>Ga0194048_10000243_pt1 | contig 25646 bp, 24 predicted proteins | sample JunL225m_MetaG_FD_161685 | JGI IMG/M metagenome (GOLD analysis project Ga0194048, IMG submission 161685) | Anoxic zone freshwater microbial communities from boreal shield lake in IISD Experimental Lakes Area, Ontario, Canada - Jun2016-L222-5m | ecosystem: Environmental > Aquatic > Freshwater >...
GTTCTTCATGGGAATGTCGAAGGAGTACCTCGCGAGCGCGCGGCTCGGAGCCAGTTCAACGACCGGTGACCCGGAGGGCGAAATTACTGTAACCGGCGCCTTTCCTCCGGAGCGCTTTGAGCCGGCGCTCGGCAGGATTAGCCAGCAGCCACCGACCTATAGCGCGCTAAAGGTTGACGGCAAACGCGCCTACAAGCGCGCCCGCGCCGGCGAAGAGTTCGAGCTTCCGTCGCGCGAGGTAGAGCTCTTTGAGTTCAGTCAGCTAAGCCGCGAGGAGGATCGAGCTGAGTATCGCATTCGCTGTTCGTCAGGGACCTATGTGCGCTCGTTGATCTCTGACCTAGGAGACGCCTACACCGAGCAGCTGCGCCGAACGAGGATCGGCCCATTCAGCGTCGATGACGCCGACGCTAGCCGGGTAGTTGGCCTCGAGGCCGCACTCGCTTTTTTCGACTCGGTCGAGCTCGGCGCTGACGACGCACTGAAGGCCGCACATGGCGTAGCGATCGAGTCAGACGCTCCGGTGATTGGGGCAGCCTTGCGCGCGCCCGAGGACGCGGTTCCTAGCGAGCTGCTGCTGACCGACGCAGACGGCCCGGTCGCGCTCGCTGAGCGGCGTGACGACGGGATGCTCAAGCCGGTCGTAGGCTTCCGAGCATGAAGGTCACGCCATTTAGCGAAGTCGAGCCGCGCGAGCGCGTTGTCGCCGTCGGCACCTTTGACGGCGTTCACCTTGGTCACCGCGAAGTAATCGCCGGCGCGGACACCGTCTTGACTTTCGATCCTCACCCGATGTCTATCACCAGGCCCGAACAAGCGCCGCTTCTGCTCACCTCACCAGAGCGAAAGGCCGAGCTGGTTGAGTCGCTCGGGGTTGAGGAGATCGTAGTAGTCAGTTTCGACCAGCAGTTCGCACAGCACAGTGCAGAGGAGTTCATCGACGAGGTGCTCGTTGAGGGCCTCTGCGCGACGCGCGTTAAGATCGGTCAGAACTTCGGCTTTGGGAAGCGCGCTCAAGGGCGGGCCGAGACTCTGCTCGCAGATTCGCGCTTTCAGACCGAGGTGATGCCGCTATTTGAGATTGACGGAGCCGCCGTCAGTTCGAGCCGGATTCGCACACTTCTCGCTGGCGGCGACATTGCACAGGCCAACCGACTGCTCGGCGAGCCCTTCATCTTCAGCGCCGAAGTGCAGCACGGCGAACGTCGTGGCCGAGAGCTCGGTTACCCGACCGCCAACCTCAACCCGATCGCCGGCTACTGCACGCCCGGGCACGGTGTCTACGCTGGCCGGGCGCAGCTCGCCGCAGGCGGGACGGAGCTCGCGGCGATCAACGTTGGCACGCGGCCGATGTTCGAAAGCGGGTTAGGCGAACTAATTGAGGCCTACCTGCTCGATTTCGACGGAGATCTTTATGGGCAACAGCTGAGGGTTGAGTTTCTTGAGCGTCTGCGCGGCGAAGAGAGCTTCGACAGCGTTGACGCACTGAAGCTTCAGATGGCCGCCGACGTTGAGGAGACGCGGTCCCTGGCAGGCCCGTAGAAGCCGCGTGCTGCTAGCCTGCGTCGTTCGATGAGCACTCTTACCCCAGAGAAGACCCGCGAGCTCGCAGCCACTTTCGGCGGCGATGAAACGAACACCGGCGACACGCGTGTACAGATTGCGCTGCTGAGCCAGCGGATTGAAGATTTGACAGAGCATCTACGCGGCGCCAAGAAGGATCATGCGTCGCGTCGCGGTCTGCTGATGCTCGTCGGCCGCAGGCGTCGGTTGCTCGATTACCTGCAGCGCAGCAACCTCGAGGCTTACCGCGAGCTAGTAGCAGCACTTGGTCTTCGTAAGTGAGCATCATCGCCCCCGGCACGAAGGTGCCTTCATTTAGTTTGGCGCGCGAGGACGGCGCGAAGTTCACTGAAGCCGATCTAATCGGCGCGACGACGGTTCTCGTCTTCTACCCGTTTGCCTTCAGTCCTGTCTGCACCAGCCAGCTCCAGGTCTACACGGAGGCACTGCCCGAGATAACCGTCGATGGCGCCGTAATCTATGCCGTCTCGACCGACCCAACCTTCTCGCAGGTCGCCTTCCGTGAGCAGCTAGGAGTGCCGATCGAGCAGCTTTCCGACTTCGAGCCGAAGGGAGCGACCGCGAAGATCTTCGGCGCTTACTTCGAGCCAGCAGGAATGACAAACCGGGCGATCGTGATCGTTGGCCCTGACGGCTGCGTTACTTGGAGTCATCTCGCCGACAGCCCAGGTGATCTTCCAGGCGTCAACCTGATCATCGACGGTCTCGCAGCAAGCTGAGGCCTAGCTGGCGTTGTTGCCGGCGCGCGCCTTGATGTCGGCCGCTAGTAACGGCGCGATCACCTCGGCGCGGTAATCGAAGATCGAAGCCACGTCACGCCCGACGAAGAGGCTGTGAGCAAGGTCGCCAAGCGGGCCGTAGCCGATCGAGTAACGGACCACGTCGCTCATCAGCGTGCGGCCACCGGGCAGCGCCTCAAAGCTGTGCGTATGGTGCCAGAGCTTGTAAGGGCCTTTGATCTGCGTATCGACAAAGCGCTCGCTTGGCTGCCACTCCTCGATCAGCGTGCGCCAGCGGATCGGAATGCGGTGAATCTTCAGGCGGTATTCGATCAGCGTGCCGGCGTGCATCGCGATTGGGCGCGGCGTTGTGACCTGAAAGGCGAGCAGTGGTGGCGTGATCGCTTCGAGGTTTGTGGCGTCACCGAAGAATGGGAATACCTCCTCCGGGCTTCCTTCCAGCTCTTGCTGGCGACTGAGTGTGTGGATCGTCATCGCTTGGGGTACGACGCAGCGCTGCGCCGGGATCTACTGTTCGAGCTGTGACGCGCGATCTCAGCAGCCTGCCGGTCGACCCAGTCGGACCCGCCGACCACGTTCGCAGCGGAGCTGGCGAGCCACTAATCGTCTACGCCGAATTCAGCTGTCCGGAATGTGCGATCGCGGCCGAGCGCTTGCGTGAGAGCGGCAGCTCGGTTTGTTTCCGGCACTTCGCGCTGATTGCGCGCAGCCCACGAGCGGTCAAGCTGGCGATTGCGTCAGAGGCGGCAGCTCGGCAAGGGATGTTCTGGGAATTCCACGATTCGCTCTTCGCCGATCAAGGCAGGCTCGACGACCCGCATCTGTGGCAGCGCTGCGAGCTGCTTGGGATCGATGTCGATCGCTTCGAGCTCGATCGGCGCGACCAATTGCTTGCCGACAGGGTCGCCGCCGACGCGACCGCCGCAATGCGCGCGGGCGTGACCGGCGCACCGACTTTCATCGTTGACGGCGCGCTGCAGAGCCAGTTTCCTCTCGGCTAGCGCTGAGAGGCGTCCTGCGGCTAATTCTGCGAGGCGGCTAGGATGGCGTCAATCGGATATCGAAAAGAATTTAACTAATAGGCCGCAGGATCCGAAGGCGGCCTTTTTTGAGGAGTACAACACCAAATGACTACCAACACTGTGACCACGGTCTCGGCTGAGATCGGCGGCACTGAAATCTCGATGGAAACTGGCAAGATGGCCAAGCAGGCCGGAGGCGCCGTCGTCATCCGCCAAGGCGACACGATGGTTCTCTGCACTGCGACCGTCGGCAACCTGCGCGACGTCGACTTCCTTCCCTTGACCGTTGACGTTGAAGAGCGGATGTACGCCGCGGGCAAGATCCCCGGCTCGTTCTTCAAGCGCGAAGGCCGCTCCGGCGAGAAGGGCACACTGACGGCACGGATGATCGACCGTCCAATCCGTCCGCTTTTCCCGAAGGGCTGGCACTACGAGACGCAGCTAGTGGCAATGCCGCTGAGCGTCGACATGGTTCACCCGTACGACATCCTCGCGATGAACGGCGCCTCAGCGGCGCTGATGATTTCGCAGGTTCCGCTGCCAACTCCGGTCGGCTCGGTTCGGATCGGCAAGATTGACGGTTCGTTTGTCGTTAACCCGACCGAAGAGTCACTGCTTGACGGCTGCGAGCTAGACCTAGTTGTCGCCGGCACCGAAGAAGCAATTCTGATGGTTGAGGCTGGAGCGACAGAGATCGGCGAGGACGAGATCCTCGACGCGCTCGACATTGCGCATGGCGAGATCAAGAAGCTTTGCGCCTTGCAGCACGAGCTGCGCGAGAAGGCTGGCCGCGAGAAGATCGTGTTCGAGGCACCGAGTCTCGACGAGTCGCTGGTTGAGAAGGTTCGCGCTTCACACGGCGCAGATCTCGACGCCGCAACTCAGGTTGAGGACAAGCTTGCCCGCCAGGATGCCAGTAACGCGGTCTGTGACGCAATCGTTGCTGAATATGCCGGCAGCGCCGACGACGCCGACTACTCGGCGAAGAAGGCAACGGCGCAGACGATCTTCTCGAAGCTCGAGAAGGCGACAATCCGTAACCGCATTGCAGTTGAGAAGAAGCGCCCCGACGGGCGTGATGCGCAGGAGATTCGCGACATCTCAATCGAGGTTGGCGTTACTCCCCGCACGCACGGTTCAGCGCTCTTCACGCGCGGCCAGACGCAGGCGCTGTCAATCGCCACGCTCGGCACGCTGAAGGAAGAGATGCGGCTCGACACACTCGGGCTGGAAAAGAACCGCTTCTACTGGCATCACTACAACTTCCCGCCATTTTCGGTCGGTGAAGCAGGCTTCATGCGCGGCCCTAAACGCCGCGACATCGGCCACGGCGCGCTCGCTGAGCGGGCGCTAGTTCCGGTTGTCCCTGACACCGAGACTTTCCCGTACACAATCCGCGTCGTCTCAGACATCCTCGAGTCGAACGGTTCGTCGTCGATGGCTTCGGTCTGCGGATCATCGCTCTCGCTGATGCAGGCAGGTGTGCCGATCAAGGCGCCGGTCGCTGGTATCGCGATGGGCCTGATCAAGGAAGGCGACGATTACATCGTGCTGACCGACATCGCTGGCGTTGAGGATCACCTCGGCGACATGGACTTCAAGGTCGCAGGCACGACCGAGGGGATCACGGCGCTGCAGATGGACATCAAGATCACGGGAGTGACCTTTGAGATCCTCAAGGACGCTTTGACGCAGGCCAAGGAGGCTCGCCTAAACATCCTCGGTCAGATGGACGCCGTCATCTCAGGACCAAGCGAGGAGATGTCCCCTTACGCGCCTCGCATCATCCAGGTCCAGATCGATCCGTCGCAGATCGGCATGCTGATCGGCAAGGGTGGCGAAACAATTCGCGGCCTCGCCGAAGAGTTCGAATCGCAGATCGACGTCAACGACGAGGGTCAGGTGCTGATCTACTCGTCGAACGGTGAGCTCGGAGAAGCACTGCGCGATCGCATCACAACGATGATGAAAGAGGTCGAAGTTGGTGACGAGTTCACCGGCAAGGTCGTCAAGACGACTACCTTCGGCGCCTTCATCGAACTCGCCAAGGGAACGGATGGGCTACTCCACATCTCGAACGTCTCACCAGGTGAGCGCGTTGAGAATGTTGATGATGTTCTCTCCCGCGGCGATGAGATTCAGGTCCGCGTCGTTGAAGTCGACCGTGAGCGTGGCCGCATTGGCCTTCGTCTAGCGGACGATCCATCGATTGCTGGCAAGAGCGCCGACGAACTGGCTGCGGCAACTTCCGGTGGTGGCGGCGGTGGTCAGCGCCGCGAGCGCAATGGTGGCGGCTCAGACCGTCCCCGCCAGCGCCGCGGTGGCCGCGACTAAGGAATCGGTATGAGTAGCGACGGACCGGCATCTGCAGACCCGATTAGGGTCGCCGTTGCCGGAGCCGCCGGCCGAATGGGCACGGCGGTCTGCGAAGCGGTTGAGCGCGACGATGGGATGGTTCTCGTCGGTCGCGCCGACCCTGCGCTTGCTACTACCGTCGCCGAGGTGCTGGATGGCGCTGATGTTTTGGTTGACTTCACGCAGCCCGAGAGCGCGCTGCCCAATGCCCGCGAGGCTCTCGCCGCGGGCGTCAACGTAGTGATCGGGACTACAGGGTTCGACCTCGCTCAGTTGGACAAGCTCAGCGGAGCGAACGTGCTTGTGGCCCCAAACTTTGCGATCGGCGCAGTGCTGATGATGCGTTTTGCCGCTGAGGCTGCGGCACTGATGCCGACGGCTGAAATCATCGAGCTCCACCACGATAAGAAGCTCGACGCGCCGAGCGGCACCGCTGCGCGTACCGCTGAGCTGATGAAGGACTCGAGCGGCAACGAGGTTCCGATCCACTCGGTGCGTCTGCCGGGCCTCGTCGCACACCAGGAGGTAATCCTCGGTGGCACGGGGGAGACTCTGACTATTCGCCACGACGCGCTCGACCGCTCTTCGTTTATGCCCGGCGTGCTGCTCGCGATTCGCCGCGTCGGCAGCCTGCCTAGCTCGCCGGTCGTCGGTCTTGAGAATCTGTTGTGACCGCGTCGCTGGGGTCGATCATCACGGCGATCGCCACGCCCTTCGATCAGCAGGGGAATGTTGACGAGGCTGGCTTCGTTGAGCTGCTCAAATTCCTCGCCGCCAACGGCTCGGACGGCTTCGTTGTCTGCGGCACGACCGGCGAAGCGGCGACGCTTTCTACCGACGAGCACCTCGGCCTGATCGAGCTGGCCGTCGCCAATCGACCAGATGGCACTTCGATCATCGCTGGCGCCGGCTCCAACGACACCCGCCACGCGGTCGAGATGACTGAGCGGTCGACCGAAATCGGCGCCGACGCAATTCTTTCCGTTACGCCGTACTACAACCGCCCGAACCGTCGCGGCATCGTCGCCCACTACAAAGAGGTCGTCAAGGCAACCGATAAGCCGATCATTCTCTACAACATCCCGAGCCGAACGGGGACCAACCTGCCGAACGAGTTTCTCGCCGAGCTGGCCCAACTCGACCAGATCGAGTTCGTCAAGCAGGCCAACCCAGACGATGTCGCGCAGGTCGACGGATTAGGTCTCTACGCCGGCAACGACGACATGCTGGCTGAAGTACTCGATCTCGGCGGGCTCGGAGGCATCCTTGTCGCCAGCCATGTCGTCGGGCCACAGATGCGCCAGATCGTCGAGCAGCCGGAGCTGCGCGACGAGATAGACGCCGGCTTGGCTGAGGTCTACGCCGCTCTTGGCGTCACGACGAACCCAATTCCGCTCAAGGCAGCGCTCTCGCTACTTGGGCTTCCCTCGGGGCCACTGCGGCTGCCGCTGGTTGAGGCCAGCCCCGAAGAACGAGCCGTCGTTGCGACGGCGCTGGCCAATCTTGGACTACTAGAAGGAGCTGGCCGCTGATGGCCGATCAAAAATTACGAGTGCTGCCGCTTGGCGGGCTCGGAGAGATAGGAAAGAACATGACCGTCGTCGAGTACGACGGCAAACTACTCATCGTTGACTGCGGGGTGCGTTTCCCGACCGCTGAGATGGTTGGCATCGACCTCGTACTGCCCGACTTTTCGTACCTCGAGGGCCGCGTAGATGAGATAGAGGGCATCGTCATCACACACGGCCACGAAGACCACCTCGGCGCGCTGCCGTGGATGCTGCGTGAGATGAGCGCCGAAGGAGAGCTACCGCCGCTCTTCGGCGCGCCGCTGACGATGGCGATGGCGCGTTCCAAGCTCGATGAGCACAAGATCAAAGAGATCGAGATTGAGGACGTATCGCCCGGCGATGAGATCGAGCTGGGACCTTTTACGGTCGAGCTGATTCAGATGACTCACTCAATCCCTGACGCGATGGCGGTTGCGATCACGACCGATGCAGGCACAATGCTGATCACCGGCGACTACAAGTTCGACCAAACCCCGGTCGATCGTCGGCCCGCGGACTTCGGTCGCCTGGCGCAGCTCGGCGCCGACGGCTTGCTGCTGCTCTGCGGCGATTCGACGAACGCCGACCGCCCCGGCTACTCAGAGAGCGAGGCTGGAGTCGGGCCGCACCTCGAGCAAGCCTTCGCTAGCTGCGACGGCCGGATCATCGTCACCTGCTTCGCATCAAACATCCACCGCGTTCAGCAGGTTGTCGACGCTGCCGAGGCGCTCGGTCGCAAGGTCGCACTGATCGGACGTTCGATGATTAAGAACACAAATATCGGTCGCTCTCTCGGCCACATCGATTTCCCAGAGGGGATGCTCGTCAAGCCGCGCGCGCTCGGGAATCTTGCCGACGACGAGATTGTGATCATCTGCACCGGCTCGCAGGGAGAGCCTTTGAGCGCGCTGCGGCGAATGGCTTTCAGCGAGCACCGCGAAGTTGAGCTGCGCCGCGGCGACACCGTGATCTTCAGCGCAACTCCGGTCCCCGGAAACGAGCGCGCTGTGTCGGAGACGATCGACCGCCTCTACCACATCGGTTGCACGGTGATGACGCCGCGCGACGCGCCGATCCACGCCTCCGGACACGGCTACGCCGAAGAGATCAAGTTGATGCTTAACCTGACAAAGCCGAAGTACGTAATGCCTTTCCACGGCGATTTTCAGCGACTTGAGCTGCACGGGCGGCTCGCAGAAGCGGTCGGCATCGAGCCAGAACGAATCTTCAAGGGCGAGAACGGATTGCCGCTTGAGATCACGAGCAAGGGGGCCCGCTTTGGCGAGCCGGTTCAATCGGGGATGGTTTTCGTCGATGGGGTTGAGCTCGGTGAGGTCAACGAGGCGCCGCTGCGCGACCGAAGGATGCTCAGCGCTGACGGAATCTTCGTCGTCGTTGCGACGATTTCGGCAGAGGACGGCTCATCGGTCGCTGAGCCGGAGATCATCTTCCGCGGTGTGCCGTTCCCCGATGAAGCGAACGATCTGCTCGACGATGTCCGCGCCGGCGTAGACGCGACGATCGCTCGCGCAGCCAAAGAATCGGTCAGCGAGAACGACGTGATTGTCGAAATGCTCCATGACGACCTAGCGGCGCTGGTCTATGACCGGCTGCGGCGACGGCCGATGGTGCTGCCAGTGGTCGTTGAGGTCTAAGCCTCGTCTGCCACTGCCAAGGGCAGCCGCACGACAAAGATTGAACCTGGTTTCGCATCCTCGACGGTAACCGAGCCACCATGAGCGTCAGCAACGGTTTGCACGATCGCTAGGCCCAGTCCCGTCGAGCCACCACTCTCGCCGGATCGGCGGACGAAGCGCTCGAAAATCTTTGCCCGCTGTTCAGGTGCAATACCGGGCCCGTCGTCGGTGACGGTCAGTAGCGCCTCTCCAGCTTCAGCCCGCGCGGTGATTTCAACCTTAGTTCCTGGCGGCGTGTGGCGGATCGCGTTTTCAACCAAGTTGGTTACAAGCCGGTGCAGCTCATCACGGTCGCCGCTAACGATCAGCGGCTCGCCTGCCTCGACTAGCAGTCGATGGTCGCTGGTCAGCGCGCCAGCTTCGGCGGTGGCTTCGCTTGCAATGTAGGCGAGGTCAACGTGCTGGCGGCTGACCGACTGCTTGTCATCGCTGCGCGCTAGTAGGAGCAGGTCGGCGACAATTCGGCGCATCCGCTGAGAGCTGCGCAGCGCGGCGGTCGCAGCCTCTTTACGCTCACCGTCGAGTCCGTCGGCCAACAGTTCGAGGTTGGCCAGGACGCTCGTCAGTGGCGTGCGCAGTTCGTGCGAAGCGTCTGCAACGAATTCACGCTGGCGAACCAGTGCGCCCTCAGTCTCCTGCCGCGAGGCCTCAAGCGAGGTCAACATCTGATCGAATGTTCGTGCTAGCTCGGCGACCTCATCGTCGGTTGGCGGCTGCGGCACATGACGGTCGGGGTCGCGCGTGCGGGCGATCTCCTGCGCAGTTGCAGTCAGCGCGGTGATCGGTCGTAGCGATCGGCGGGCCAGCGCCATTCCTCCAATCAACGCCAGCAGCGCGCCGCCGACGACCCCAATTACGAGCAGCAGGCGCAGCCTGTCAATTGTCCGCTCAAGGTCCTCCAGCGGACGTGCATATTCAATCCAGACAGGGAAGCTGAGCTTCTGCGGCGACTCTTCGCCGGTCGTGAGCGTCGTGTAACGAGTTTCGATCAGGTAGCCGCCGCTCTCTTTCGTTCCCTGGTTAACGGGAAGCCCAAGGTCGGGGGCGCTTGGGGTCGATCCGCCTGGCACCTGCTGGCGGTCACCCCAGAAGAGCCGAATTGCCGCGTTGTTGGGCGCTGCATAAAGCTCGAGCGGCGGGCTGATTCGAAATCCGGTTGAGCTAGTGGGAGTAATTGTCAGGCGCTCCTGTAAGCGGCTTGCGGCGTTTGCCGTATCGCTTACGAAGTCGGAGCGCAGGCGAGAGCTCGTGAGCGAGCCAAAGAGCGCAGCGAAGGCGCAAAGAATCAAAAAGGTGAGCCCCGCTGAAACGAGCGCCAGGCGCCAGCGAATGCTTATTCGGTCAAACACGGAGCACGTATCCAACTCCGCGCACGGTGTGGAGCAGGCGAGGCTCTCCATCGGCTTCGAGCTTGCGACGGATGTTTGAGACGAATACCTCGATCGTGTTTGTGTCAGCGAACGGGTCGTAGCCCCAAACGTCCTCGAGCAGCTGCTGTCTGCTGATCACGACCCGCTGGTTGCGGATCAGATACTCGAGCAGCTCGAATTCGCGTTGAGTCAGATCGAGGCGCCGTTGACCGCGGAGAACTTCATAACTGTCTGGTTTGAGAACCAGATCGTCGAAGCTCAGCGTGGCGGTGCCGCGTGCTGGCCGACGCCGCAGCAAGGCGCGCAGTCGGGCCAGAAGCTCGTCGCGTTCGAATGGCTTTACGAGATAGTCATCGGCGCCGGCGTCGAGCCCTTCAACCTTCGCCTCGGTAGCGTCGCGCGCGGTCAGCATAAGGATCGGCAGGTCGCTGTCATCGCGTAGTCGCCGCGCGACCTCGATGCCATCGATCAGCGGCAGACCAAGATCAAGAATTACGATGTCAGGTTCAAAGCTCGCGGCAAGCTCAAGGCCCGCGGCTCCGTCGCCCGCGATCTCGGTCTTGTAGCCGTCGATTCGCAGTATTCGCTGGACGACTTCAGCGATTGCCTCGTCGTCTTCGATAATTAGGACTCTTGCGGCTCCGGATGACATTGCAACAAGCAGGGTACGGCTTAGGATTTAGGCTACCTAAAGGGAGTTCGCGGTCGGCGTCGAACAGGCTTCTCGTAGCAATACGCCGATGGCCACAGCCAAAACGAAAGCAAAACCGCGCCCGAAGAGCTCGCCGAAGCGCAAAGCCCCTGCACGGGCGGCCGCAAAGCCGCGCAAACGGCCGCAGAAGAAGGCAATTAAGCCGCTCCAGATAAAGCAGCTGACCCAGCGTCAGCGCGATCTTTCTGGCTTGGCGCTGGTTGCCGTTGCGCTCTTCATCGCCTTTCCGCTCTATTCGGGTGGTGACGCCGGGATCGGCGGCGATCAGTTCGTTGCCGCACTGCGTTGGAGTTTCGGCCAGGTTGCCTATCTGATTCCGCCGCTGTTGGCGCTCTCTGGCTTGGTCCTGATCTTGCGTCCGGTAGTCAGTTTGCCGCACACGTTGCGTACCGGCGCACTCTGCCTAGCGCTGGGCGCCTCGCTCGCGCTTGCCGCTGGCACGTTCGGGCTGGGGACCGGAGCCGCCCGCTCGGTCCAGCTCGACCCAACTCTGTTTGGCGACCGCGGCGGCGCCGTCGGCGACCTGATCTACCTCGGTAGCGGGACCCTCGTTGGCGCGGTCGGCAGCCACATCTTCTCGCTCTTCTTGCTGCTCGCCGCCGTCCTATTAATCAGCGGGCTATCGATCGCTGCTGTGCTGCATCATGGCGGCAGGGGGCTCGCTGACATCGGCAACGCGCTCGCCAGCGGCGTGAGCAGGCTATCGAATGGCCGCTCACAGGCGGGCGCCATCGCACCGCCCGAACCGGAGGGGTTTGAACCGACCGTCCAGCATCTCGGGCCGGTCGAGATCTTTGATCTTGGAAGCGACGAGACAGAGCCCTACCAAGCTGATGAGCTCGACATTCCGGAGTCGCTAACGCCGGCGGCTCCGCTGCCCGCAGCCGCCGCGAAGCCCGTCAAGGCAAGCTCCAAGACTGAGAAGAAAGAGCCGGGGCAGCCAACGATCTTCATGTTGCCTGATCCGAAGCTACTGAAGTTGAGCTCAAAGAAGAACGCCTCGCCTGACACGACCGACCAGAGTCGCGTCTCCGATGCGCTGCTCGAGGCTCTTCGCCACCACGGAATCGACGCGACGCTCGTCGGCACGGTTTCTGGGCCGCACATAACGCGTTATGAGCTCCGCCTTGCCCCGGGCGTGAAGATGAACAAGATCGGCGCTCTCAAGGACGACCTCGCCTACGCGCTCGCCGCGACAGACATCCGCATCCTTGCTCCAATTCCCGGCAAACAGGCTGTCGGAGTGGAGGTTCCTAACCGGACAAGGCTCGAGGTAACGCTTGGCGACGTCTTCCAGCAACTCCCAGACGACGCCAGCCCGCTGACCGTGTTCCTCGGCAAGGATGTAGGCGGGCGCCCGGTGACCGCCGACCTCGCTCGAATGCCCCACCTGCTTATCGCCGGCACCACCGGCGCTGGTAAATCGGGCGCCGTTAACGCAATGCTCAGCTCGATTCTGCTGCGCGCTACGCCCGACCAAGTCAGGCTCGTCTTGGTCGACCCAAAGCAAGTCGAACTAAACCACTACGAAGCAATTCCGCACCTCTTGACGCCGGTAATCACGAGTCCACGCATGGCCGCGAACGCGCTAGGCAATCTGGTCCGCGAGATGGAATGGCGCTACGGCGTGATGTCGGTCGCACGAACGCGCTCGCTGGCTGAGCTGAACAAGCACCGCGTCGAGCAAGGCGATGAGCCGCTCCCGTACCTGCTCTGCGTTATCGACGAGCTCGCCGACCTGATGATGGTCGCGCCAGCCGATGTTGAGAACGCAGTTATTCGCCTTGCGCAGAAGGCGCGCGCAGTCGGTATCCATCTAGTACTCGCCACGCAAAGCCCCCGCGTTGACGTGATCACCGGAATGATTAAAGCCAATGTGCCGTCGCGAATCGCCTTCGCCGTCTCAAGCCAAACCGACTCGCGCGTAATTCTCGATCAGAATGGCGCCGAGAGCCTGCTCGGCCAAGGCGACATGCTCTTCTCGCCAGTTGGCTCCTCGAAGCTTGAACGGATCCAGGGCGCCTACATTGACGAGCCGCAGATCGCCAAACTGACTGAGTTCTGGGCCGCGCAAGGAGAACCTGCGCTGCGCGAAGATCTGCTGGAAGAGGTCGAGCCTACGAAGGATGCTGGTGGTTCAGGCAGCGACGCAGATGGTTTCGACCCAGACGAAGATCCGATGCTCAGCGAAGCGATCGCGCTCGTGGTCGAAATGGACACCGCTTCGACTTCGATGCTTCAACGCAGGCTCCGCGTCGGCTACACGCGCGCCGGCCGCTTGATCGACATGCTCGAGCGCCGCTCGATCATTTCCGGTTACGAAGGCTCAAAGCCGCGCCAGGTACTCGTTACGGCTGCAGACCTGCCGCGCGTACTCGCAGCGCTTGAAGCGCCTCAGGACGACGCAGGCGATCGATCTGAGGCTGAAGATGAAACGTTGCACGCAGTCTCGCCCGATATTGCTGAAGACTGATTAGCCTCTGGCTATGGCCGACATCGCTAGCCAGCTAAGAGCAGCTCGAACTGAGGCAGGGATCGACATCGCTACCGCTGAGTACGCGACCAAGATCCGCGCCAAATATCTGCGCGCGCTCGAGAGCGGCGACTGGGGGGCGCTGCCGGAGGAAACATCGGCGAAGAGCTTCCTCAAGACCTATGCCGATTATTTAGGGCTCGATGGTCGCGCACTGGTTGAGGTGTTCAAGGCCGGGCAGGTATCGGTTGGCGAACCGGCGAGCTACGCGCCGAGCCCACCTTACGGTCAGTCCGACCGAACCCGCAGCTGGCGCGCCTGGGTTGTGGTCGCTTTGGTCGTGATTTTGATCGTCGGGCTTTTCTTGATCGGCACAAACTCGGAAGCAGCCGAAGCATCTGAGCTGATCTCTGGGCGGCTTTCGGGATTGCTGGCGTGAGCGCCCGCGCTGGCATCGTTGTAACGGGAACCGAGGTACTGACAGGGCGGGTCGTCGATCGCAACGGCCCGTGGTGTTCTGAGCAGCTGCGAGCGCTCGGGGTGGACCACCAAAGCACCGTCGTCGTTGGTGATCGCCCTGCAGACATACTCGCTGCGCTGCGCTGGCTCGCTGCTGAAGGCTGCTCAATTATCGTTACGAGCGGTGGATTGGGGCCGACTGCGGACGACCTCACTGCCACCGTTGTGGGCGAGTTCCAGAACCGACCGATGGTGGTCGATGAACCGCTTCACGAGCGGATCACAGCGATTCTTGAGCGGCTCACAGCCCGCTGGCCGAGCGTTGATCAGCGCTCGATCGCTGCCGGAAACCTGAAGCAGGCAACAATTCCCGAGGGCGCGACGATTCTCGAGCCGGTTGGAACCGCTCCGGGGCTTGTCGTGCCGCCGCCGAACGAAAGCGAGGGCCCGACCGTGGTCGTGCTGCCCGGTCCGCCGAGCGAACTCGTGCCGATGTGGGCGGTCGCAGCGCAGAGCGAGCCATTCATCGCCGCGACGGAGGGAAGGGTGGCGATCGAGCAATCGATGATCAGGCTCTTTGGCATCCCTGAGTCGGAGATAGCGGCCACCTTGCGGGCGGCCAGCGCAGCCGGCATCGACGTCGATGCGCTTGAGATCACCACCTGCCTGCGGCGCGGTGAGATCGAGATCGTGACCCGCTACGCGCCCTCGCAGCAGGCTCTCTACGACGACTTTGTTGGCTTTGTCTCCGACAGTCACGTCGATACGCTGTTCTCGCTTGACGGTTCATCGATCGACGAGCAGCTCGCGGCGCTCTTGATCGGCCCACCGCTGCGCAGTATTGCGCTTGCCGAATCTTGCACCGGAGGGTTGGTAGCCGCGCGCCTGACCGAGCTGCCGGGCGCATCTGCCTACCTAAGAGGCGGCCTCGTTGTCTACAGCAACGAGGCGAAGACCAAACTGGCCGGCGTTCCCGAGCAGCTGATTGAGCGTCATGGCGCAGTCAGCGAGGAGGTCGCCGTGGCGCTCGCTGATGGCGCACGGACCGCGCTCGGCGCCGATGTCGGTGTCGGCGTGACAGGTATCGCTGGGCCCGGAGGAGGAACCGACGAGAAGCCGGTTGGGCTCGTCTGGTGCGCGGTCACACTCGGTGACGGTCAACAGGCAGTGCGCAAATTGGAGCTGCCCGGTTCGCGCCAGGTAATCCGGGACCGAACGACGACCGTTGTCTTGCACATGGTGGCGCGCCAGTTGAGTGGTCAAGAGCAGTAGTTACGCAGGTTTTTGGCTCTTACTGGGCGCTTAGGCAGTAGTCCCGTTGCATTTTCGCCGGTAACTTCGCTTTTCCGTCCGCACGAGGACCGAACATCTGTTCTCGCCCGATAGAGAGGTCTTAACAACGATGCCAACTCCAGCAACAGATAAAGCAGCAAAAGCACGCGACGACGCCCTCAAGGGCGCCCTTAGCCAGATTGAGAAGCAGTTCGGACAAGGCTCCGTAATGCGCATGGGTGACGAAGGGGCGCAGGTAAAAGTCGACGCAATCCCAACAGGTGCTCTCTCGCTCGATCTCGCACTCGGCATCGGCGGAATGCCTCGCGGCCGCATCGTCGAACTATTCGGCCCAGAGTCTTCGGGTAAGACAACGCTCGTCTACCACGTGATTGCCGAGGCGCAGAAGCTGGGTGGCGTCTGCGCCTTTATTGACGCGGAGCATTCGATGGATCCACTTTACGCTCGTCAGATCGGCGTTGACATCGACGAGCTGCTGGTTTCGCAGCCCGACTATGGCGAGCAGGCACTCGAGATCGCCGACATGCTGGTGCGCTCTGGGGCCGTTGACCTGATCGCGATCGACTCGGTAGCCGCATTGACGCCTCGCTCCGAGCTAGAGGGCCAGATGGGCGATCAAACCGTCGGCCTGCAGGCACGGATGATGAGCCAGGCGATGCGTAAGCTCGCCGGCAACCTCAACCGCGCTCAAACGATGTGCCTCTTTACGAACCAGATTCGCGAGAAGATTGGCGTCATGTTCGGCTCCCCGGAGACGCAGCCAGGAGGCCGCGCGCTGAAGTTCTACTCCTCGCAGAGGCTAGACATTCGCCGCATTGAGACGCTCAAGGATGGCACCGAAGCTGTCGGCAACCGCGTCCGCGTCAAGGTCGTTAAGAACAAGGTCGCCGCGCCGTTCCGCCAAGCAGAGTTCGACATTGAGTTCGGCAAGGGCATCTCTTCATCGGGATGCATTCTCGACCTCGGGATCGAGCATGAGATAGTGACCAAGTCCGGTTCTTTCTTCTCATATGGTGAGGAGCGGATCGGGCAAGGGCGCAATAACGCGAAGGCGTACCTCGACGACAACCCGAAGATGGCGAAGGAGATCGAAGAGAAGATCTACGCGCTGGTCGGCGTTGACACAGATCTGGTCGTGCCGATCGAGCGCGATCCTGAGGCCGAGGTCCCGGTATTAGCGGAAGAGGCTGAAGCAGCCGTCGAGGAACCGACGGCAGAAGCCGCCTAGAGCAGTTGGCAAGTACCCCTCTCGACCACGGACAAAGGGTGCAGGAGGCGCTCGAGCGCGCCTTTCGGTTTATCGCGAAGCGCGAACGGACCGTCTCGCAGGTATCAGCGAGGCTCGAGCGCGACGGGATTTCACAGAAGGTCATCAGCGAGGTCGTCGCGCAGATGGTCTCCGACGGGTATCTCAGCGATCAGCGCTTTGCGGCGCTCTACGCTGAGGACCGTCGCGCGATCGATGGCTGGGGCAACGAGAGAATCATCACGAATCTGCGAGAGGCGGGGATCTCGGCTGAGATCATTGAATCGGTCGTCGGATCGCGCGACCACGCCGATCAGGTTGGTGACGCGATTCGCGTGCTTGACCAGCGGATCGGAGCCAAGCCCAGCGACGAACGTGAGCGCGAGCGTGCGCTTGGAATGCTCGCGCGACGCGGATACAGCCTCGAGATCGCCTACGACGCTGTACGCGCCTTTGAACGCGGCTAAGCGCTGAAGAGCGCTAGCCTGCCTCGCTAATGGACGGCCGCAGCTATCACCTCACAACCTTCGGCTGTCAGATGAACGAGCACGACTCACAGCGGATCGATGGCCTGATGGAATCGCTCGGATATTCCCAGGCGAGCGGGCCCGATCTAGCCGATGTGATCCTGCTAAACACCTGCTCGATCCGCGAGAGTGCCGACCGCCGGTTGGCAACGCAGCTCGGCAACGCGAAGCGCTTCAAAGCAGCGCGCCCGGGGGTCGTGATTGGCGTTGGCGGATGCTGGGCGCAGTCGCTCAAAGATGAGGTGTTCGAGCGCTACCCGTTCGTTGACATCGCCTTTGGCCCGGGTCAGGTCGACCGACTAGGCGAGTTCCTACTTTCGGATTCAATCGAAGCACAGGGTTATTTTGAATTCGGCGGTTTCACGGCCGATCTTCCGATGCGCGCCCATCAGAGCGCCCAGGCCTGGATGCAGATCAGCGTTGGCTGCAACCAGAAGTGCTCTTACTGCATCGTCCCGTCGACGAGAGGGCTCGAGCTAAGCCGGCCCTTTGACGATCTCATCGCCGAAGCTCAGCAGCTCGTCGCTCGTGGTGCGCGCGAGATCACGTTGTTGGGCCAGAACGTCAATTCGTACGGCCGCGATCTGCGGCCCGGTCGCCGCAAGTTCAGCGAGCTGCTGACAGCCGTTGATGGCGTCGAGGGGGTCGACCGGCTGCGCTACACCAGCCCGCACCCGCAAGACATGAGTGCCGACGTCGTCGCTGCACACGTTGAGTTGGAGTCGGTTTGTGAGCACATCCACCTGCCGCTGCAATCGGGTTCGTCGAAGATCTTGAAGGCGATGCGGCGCACTTATGACCGCGATCGCTACCTGGCTCGGGTCGCAATGATTCGCGAGGCGATCCCCGACATCAGCCTGACGACCGACATCATTGTCGGTTTTCCCGGTGAGAGCGAAGCGGACTTCCAGCAAACCCTCTCACTTGCCGAAGAGGTGCAGTTCGACGCTGCATACACGTTTATTTATTCGCCGCGCCGCGACACCGAGGCGGCGCTGATCACCGACGGCCTTGTCACAGCCGAGCAGGCCAGCGAACGAATTGGGCGGCTAATCGAGGTTGTCCAGCGGGGCGCCCTGGAGCGAGCGCAGCGTTTCGTTGGGCGCTCCGTCGAAGTCCTCGTTGAGGGCCAGTCCCGCACCGACCCGGAGCGACTCCGCGGCCGTACGCGTCACAACAAGGCAGTGAACTTCGTTGGCATCGCTGAGCCTGGCGAGCTCGTAATGGTCGAGGTAGAGAGCGCAACGAGCACGTCGTTGGGCGGCGCGGCGACGTTGCTTGCCAGCGCGGTGCGTTAGCGCTTGTCGGCTTGACCTTCGGCGATATCGGCGGTGAACTCGGAGCTGCCGAGCCGCCTCACAACCGCGCCCATTAGCGCCGGGGCGATCTCTGAAGCCTTCGTCGCTGCCCGCACTGCCAGCGGAGCGACGTCGATCTCACCGCGGTCATCGGCGATCGCCGTGCTGACGGCCGCAGCGACGTCCTGCGGCGTGCTGGTGCCGACGTAAGCTGGAAGGTCGACTTCGCTGTCATGGAACATGCCCGCGTCGCGGACGAAGCCGGGGAAGATGACGCTCACGCCGACGCCGGTCCCGACTAGATCGGCGCGAAGGCCAGAGCCGAAGCCACGGAGGCCAAACTTGGTCGCCGAGTAAAGGCTGCTGCCCGCGGTCGCGACCTTTCCCGCCAGCGAGGAGATCAGCACAATCTGGCCGCTGCCGCGCGCTTTCATTCCCTCACCGAGTAGCCGCGCCATGATCATCGGTGCTCGCAGATTGACGTCTAGAGCGCGGTCGATCTGCTCAACCGAGAAATCATCTAGCTCGCCTGAGGCTGGCAAGGCGGCGTTGGCCACCAGGATGTCAACGTCGGCGTGGTTCGCGAGCAGTGCGTCGAGCTGCGCTCGGTCGGCTAGGTCGGCTACCGCAACAGTTGCTCCCGTTTCGCCAGCAATCCGCTCGAGCACATCGGCGCGTCGGCCGCTAACGATCAGCTTTGCGCCTGCGCGGCTCAGCTCGCTGGCTATCGCCTCACCAATACCGCCGGTCGCACCGGTCAATAGAACCGTCTTACCTTGGATCTGCACTGCGCCATTGTCGCACGCGCCGCTACCGTGGCGAGCGTGGCCCTGCCCGAGAATCCCAACGTCGATGGTTGCGCGCAGGTATTGGCTCTATTTGGCCCAACTTCGGTCGGCAAGAGCGAGATCGCTGTCGTGCTTGCCGAACGGCTATCTCGCAGCGGACGCGGCAGCGTAATCATCGGTGCCGACTCGATGCAGATTTACGACGGGCTGGGGCTAATTAGTGGCGCAGCAAGCCCGCAGCAGCGCGCACGCGCTGACCATCGGCTTATCGGCTTCGTCCCAATAGACAGCGAATTTAGCGCTGGGCAGTACGCCGAACTCGCGCACGCAGAGATCGATCGCGCTGTCGGAGACGGCGAGCTAGCGATTGTGGTCGGCGGCACCGGGCTCTACCTCCAGGCCGCCTTGACCGAGATGCCGATGCGTCCGCCAATCTCGCAGGCAACCGAGCAGGCCCTCCAAGAACAGCTGGAGGAGGAAGGCGAGCAGGCCCTCCACGACCGGCTCGCGGCAGAATCGCCCACCGCGGCAGCGCGGATCAACGTGTCTGATCACCGGCGGCTTCTGAGGGCGCTCGCGCTGCTGGCGGAAGGACATTCGCTCGACGATCAAGAGGGTGGAATATGGACATCGCAGCTGCGCCACCCGACGCGGCTGATCGGGCTTACCTGCGCGCGCGACGAGCTTTACGAGCGGATCAATCAACGGGTCGAGGAGATCGCGGCCGCAGGAGCTGCGGACGAGGTCGCTGCTGCGCTTGAAGCGGGCGCCTCGCGGACGGCGAAAATGGCGCTCGGCTTCAGTGATCTGCAGAGCGGCGACTTGGAGGCGATGAAGCAGGCGACGCGGCGCTATGCCAAGCGGCAGCTCACCTGGCTCGGCAAGCTCGATCAAGCCGAACGGATCGATGTCGGCGGCCGCAGCGCCGAAGAGGTTGTCGAACAGATTCTTTCCGACGCCAGCGGCTCGGCAGCGTAGTCTGCGCCAGATGGAACTTGAGCGGTGGCAGGCGCTGGGAAACGAATACCTAATCGTCGAGCGTGAACGGCTCCGCTTCGAGCTCAGCGCTGCGAAGGTCAAGCTGCTCTGCGATCGGGGCGACGGGCTTGGCGCTGACGGCGTGCTCGAGCTCAGCCACGACGACGACAATGCGGTCAGCGCCGACCTCACGATCTGGAACGCCGACGGCTCGCAGGCCGAGCTTTCAGGCAACGGCTCGCGGCAGGCATTCCTCTATCTGCACGCCAGCGGATGGACCGACTCAAATTCGTTGGCGATCAAGACGCCGGCTGGAATCATCACCGCGGAGTTGACCGGCCCCGATAGCGCGACCGTTGCAATTGGCAAAGCGAAAACTGCAAGTGGTCAGTACCCGGGGGGTGCGGACGACGGCCGCGGTGAAATCGAACTCGATGGCGTCACAGTCGCGTTTCAGTTCGTTTCTGTCGGCAATCCGCAGTGCGCCTTCGAGCTTGCGTCTGTGGATCTGCTTGACGAGCTAGACCTTGCTCAGCTCGGTCCCCAAGTTGAGGACGATCCGCGTTTTCCGCAGCGCACTAACGCCAGCTGGTGGGTGCCGCTTAGTGAAGGTCGAATCAGGGCGCGGATCTTCGAGCGGGGCGTGGGCGAGACAGCATCTAGCGGCACGGGAGCCTGCGGGGCCGCAGTCGCGAGTGTCTTGGCCGGCGGAAGCAGCCCTGTGACGGTTGTTCTCGATGGCGGCGAGATGGTCGTCGAGATCGATGACGCGATGAGCGTCGAGCTAAGCGGGACTGCTGCCTGCGCTGAGAAGATCCGGGTTGATCCTGAGCTGCTTGAGCGACTAGCCGACGCCTAACCGTCAGTTGGCGTGAAGGTCGGAGTTGAGCTCGCCCCAGTCGCCATCGCGCTCAAGCGCTTCAACCGCGCCGCTGGTGCTGTTGCGGCGGAACAGCATTCCCGACACGCCGCTCAGTTCGCGCGCCTTGCGCTGCGACCCGTCGGCCATCGTCACGATCGTTCCAGCCGTGATGTAGAGCCCCGCTTCAACGATGCAGCCATCTCCCAGCGAGACGCCAATTCCGGCATTGGCGCCAATCAGGCAGCCCTCGCCGACGCTGATCTGTTCGCTACCACCGCCGGAGAGCGTCCCCATTAGCGACGCGCCGCCACCGATGTCAGAGCCGGCGCCAACGCAGACCCCTGCGCTGATCCGGCCTTCGACCATCGATTCACCGAGCGTGCCAGCGTTGAAGTTGACGAAACCCTCGTGCATAACCGTCGTTCCTGGGGCAAGGTGTGCTCCGAGCCGCACGCGATCGGCGTCTCCGATCCGCACGCCATCAGGGACTACGTAATCGGTCATCCGCGGGAACTTGTCGACTGAGCGGACCTGCAGCGTCTGACCACTCGCCATGAATCGCATCTTGGTCTCAGCGAAGCCGTCTGAGGCGCATGGCCCCGCGTCGGTCCACGCGACGTTGGTCAGGACCCCAAAGACACCGTCAAAGTTAAGTGTCCCCGGCGCCGCGAGGCGGTGCGAACACAGTTGGAGGCGGAGATATGCGTCATAGGCGTCGGCGGCAGGCGCGCTGCAGTCTTCAATCACGGTTAGCACGCAAACGGTGCGTACGCCGCGCAGGTCGTCGGTTCCGACAGCGTCGCCTAGCTCCGATGCGCCCAGCTCGGCGGCATGGTGGCCGTGGATCTCAACGGTGCCCGAACCGACGTCGTGGCCGGCCGCGCGGATTAGCTGATCCGGTGCGTTGGCGAGCCCGAGCGCGGGGGAGGGGTAGAAGACCTCAAGCACGGCTCCGCTCCGCTCGTCGATCGAAGCGAGCCCGACTGCCCATGCGCCTTCAGTGATCAGTTCAGCCATCAGCTCGAATCTACCGCCCTAGCGCCATCAGCGCTTCCGCTGCGACTTCACATTGCTCGATTGGCTGGACCAGCGCTACGCGGACGTATCCCTCGCCGCCCGGCCCAAAGATTCGCCCTGGTGCGACTAGAACTCCAGCTTCGAGCAGACGTTTCGCTGCCGACTGGTCGTCTTCAGCGTCGCCAACTTCGCACCAGAGGAAGAACGATGCAGGCCCGCCGACCGACCTCAGCCCCGCTGCCTCGAGCGGGCCGATCATGATCTCGCGCTTGCGGGCGTAGCGCTCACGCATCCCGTCGACGTGGCTCTCGTCGTTCCAGGCAGCTATTGAAGCCCGCTGAACGAAGTTCTGGGGCGTCACGCCAAGGCTCGGACGAACGTCCTTCATTGCTGCGATCAGCAGCGGATCGCCGCAGACGGACCCCGACCGGTAGCCCGCCATCGCGGAGCGCTTGGAGAGCGAATTGAAGGCCAAAATGTGCGTGGGGTCCGTCAGTTCGAGCACCGAAGCGGGCTTCTCGTCGCCGAGGTAGATCTCGCTGTAGGCCTCATCCGACGCGAGCACGACACCATGGCGCCGGCAGCGCTCAGCTAGCTCCTCATAGAACGCGAGCGACGCCGCAGCACCGGTTGGGTTGTTCGGCGAGTTGATCCAGATCACTGCCAATCTGCGCCACGCTTCGTCCGAAATCGCATCAATGTTTGGTAGCCAATCGGATTGCTGATCGAGCGGGAGGCCGAGCACGTGACCCCCGGCGAGCTGGGTGCTGCGGCCGGCTACCGGGTAGCCGGGGGTTGTCACGGCGACTAGGTCGCGGGCGCCGCCGGCCCAGAGCAGCAGCCCGGCGAGGTGGTAGATCGCCTCTTTGCTGCCGAGCGTTGGGAGCACCTCGATCGAAGGGTCAAGTCGTGCTCCGTAACGTCTCTGCGCCCAGTTGGCTATCGCTTCGCGAAGCTCGGGGAGGCCGCTCGCAAGCGGATAGCTCGAGTACTGCTCTTCGAGCGCGGCAGTCGTGAGAGCCTCGCGAATGAAATCAGGCGTCGGCTCTCGCGGCACTCCAATGCCGAAGTCAATCACCGGAAGGCCCTTCGCTTCACGCGCTACGCGTGCTTCGGCGAGTTCGTTATACGGGTAGGCGCCGAGCTCTTCTATCAGCGGCTGAATTTCCATCAGAGCGTCTCGTTCGCCAAGCGCTCGAGCGCGAGGTAGGAGTAGGCAAGGGCCTCCAAGCTGACGCTCTCATCGACGGCGTGCGCTGCCGACGGTGCTCCGGGGCCAAAGTTGAGCGCCGCAATCCCGGCTGCGTCAAACTCCGCGACCGGCGTCCAGGCTTGCTTCGGCTCGATTGGCGCGCCAACGATCTCGACCAACCGGGCAGCGACGGGCGAATCAAGTCGGACTGCGCCCGATGGCGAGCTGCTTTCGATTTCAATCGCACCGAATGGTTCGCAGATCGATCTGAGCCGCATCTCTGCGTCGCCGAGCGACATACCAGGAGGGAATCGGTAGTTGAGGTATGCCGTCGCTTCGGCGGGAATCACGTTGCGCGCGATCCCGCCCTGCACGCTGGTGACGGAGATCACTTCGCGAAAAGTGAGGCCTTCGATTTCGTGGTCGACAGGCGCAAGCGAGGCAATCGCTGTGAGGCCTTCGGCGAGGCGGTCGATTGCGTTGTCGGCCAGCCACGGCCGGGCGGAGTGGCCGCTGCGCCCTCTGAAGGTCCAGTCTGCGCCGCAGTTGCCAAGACATCCAGCCTGAATGACGTTGGCCGTTGGTTCCATCATTACGGCCAAGTCTGCCGTTCGCAGCGACTCGTTCGCGGCAAGCAATGGAGTTAACGAGCTTTCGTTGGCGGGCAACTCTTCGCGGCTGAAGAAGAGAAAACCGAAATCAACGCAGCGGTCGTCTGCCGCGAGCCCGACGCCTGCCAACGCGAGCTCGACCATCACCGCCAGAGAGCCCTTCATGTCCGAGGCTCCGAGTCCGTGGACGTCGGTCGCGTCGATCGAGCCAGGAATGTTGCCTTGGGCAGGGACCGTGTCGAGGTGACCGCCGAGCAGGACAAAAGGCCGATCGGCACGCACTTCGGTGCCGGCGGCGAGGCAGCAGTCGCCTAGCTCGCGGACCTCAACACCGCCAGCGGTCAGCACCGAGCTGACGTGCTCAGCGATCGCCTGCTCGCCACGAGAGGGCGAGGCAATATCGATTAATTCAAGCGCCCGAGCGCCAATTCGGCTTGCAAGTTCGTCGCTCACCGGTTCGACGCTAGCGCGCCGAGCAGCTGAATGCCGGGCCTCACGCGCCAGCGGGCGATAATCGCCTCCTACCCGCCTCGCGCTCTACACTGCGAGGTTCGTGCAGGAGCGCAATCGCCACGGCCGTAGCTCGGCCCCACGCGCCGCCGGCGGCGAACGCGAAGGGCGTGCCAAACAGCGCGCTTTCTGCATCGCAGCATCGCCAGAGGAGCCCGATCTCGAGGAGCTGTATGAGTTGCTTGAGACCGCAGGCGTAGCCGTTGTCGGTGAGGTAACACAGCGGCGCGAAACGGTTCATCCGAATACTTATCTCGGCTCCGGCAAGCTCGAAGAGGTCGCAGTGCTGGCGAAGGCCGCGGACGCCAACGTAATCGTCTGCGATGACGAGCTGACGCCGCGCCAGGAACGCAACTTGGAAGCCGAGCTGAAGATCCCGGTTGTCGACCGTACGGCCGTAATTCTCGACATCTTTGCCGGCCACGCCCACACCGCGGACGGCAAGCTTCAGGTTGAGCTGGCGCAGCTGGAGTACAACCTGGCTCGCATGAGGGGGCTGTGGACGCACCTCGAACGGCTCGGCGGCGGCATCGGCACCCGCGGCCCGGGCGAGAGCCAGATCGAGACCGACCGTCGTCTGGCACGCGACAGGATCTCGGCGCTGCGGCGGCGGCTGAAAGCGGTCGGAGATGCGCGGCAGACAATGCGAGCTGAACGCGAGCGGACGAAGTTGCCGATGTTCGCTCTCGCCGGTTACACGAACGCTGGCAAGTCGACGCTGATGGCGGCGCTCACTGGCGCCGACGTCGAGATCCGCGACCGGCTCTTCCACACGCTGGACCCAACGACGCGAGTGATGCAGCTGGGTGGTCGGGCGGTGCTCGCAACCGATACCGTCGGCTTCATTCGCAAACTCCCGCATCAGCTTGTGAAAGCTTTCGGCGCAACGCTCGAGGAGACCCGCCGCGCTGACCTGATCGTTCATGTAGTCGACGCTTCGGCACCAGAAGAGTTGATGGCTGAGATGCTTTCGACGGTCGAGATGACGCTCGAAGAGATCGGGGCCGGTGATCAGCCGCGGCTGCTGGTCTGCAACAAGATCGACCAGGCCGATGAAGACCGAATTACGCAGCTGCGGCTGCTGCATCCGGGAGCAATCTTGATATCGGCGCTGGAGCGAGTAGGGATTGACGAGCTTTGCCAGCGGATCGAAGCGGTCTTCTTGTCCGAGATGCGCTCAGTTGATCTGCTGCTGCCGTTCTCGGCTGGCGCTGAATTAGCAGAGCTTCACACGCTCGCCGCTCAGATTGAGCGCGACGACACGGCCGAAGGGGTTCGCGTCCACGCGATGCTCTCGGCCGACGTCGCCGAGCGATACGAGCGGTTCGCCGTCCTTCCGGCAGCCGGTGGCGGATGAGCGGA
>Ga0194048_10000244_pt1 | contig 25583 bp, 26 predicted proteins | sample JunL225m_MetaG_FD_161685 | JGI IMG/M metagenome (GOLD analysis project Ga0194048, IMG submission 161685) | Anoxic zone freshwater microbial communities from boreal shield lake in IISD Experimental Lakes Area, Ontario, Canada - Jun2016-L222-5m | ecosystem: Environmental > Aquatic > Freshwater >...
GAGTCCTTTAGGGCGAGGGCACTTTGTGCAGTGAACACAGTAAGTGCATCGAGTCCTTTAGGGCGAGGGCACTTTGTGCAGTGAACACAGTAAGTGCATCGAGTCCTTTAGGGCGAGGGCAGTTGTGGAATAACCCAGGAGTTATAGGGGTTATAACTGTCAGTCTGGTGTTTTACACTGGGTACATAACTAAATAGTGGTGGTTACAACTCGTAACCCCAAAGCTGTCGGCTTGCCGATTGATCTTGGGGGTGAACGGTTTCGACTTTGGTAGTCGAAATGGGAGAAGCGAGCCGAGAATGTTGGTCATCTCGTAAACGTCCAGCAAAAACAATAAGTGCCAAATCAAACCGCACTGACTTCGCCCTCGCTGCTTAAGTAGCGAGCCCGAGTCCGTCAGCCTAGATGCGTTCCCGCTCTAGTTCCTGGCGTAATTTAGGGAACTTACCAAGGAATCCGGTCGCGGGGTTCTGAGGAAAATTAAACAGTGACTGTGCTTGTCGACATCTTGTTCGCGTGAAGGTCGGAGCAGAGAAAAGCGATAGCGAACTGCGCTCGGAGAATAACCAAATCTTCACCTAAGGACCCGGGTTCGATTCCCGGCACCTCCACTGAAAAAGGCTATGCCCATGTCCGGGCATAGCCTTTTACTATTTTGGAGGTAGAACGGGAATCGGGAGGAGAAAGTCCAGTGGACTTTCGACGGATCCCGGCACCTCCACCACACCCGAGTCTGCGGACTCGGACTAGATGCACGTAGTGCACTGAACTGATGAAGCGACGACGTTGAGTGCTTGCATTTATACGTTCGTCGTTTTTGCATTTCTGCGTGAGTGACGGTCTGGCTATTTGTTACACTCTCACAATGCAACTCACTACCTGTCTTTGGTTCGATGGCAACGCACGTCAAGCTGCGAAGTTTTATGTCAGCATTTTTCCTAACAGCAGCATTGGAAATAATTGGATTGCTCCTGCTGATACGCCAAGCAATGATCAAGGTTCGGAAGTCGTTGTTGATTTCACAATTTTCGGTTTGCCATTCATCGGCCTCAATGGTGGCCCGATGTTTCAGTTTTCGGAAGCAATTTCTTTTCAAATTCCGTGCGCTGATCAGGACGAGATAGATCACTACTGGAACGTACTTACTGCCGACGGCGGGGAACCCGGTCGTTGTGGCTGGTTAAAGGACAAGTTCGGAGTTTCGTGGCAAGTTGTGTCTGCGCAAATGGAGCAATACATCGGCGGTCAGAATCCTGCGGGCGCAAAGGCTGCGACCGAAGCCATGATGACTATGAACAAAATTGAGCTTGAGCAGCTTCGCCGTGCTTACGTAGCGGCTTCTGCCTAACTACTTCTGCGCATGCAAAGATAGTGCTCATGACAAATATTTCGCGTCGCCAGATTCTGGGTGCTTCTGCCGGTTTAGCCACTGTTGGAGTGTTAGCAGGGTGCGCACTCGATGAAGAATCGCAAGCCTCCGATGAAAGTGGTGCAAGTTCGGCGCCAAGTTCGGCAGCGACAGATTCTGGACCAGCAGTGGTTGCGCAGTTGAGTGATATTCCTGTCGGTGGAATTTTTGCTTTTACGAATCCCAGCGATGGAACTCCTGCCTACCTATTGCAGCCCGCTCAAGGAAAGTACTTGGCATATAGTGCGGTGTGCACTCACCAGGGCTGCATTGTGAATTACGACCCTGCGGGTCAGCAATTCATGTGTCCTTGTCATGGTGCCATTTATGACGGAACTAGTGGGCAGCCAGTTTCAGGACCAGCGCCATCGGGATTGGTGAGTATTCCTGTCAGTGTGTCGGGGGATGCAATCGTTGTTGGATAACTCCAACTCGCTTTCTTAACCATTCCTTAACATTTTTTGGTTAATACCCCTATCAGCCGATGCAAGTATTAAGCCATGGCCAAAAAGACTCACGGAACACCTGCTGTCACCTCCGATTCCATCGGTCGAGTGATTTACCCTGTTCGACTATTTCTCGGCATCACGTTCATTTATGCAGGACTTCAGAAGTTCTTCAGTTCCGATTACTTCAGCGCAACCTCGCCTAATGGTTTTCTCAAACAAACTATTTCAGCGTCAACACATAGCCCTATCTCGTTTATTTTGAACCATGCGATCGAGCATCACACATTAGCTGCCGTCGGGATTGCAACAGGTGAATTACTTTCTGGACTCGGTTTACTTCTAGGAATTTGGACTCGAGTCGCAGCACTCGGCATATTTGCACTTTCTGCCTCATTCTTTTTGACAGTCTCGTGGGGAACGTATCCCTATTACTTCGGTCCAGACATTGTGTTCATGGCTGCAGTCACTCCGCTTTTGATTGCTGGTGATGGGGGATTCATGTCACTTGGGCATCGAATTCTCTTATCAGTGCACAAAGATTTCGGTGTTGTTCCAAAGCAGGCCATCAGTAACAAGCCGCTACAAGAACAAATTGCGCGTCGCACACTGGTTAAGACCGGCGCACTTGCAAGTGGTGTTGGCGTAGCTGGTCTTGCCGTGGGACTTGTGGGCAAAGGTCGTGGTTCGCAGACGATAGCGGGCGGTTCGAATAATTCGGGAAACATTCCGAGTGCTCAGCCAACGAGTCCTGGTGTTCAGCCGACGAGTGCTGGATCCGGTACGAAGATTGCATCGGTCACGGATGTGCCTGTTGGTTCCGCGTACCAGTTCACCGATCCCAATGGCAATCCTGGCTACCTCATGCAACCAAAGACCGGCACATTTTTGGCTTACTCAGCTATTTGTACTCATCAGGGATGTGTAGTTAGTTTCGATTCTGGCGCGGGCGGCTTCCAGTGTCCATGCCACGGTGCGCAATTTGATGCCACCGGCGCAGCAACACGAGGCCCAGCACGTGATCCACTTCAGGCCTACTCCGTCACTGTGACTGGTTCCGACATTTTCATTGCATAACGCAAGTCGTGCGTGACGAAATCTATTTGCAACAAAAACTAGGCAGCACCAATGTGGTGTTGCCTAGTTTCTTAATAGGCTCGATGAGCAAGTTCATCGACACAAGTCAACAAACGATCAATCTCATCCGCAGTGTTGTACGGAGCGAGTCCAGCACGAATTGCACCTTCGTCACCTAAACCTAAATGGCGACTACATTCCAGCGCATAGAAGTTGCTTGCTGGAGCATTCACGTTGTTCTTAGCGAAGTATTCATAGGCAGCTTCAGAATTCACATCACGAATGCTGAACAGCTCAGTAGGTGTTTTGCTCCGGGCATTGCTGTAGATGGTTACGGCATCAATTGACTGAAGTCCTTCGCGTAAGCGATGACTTAGCGCATCTTCATGTTCTTCTGCCGCATGCATGCTGGTGATAATTCGTTCACGCCGTGATCCAGTGGATGGCACCATGTCCGCAATGAAATCGACTGCTGCTGTTATACCAATGAGTAGTTCGTACGGAAGTGTCCCTAACTCAAAGCGCTCAGGAACCATTTCTGTTGAGGGAAGAAGTTTGTCGGGGTGCAGTGTTTCGAGCAACGCTGGTGATGCTGCCATCACGCCAATGTGGGGACCAAAGAATTTGTATGGTGAACACCCGTAGAAGTCTGCGCCAAGTGCTTTCACATCAACTACCGCGTGCGGTGTTAAATGAACACCGTCGACATAAAGCAGTCCACCAACCGCATGCACTGATTTTGAGATTGCCGGAATATCTGGGCGTGTGCCAATCAGATTCGAGGCACCTGTGATTGCAACGAGCTTGGTGCGATCGCTCAGGACTGCTTCAACATCTGCAATGTCGGAATGTCCTGTGCGTGGGTCAAAATCAATCCATCGCAATGTAGCGCCAGACTTTTCTGCATAGCGAACCCATGGGCGCACATTTGCATCGTGATCTAGGCGAGAGACAACAACTTCGTCTCCTGGCTTCCAGTCTTGCGACAGGGTTCGGGCAAAATCAAACGTTAATGCCGTCATGCTTCGACCAAAGATAATCCCGCTTGGATCAGCAGCGAGCAAGTCAGCCATGGCAGATCGTGCGCCAATTACAGAATCTTCCGCGCGCTGCTCGGCGAGTGTGACTGTGCCTTGATTAGCTACGGGGCCTTCAAGTAAGTCGAATATTGCTTGGTACACAGACTTTGGAGTTTGGGTTCCGCCAGGACCATCAAAATGGGCCGCTCCAAATGCTAGCGAGGGAAACTGTTCGCGAATTCGATCTACGTTGAAAGGCATGGATTAATGCTAGGGGTTGCTGTTGTTGAACCGAGCATCATCACCGGCGTCTTGCTCCTGCTGTGAAGTGACCTAAGTGGGTCAATTCCTTGCTGATAGAGACTTTTTGGTCATTGCTGTGAAAACACAGGCGTAACGTGAGTAACATCTGCAACGCATTCGCCTGTGCCGTTGCTCACACGTACCCAAAATAATGGCGTTTCGTGGGCGGCAAAGTTAGCATTTTGAGCCCCACTAAGGCATTCTAAACTCATCTCACAGTGCGGTGAGTGTTCCACCTTCAAGGGGTTCGCGTGAGCAGTACTGCCATGGTTGATCTAAGCGTTGGTCCAACGAATAACAAGAAACTTTTAGAGTGGGTGCAGCGGGTTGCTGACTTAACCCAGCCTGATTCCGTTGTCTGGTGCGATGGCTCAGAGGATGAATGGCGTCGCCTCACATCACAGCTTGTTGAATCGGGAACTCTTATTCAACTGAACCCCGACATTCGTCCTAATTCTTTTCTCGCTCGTTCAAACCCAAGCGACGTAGCCCGAGTTGAAGATCGCACTTTTATTTGTTCCCAAGAAAAAATTGATGCAGGACCGACGAACAACTGGATGGAACCAACCGAGATGCGCGGCATACTCGATGGGCTATTCCACGGATGTATGCGCGGGCGCACGATGTATGTCGTGCCATTTTCAATGGGACCGCTTGGCTCACACATCAGCGAACTTGGTGTTGAAATCACGGACTCACCATATGTAGTTATCAACATGAAACTCATGACACGTATGGGTAAGGCTGCACTTGATCTGATTGGAGAGCATGGCGACTTCGTTCCTGCGATTCACTCCGTAGGTATGCCACTTGCAAGTGGAGAAAACGATGTTGCGTGGCCGTGCAGCGACACAAAATACATTGTGCAATTTCCTGAGACTCGCGAGATTTGGTCTTTCGGTTCCGGGTACGGTGGCAACGCGCTGCTCGGTAAGAAGTGTTTTGCATTGCGTATCGCATCAGTGATGGCACGCGACAACATGTGGCTTGCCGAGCACATGCTGATTCTCAAGCTCACCTCACCTAAGAAGCAAGTGCATTACATTGCTGCAGCATTCCCATCAGGTTGCGGAAAAACCAATCTTGCAATGTTGGAGCCAACAATCACAGGGTGGAATGTAGAAACCCTGGGCGATGACATTTGTTGGATGCGTCCAGGTCCAGATGGTCGCCTGTATGCGATTAACCCTGAAGCAGGATTCTTCGGCGTTGCACCTGGCACCGGAATGACAACGAATGCAAACGCAATTCGTACATTGTGGGGTAACTGCCTGTTCACAAACGTTGCGCTAACTGACGATGGTGACATTTGGTGGGAAGGTCTCACCGATGAAGCACCAGCACATCTGATCGATTGGAAAGGCAACGATTGGACTCCTGCTTCTGAAGAACCATCAAGTCATCCCAATGCCCGGTTTACTGCGCCCGCTGACCAGTGCCCAACAATGTCAGAAAATTGGCAAGACCCAGCAGGAGTTCCAATTTCGGCAATTCTGTTCGGTGGCCGTCGCGCAACCAACGTTCCGTTAGTGGCGCAGTCTCGCGACTGGAATCACGGCGTGTTCATGGGAGCAACTGTGTCTTCTGAAATGACTGCGGCTGCAGTTGGCGGAATGGGTCAACTGCGTCGTGATCCCTTTGCGATGCTGCCGTTCTGTGGTTACAACATGGCCGACTACTGGGGACACTGGGTCGACATGGGGCAGACATTTGCCGGGGTGCCCAAGATTTTTCAAGTCAATTGGTTCCGTAAAAATGCCGATGGAAAGTACATCTGGCCTGGTTTCGGAGAAAACTCGCGTGTCCTTGCCTGGATCATTGATCGTCTTGAAGGCAACGTCGAGGCAACTGATAGTCCGATTGGTTGGCTGCCAGTTCCAGGCGACCTCAATGTTGATGGCCTTTCGATTAGCGATGCCGACCTGAGCGACTTGTTTGCTGTGGATGCTCAGACCTGGCTGGCTGAGTGTGACATGACCGAAGAGTACTTTGTGCAGTTTGGTGACCATGTTCCTTCGCAAGTGCGCACTGAATTGGCAAGCCTGCGGGAACGGCTGTCTCACTAACTTGCATGTCGGTTAGTGTGGATTCATGACTGAAGAAGAGTTCCGCACTGAAGGTGGTGTACTCGTTGATGAGCGCACCGAAGAGCAAACTGAAGCGGGCGACCACGAACGATTTGCCCACTATGTGCGCAAAGAAAAAATTGTGGAAAGCGCTGTTCTCGGTCAACCAGTTATTGCGTTGTGTGGCAAAGTGTGGGTCCCCAATCGTGATCCTGGGAAGTTCCCGGTTTGTCCAGAATGTAAAAATATTTATGAAGGATTGCCGCCCGGTGGCAATGGAGATGGCGACAAAGAATAAATTATGAGCTTGTCCCCATGGACACCGGAGTACCGCAAACTCAGTGCAGGAATTATCGCGCTTGTGAGCGTTTTTGGATTTGAAGGTATCTCGATTGCAACTGTGATGCCTGTAGTTGCTCGTGAAATGAATTCAGTTGGAAATTACTCCGTCGCATTCACGAGTTACTCCATGGCTGCACTTCTTGGAATGACATTTGCCGGTATCTATGCCAATCGTCTTGGGCTGTATCGTGTGGTGCTCTTCACAATGGGTTCGATGGCTGTTGGATCACTTGCCGCTGGCTTTGCGCACACAATGAGTGTGTTCGTTGTTGGGCGCATTATTCAAGGATTTGGAATTGGTATTGACCTAGTGGCGATGTATGTCATCATCGGGCGCACATATCGAGAAGAGGTACGGCCTCGAGCAATCGGGATGCTCGCGGGTGCTTGGGTTGTTCCTGGATTAATTGGTCCTGGATTAGCTGGACTCATTGTGGCTCACGCATCCTGGCGAACAATCTTCTTAGCGATTCCGATTGTGTTAATACTTCCACTTGCCTTGTTGATACCGCCTCTTCGTCCGGTAGCACCCATAGCTGAAGTAGCACCACCGCAGGCCCGAACCAAACTGCTCGCTACGGTCCTTGCGGTGTGTGGGCTTGCGGTGATCCAATTCGCATGCAGTTTTTCAGGTGAATGGTCTGTGTGGAAAGTGCTCGCGGGAGCGGCGTGTGGGTTAAGTGCTGTGGGCGTATCGACACGGTGGTTAATGCCAGCGGGGTATTTACGAATCACACCTGGCATTTCAACAATTGTGGCATTGCGTGGAATCAGTGCAGCTGCCTATTTCAGTACTGAGGTCTATGTACCTCTGGCGCTACAGAATCGCGGAGTGTCTGTTGCGTGGTCAGGTGGAATTCTTGCCACTGCATGTGTCACCTGGTTTGCGGGTTCTTCTTTCCAAGCGCGCAACCCTTTAGGGTGGGTGCGCAAAAAACTTCTCATGCTGGGAATGTCATCGACAACCTGCGCCATAGTTCTGCTTCCAGCTGCGGCATTCCTTCCACAAAGTTTGGCCCTGTGCATTGTGTTGTCATGCCTGGTGTGGGGAGTTGCAGCGTTCGGAATGGGAATTATGTTCGCATCTCTTGGGGTACTTGTTTTGGATTATTCGCCCGAACATGAGCACGCTGCCAACAGTGCATCGTTGCAAATGTCGGATTCATTTGGCGTGGTCAGCGTCACTGCACTAACGGGAGCATTTCTTGCTGCAGCGCAACGAGCTGGCGGCCCAACGAATGTCACATTTGTGCTGATGTGGAGCTTGTGTGCCGTAGTGGGATTACTCGGCCTAGTGGCTGTCTCGCGCATTGAACATCGAATGTCTCGTTAGTTCGTCGCACTCTGGATCAATGGCACGCAAACTACCAAGCAGTTGGTCTATGCAGCGAGTTCTCTATGCGGGGACTGGGGTGAGACAATATGTCTATGAGTGTGGCTCCTGTCGAAGTTTCGCAACCGCAAGTTGCAACTGATCGACCTTGGGTCACCATTGTGTGGAATGATCCAGTCAACTTGATGACGTACGTGACTTTTGTTTTCCAGGACTATTTTGGTTATGACCGTGCCAAGTCAGAGCTACTTATGCTCGATGTGCACCACAAAGGACGAGCAGTGGTCAGCGCGGGTTCCCGTGAAGAAATGGAACGCGATGTGAGTGCAATGCATGGCTATGGGTTGTGGGCCACCATGCAAAAGGACGACCAATAATGTTTAAACGCTCCCGGTCTGGTCACGTCTATTTGAAACTTGATGATGTGGAATGTGGTTTACTCGAGCAACTACTGGGGCAAATCATTGAATTGATTGAAGTACCCGATGTTCCTGCATCCACTGATCCACTGGCTCGGTTAGTTGGACTCGAAGGTCCAACAGATATTTCCGAAGATCCTGCGCTTGCTCGACTCTTTCCCGATGGGTATACCGACGATGCTGAAGCAGCATCGGATTTCCGTAGATTTACTGAGCCCGACCTGCGCACTAAGAAGCTGATGTGTGCCCGCATTTCACAGGCAACATTGGATGACTGGACAGGTCGACGCGACTTAAGTGACGATCAGGCTCGCAGTTGGCTGCTTGCATTAAATGACTTACGCCTCACGCTGGGTGCCCGGATCGGACTGGGTGATGACTCGGATGACGATATTGATTTCGATGACCCGGCTTATCACTTGTATGACTGGCTGACGTATCAGCAAGGAACTCTGATCGAGGCGCTCGCACCGTAACCGCTAGTAAACTCGTGCATGTCGCTGCAAGTGCGTGACGTTTTGTGAGGAGGCCGTTGTGCTGCGCATCAGTCAAGAACATGTTGATGCCATTGTTACGCATGCCCGAGCTGACCATCCTGATGAAGCGTGTGGTGTGATTGCTGGGCCCGCAGGGCAGGACACACCGACTCGTTTCATTCCAATGATTAATTCAGCGCGTTCGCCGACGTTTTATGAATTTGATTCCACAGATTTACTTCACCTATACAGAGACATGGATGCTCGTGATGAAGACCCTGTGGTGATTTACCATTCGCATACTGCTACACAGGCTTATCCATCGCGCACTGATGTGTCGTATGCATCGGAACCATTCGCACATTATGTGCTGGTATCTACTCGCGAGACTGGGCAGGACGAAGGACCGTTTGAATTTCGTTCGTACCGCATTGTTGACGGCGTGATTACCGAAGAAGAAATCGAAATCATTTAGCACTCATTGGGTGCAACTAAGCCCAGAGTTGTCCGTCCAAAGCATCTTCGGCATCATCTAACGTTCCTTCGTAAGCGCCGGTAGAAAGATATTTCCAACCGCCATCACACACAATGAAAACAATGTCGGCTTTTTCGCCAGCCTTAACGGCTTTGTTTGCCATACCGAGAGCGGCATGAAGAATTGCTCCGGTTGAAATTCCTGCGAAGATTCCTTCTTTTTCTAGCAACTCACGGGTGCGAGCAACGGCCTCGCGTGGACCAACAGAGAATCTTGTGGTCAATACCGATTCGTCATACAGTTCAGGCACAAAGCCTTCATCAAGATTTCGTAAACCGTAAACCACTTCGCCGTAACGTGGCTCGGCAGCTACGACTTGAATGTCAGGTTTGTGTTCCCGTAGAAAGCGCCCGGTTCCCATCAAAGTTCCCGTTGTTCCCAGTCCAGCAACAAAGTGAGTGATCTCGGGGCAGTCCGCCAAAATCTCGGGTCCTGTTGTGTCGTAATGTGCTTGAGCGTTTGCTGGATTGCCGTATTGGTAGAGCATGATCCATTCAGGATTCTCGGCAGCCACTTGTTTTGCAACGCGCACTGCTTCGTTGGATCCACCGGCAGCAGGTGAGTAGTGCACTGTTGCACCCCACATGTTTAACAGTTGAGTGCGTTCCGGCGATGTGTTCTCGGGCATCACGCAAATAATTTTGTAGCCCTTTAGTTTTGCTGCCATGGCAAGTGAGATTCCAGTGTTCCCGCTCGTTGGTTCCAAAATTGTGCAACCAGGTGTGAGCAGTCCGTCACGTTCTGCAGCTTCAATCATTGCCAGTGCAGCGCGGTCCTTAATGGAACCAGTGGGATTGCGATCTTCAAGTTTTGCCCAGATCCGCACATCGGCAGAAGGTGAGAGATTTGGCAAGCCAACTAGTGGTGTGTTGCCAACAGACTCAAGCAGAGATGGATAACGCATTAGCCACCTGCAACAGCAGGCAGCACGGTAACAGTGTCGCCATCTGCGAGCGAAGCTTGCAAACTTCCCAAAAAGCGCACGTCTTCGTCATTAATGTAAATATTTACAAAGCGTCGTAGTTCACCGTTTTCTAGGAGCCGGTCCCCAATTCCTGGGAACTGCTTCTCCAAATTGGCAATGACCTCATTTAAGGTATTGCCATCAGCATCGACAGATCGCGCATTTGCTGTGTAGGTTCGCAAAATTGTCGGGATACTGACTGTGATGCTCATGTGAACTCTTTCCAGAGGTTCCGGGTACCGGATTGAAGTAAATCTCTTTAATGAACATAACCGTGTTTTCCATTTGATGTCTGGCTCGACCTTGTTGTTGCACACCCTTTGCAATAAGTCAGGGAACAGGTGGGTGTGCCTGGTACTCCACGGTGACTGTGGCTAATAACCTTGTAACACTATGGATCAACGGGCGATTGGAGTCATGGACTCGGGAGTTGGCGGATTAACCGTCGCTCGAGCCATTCTTGACCAACTCCCCAATGAACCGATCATTTACCTAGGAGACACGGCAAATAGTCCGTATGGCCCTAAATCAATTGCTGAGGTTCGCGAACTATCGCTGTCCGTGCTCGATGAACTTGTCGCCCGAGATGTCAAGGCGTTAGTTATCGCTTGCAATTCGGCCAGTGCTGCAATGTTGCGAGATGCACGTGAGCGTTACTCGGTCCCAGTTATCGAAGTGATTCAACCAGCCGTGCGCCGAGCTGTCAGTGCCTCAAGGTCGGGGCGCATTGGAGTTATTGGTACAGCAGCGACGATCACGAGCCGCGCCTACGACGATGCTTTTGCTGCCGCGCCACACATCAGTGTGACGACACAAGCCTGCCCACGCTTCGTGGAATTTGTTGAAGCCGGAATTACAAGTGGAACGGAATTAGTTGCCGTTGCCCGAGAATATTTGCACCCGCTGTTAGATACGGGAATAGACACTCTCGTTTTGGGTTGCACACACTACCCGCTGCTCACGGGTGTGATCTCCATGATTGCTGGCGACGCGGTCACGCTCGTGTCTAGCGCAGAAGAGACCGCTAAAGACGTGTACCGCACGTTGGTCGAGCATGACCTCATGCGTGATCCGCATTCAGCCCCTCCAGTGCATCAATTCTTAGCTACAGGTGACGAGTTCACTCATTTAGCCCGACGGTTCTTAGGCCCTGAGGTTAGCGAAGTCACCCAGATCTAACAGGCAATATCAAACGTGCAATAGAGTCGAGCACGTGACTACACGATCTGATGGCCGTACCCGTGACGAACTACGCCCCGTGCGTTTCAACCGCAAGTGGCTGGATCACGCCGAAGGCAGTGTGCTTGTCGAATTCGGAGCAACCCGCGTTTTATGCGCAGTCTCCTTTACTGCTGGCGTTCCACGTTGGAAAGTCGGCAGTGGCGAAGGTTGGTTGACCGCAGAGTATTCGATGTTGCCGCGAGCTACACATACGCGCAGTGATCGCGAAAGCGTGAAAGGAAAAGTCGGTGGACGTACTCACGAAATCTCGCGTCTCGTTGGACGTTCACTGCGTGCTGTGCTTGACATGAAGTCGCTTGGCGAAAACACCATCATGATTGACTGCGATGTTCTGCAAGCTGATGGTGGAACCCGAACCGCGGCAATTACCGGTGCTTATGTGGCAGTTGTCGATGCCGTTGAATGGGCGCGCGAAAAGGGTTTGGTATCAAAGTCTGCTGTTGTAATGAGTGACTCAATCGCCGCAGTTTCCGTGGGAGTCGTGGATGGTCTGCCAACTTTGGATTTGCACTACGACGATGATGTCCGCGCCGACACTGACATGAATGTTGTGATGACAGGTTCCGGAAAGTTTGTTGAAATTCAAGGAACAGCAGAACGTGAACCGTTTGATCGCGATCTCCTTAACGAGCTACTTGATCTAGCTAGCGCAGGTTGCCAAGAACTCACTGCGCTACAAAAAGCAGCATTAGCAAAATAACTCATGACGATCATCGTTCTGGCGACTCGAAATCAACACAAACTTGTTGAATTAGAGCGCATTGTCGCAAGCGCAGGTCTTGATGTTGAACTCAAAAGTGTCGCTGACTTTCCGGGTGCTCCCGAAGTTGAAGAAACTGCTGACACCTTCGAAGGAAACGCGTTACTGAAGGCACGCGCTCTAGCGGAATTCACAGGTCATAGCGCTATTGCGGATGACTCTGGAATCTGTGTGGATGCCCTCGATGGAAAACCAGGAATCTACTCCGCTCGCTGGTCCGGTGCTACAGGCGATGTTGATCGAGCCAATCTTGAATTAGTGCTTGACCAAACGAAGGATGTCTCGGATGACCTTCGAGGTGCTCAGTTCGTGTGTGCCGCGGCCTATGTGGGTGCCGATGGGCGCGAGTTCACGACTCGAGGGACCGTTAGTGGAATGTTGTTGCGAGCACCTCGTGGTACCAATGGGTTTGGCTACGATCCCATTTTCTTACCTGATGGCTTTCAGATCACGACCGCGCAAATGACTGCGGAGCAAAAGGACTCAATCAGCCATCGAAGTAAAGCGTTGGCACAATTAGTGCAACTCATCACTTCATAGTTGCGCCACTGGAAGCCGATTTGCCTCAATAATGAGATGTGGAATCAACTCAATCTCAACAAAGAGTCTTAAGCACTGGCCGTGTCGTCTTCATTGTGATTGCCGCTGCGGCACCGATGGCGGCGATGGTGGGCAACGTTCCTATCGCGCTTTCGCAAGGTAATGGAGCAGGACTGCCCGCAGCCTTTGTTGTTGCAGCGCTAGTCCTGTTGTGTTTCTCAGTTGGCTATGCGGAAATGAGTCGCCGAGTTGTAAACACGGGTGCGTTTTATACCTATGTGTCTCGTGCTCTGGGAAAACCACCTGGCGTGGGCGCTGCATATGTCGCGCTGGCTTCCTATGCGTCGATGGCAATTGGATTACTGGGTGGATTCAGTTACTTCATGCAGCAAGTTCTCGATGGGCTTGGAATTCATGTTCCGTGGTTTGTCTTTGCAGTGATTGGCCTAGTGATTGTCGGAACCTTGGGATACCGCTCGGTGGACTTATCATCCAAGGTCCTTGGTGTACTGATGAGTTTGGAATTCATTGTCCTGCTGGTTTTCGCATTCATTGTGATTGGTAAGCAAGGCGTACATGCGTTTCCCGTTGCATCGTTTTCGAGCACCCAAGTATTTAGCGGTCCAATTGGGATAGCTCTGATAATTGCATTCACAAGTTTTGTTGGATTTGAGTCGGCAGCTCTCTACGGTGAAGAGACTCGAGATCCAGAACGCAGCATTCCTCGAGCAACCTATATTGCAGTATCTACAGTCGGTGCGTTTTACATCTTCATTACCTGGGTCATAGTGGGAGCTGTTGGCGTTGATTCCGTTCGGCAACAAGCTCACAGCGACGGTGGAGTGTTTGTCCTGAATCTGATCAACAGTTATGGCGGAGAAATCGTGTACGACATCGCGGCAGTGCTGCTGTGTACGAGTGTGCTTGCGAGTTATTCGGCGCTACACAATGCAGCGAGCCGCTATTTGTTCGCGCTTGGTCGCGAAGCGATTATGCCTCGGGTGTTTGCGAATTATCACAAAGAGTTTTTCAGCCCTCACATTGCCAGTATGGCAATCTCGGCAATCTCGGCAGTTGTGGCAACTATTTTCGCTGTGCTCAATGCAGACCCGTATCGTTCCTTTGCTGCAGCTTTAATTGGGATGGGTACTTTAGGCATTGTGGCGTTGCAGGCATTGGCTTCGCTATCAGTGGTGGTGTTTTTCTGGGGACGCAAAGACCGCAAACTGTGGAACTGTATCGTGGCGCCAATTATTGGGTTTGTCGGTCTGACGAGCGCCTTCGTTTTGGCAGCCACGAATTACAACACTCTGACTGGAAGTAATAGCCAGATCATCAACCTGGTGCCGTTAGTGCTCGTTGTCTTGGCTGTGGTGGGTGTAGTCAAAGGCTTGAACCTGCGCAAGAACAAACCTGCCATATATGCGCGCTTAGCCTCGTCGCAATTGCGAGTGCGTCGTACTTCCTTGCTGTCAGCCGCGCAGTACTCCACGAAGTACTGCATCATCGGGGCTGGCCCTTCGGGGCTTGTGACTGCTCGGGCATTCCTGAAAGAAGGCGTGCCATTTGATTGGTTTGAGCGCCACAGTGACGTGGGTGGCATTTGGGACATGAACAATCCGGGTAGCCCAATGTACGAAAGTGCGCACTTCATTAGTTCTAAATACACCAGCGGCTTTATTGGTTACCCAATGCCGGCTGATTACCCGGACTATCCAACGTGGGAACAGATTCGCGATTACATCCGAAGTTTTGCGCGTGCTTTCGGTTTGTATGACCGAGTCACTCTGAATACAGGCGTGCAAAGCGCTACACCGAATTCTGATGGCACGTGGAGCGTTGTACTCGAGACGGGCGCAACACACACATATGCAGGCGTCGTGATTGCAACGGGAACGAACTGGCACCCAAATCAAGCAGAGCTTCCTGGATCAGAAAATTTTGCGGGAAGAATTTCACATTCCGTGAACTTCCGAAGTGGTGACGAGTTCATCGGCAAGAAAGTGCTCATCGTGGGTGCGGGCAATTCCGGAGTGGACATCGCTTGTGATGCGGCGCGCTTTGCAGACGCTGCATATTTATCTGTACGTCGTGGCTATCGCTTTGTTCCTAAGCACATTTTTGGTTTGCCTACGGATGCCCTCCTTGCCGGCGTCATTGATCCGCCACGAGGGGTATCGCTTGCCGGTGATGCAAACAAGTTGATCGACACATTGGTTGGTGACTTAACTCGTCTTGGCCTACCAAAGCCGGATCACGATGTGTTATCGAGTCACCCCATCATGAACACACAGGTTCTGTATCACATGGCTCATGGAGACTTAGTAGCAAAGTCCGATGTAGCACGCATCCATCAGAACTCGGTGGAGTTTGTTGATGGCACTTCAGAAGTAATTGATCACATTGTGTTGGCAACGGGATACGAGTATTCGGTGCCGTTCTTGCAGGCACCAGCGTTGACCTGGAAGCACGGTAGGCCGCAGTTGTATTTGCGATTGTTCGCCCGTGAATACGACAATCTGTATTTCATTGGCTTTGCGGAATTTGCCGATGCGGCATACAAGCGTTTCGAAGACATGGCTCATATGATCGTGATGGACATTCGTTTGCACGGCACTGGCGAGCTTCTCGACCAATGGTCACAGCAACGTCGCACAGATGATCCAGATTTGTCAGGCGGTCACGACTACATTGACAGTCCCCGCCACACAGGTTACATCGATGTCGAAACGTATCGCGAATACTTAGCGACGTTGCGCGATGAGTACCACTGGTATGACTTTGATGAATCGTCGTTTGAGAATCTCAAAGTTTTGCAGGAGCGTTAGTCATCCTCAGTTAAGTGCCAGGTGTCGCCTTCACGTCGAGCCAGGCCACGTTTTTCTAAGTCCGCTAAGTATTTCTTGTGACCCTTATCGCCGCGTCCTCGAAAGAGTGGCATGAGTTTAGGCATGAGGTTTGGCGAAATCATGGCGGCCCGCACTAGCCATGATTCGCTGGGCTTGGGGTAGCGTTCAAAAGTTGGCTTGTCCAACATCTTGATAAACGACTTCACAACATCGCTCGTTTTTTGTGGTGGATCCAGGAACTGCAATGTATTGCCACCTTCGATTGCTTCCCGGTGCAACATCGGAGTATCTGTTGCAGACGGCAAAATAGCACCGACTTTAATGCCTTTGTCTGCCATGTCCATTGCAATTGACAGAATGGCACCGCGCAATCCAAATTTGGAGGCGGTATACATCGGAGTTTCACCTAGTGGGAAAATTCCGCCGAGTGAAACTGTTGTAATGATGCGTGGGTCAGATGACTTGTGTAATAGCGGAATTGCTTTGCGCATCAGGACAAGTGGTGAAACCAAGTTGATATCGAGTTCGCGTTCAATACTTTCCACTGTGCGCACATCGAAGCGATCTGTTGTGGTGATGGCGGCGTTTGGAATCAGTACATCGATGTGCCCATACTTTTCATTAATCTTTGCCAAAACGTCGTCAAGTGAATCACGAAGTGTCAGATCAAGTGCAAAGTAACTGTGACCCGCGCCTGGTAAGTCATTGATGAGGGTCTTGATTTTAGATTCGTTTAGATCTAATGCAACAATGCATGCGCCTCGCGTTGCAAAATCAGTTGCCAGGTGCGATCCGATTCCACCGGCAGCACCGGTGATCACAATTACTTTGTTTGAAAAATCAAAAGCCATGGAGGAAATCTATCCTCTGTATGGTGCGGGAGGGGGGACTTGAACCCCCACACCCGAAGGCGCCAGAACCTAAATCTGGTGCGTCTGCCAATTCCGCCACTCCCGCACGTGCGCTCTATTGTGTCAGGAGAGTGGGCTGCATACGAAATCGGGTGAAGTGTGCCTCAAAACACCTGGGAAAGACGTGAAGTGACTGCGACTCGATGAATAGCATGGGCGCATGACACATGAATGGTTAGGTCTGGCAGGAAAAGTAGCTGCGGTCACCGGGGCAGGAAGCGGAATCGGTCGTGCAGTGGCCTTAAATTTTGCTCAAGCTGGTGCCACACCCGTATTGCTAGATCGCAATGTCGAGGCGATGGCGCAGGTCGCCGCAGAGGTCAAGGAGCTCGGCGTTACGGCACTAGTCATTGCTGTTGATGTTTCCGATCCAGACAGTGTCACAGAGGCTGCCAAGGCTGCTGGAACGGTAGACATTCTGGTGAATAACGCAGGTATGTCTCGACCAGGAGCCATGGATCAAGTCTCATTTGAGGATTGGACCGCGTTACTGGCAGTCAACATGAATGGCTACTTCCTGTGTTCGCAAGCCTTCGGGGCAGGCATGCTTGCCCAAGGCTCTGGCGCGCTCGTACACATTGCATCTATTTCAGGACGCAACCCGCAGGGCCAGAGCGGTTCCTACAGTGTCGGTAAAGCGGGCGTGCTGATGCTCTCACAGCAGTTGGCGCTGGAGTGGGGTCCGCGTGGGGTGCGCAGCAATACAGTGAGCCCGGGGCTAGTGCGCACTCCGATGACAGAGGCCTATTACAACGTGGGAGATGTGGCTGCGCGTCGCGATGCTGCAATTCCAATCGGACGAGTCGCCCGACCTGATGACATTGCCCAGGTTGTCATGTTTTTGGCGAGCCAGCGGGCCGGCTACGTTAACGGCGCGGACGTGACAACTGATGGTGGCTTTGAATTAACGCTCATGAGTAGCGTGCCAAGGCCCGGCTACGACAGCAAGTAACTGTCGCACCGGGCCATGGCCTTGCGCTGAGTTTTTACTTTGCGTGCGGGATTACCAGGTAGATTCCGTAAATCAGAACCGCGATCGTAATCGCGAACATGAAGTAAGCGGCGACCCGATTGAGAGCCTCACGTTCCAAGGCCTTACCGTTGCCCTTCGAGGCAGACTTCGATAGAGCCTGAGCATTTGATGAGAATCGAAGCCCGAGTGAAAAGATCGACACAATAACTAACGTGAATCCGATTGCTGCGGCTGCCACTTGCACTAAGCCGTTCCAATTAATCATTATTTTGAACCCTTCTTGTTGTTCTTTGCAGCTTTCTTAGCGGCAGTACGCACCTGACGCGGTGACAGAACCACGGCGCTGGCACCTTCTACTTCACTCTTTACATGTTTCGAGGTGACGCGATTGCGGCGTGAAATCTGGAACATCGCCATGATCACTGCGATTGTGATGAGGGCATCGATAATTAAGCCGATGTCGCCCGTCTTGGTCAGTTGTGCAGACAGCGCACCAACTAGGCCAGCGGCGGGAAGTGTAAGGAACCATCCGAGGACAATCTGACGTGCCTTGTTCCATCGAACTGCGCCGCCCTTACGACCGAGGCCGGCACCGATAACTGAACCTGAAGCTACCTGAGTGGTCGATAGCGCAAATCCCAAGTGGCTTGATGCCAAGATTGCCACACCAGTAGAGACTTCAGCGGAGAACCCCTGAGCAGGTTTGATTTCGGCAAGCCCAGTACCCAGTGTCTTGATAATGCGCCAGCCACCGGCATACGTACCAACGGCGATTGCAATTGCTGCTGCCAAAATAACCCAAGTCTGAACATGGTCACCTGTTGCTTGGTGACCTGCTGCAACTAACACCAAGGTGATAACACCCATGGTCTTTTGCGCATCGTTAGTTCCATGCGATAGCGCAACCAACGACGACGAGAAGATCTGACCAAAACGAAAATTCTTGCGCCCAGTTCCGACGTTTGTCTGTGTACTTTCCTGGGAGTTGCGCGTTGTGATTTGGTAGGCAAGGCGAGTGGCCATCCACGCTGCAAGACCAGCGATGATAGGCGCAAACACAGCCGGAATAAGAACTTTTTCGAACACCTTCGCAGTGTTCACTGCATCAAAGCCAGAATAGGCAATTGCAGCACCGATCAGGCCACCAAAGAGTGCGTGCGAGCTTGAGGAAGGAAGCCCGAAGATCCAGGTAGTCAGGTTCCACAGAATCGCACCAGTGAGACCTGCGAACACCATCTCAACATGGAGTGGGACATCTTTGTTAATCAAATCAACCGAGATGGCCTTGGCAACTGCAGTGGACAAAAAGGCCCCTGCAAGGTTCATGACAGCAGCAATTGCAACCGCTGTTCTCGGCTTGAGAGCACCGGTAGCAATAGGCGTCGCCATTGCATTAGCGGTGTCGTGAAAGCCATTTGTAAAGTCGAAAAACAGTGCTAAAACAATGACTGCTGAGACGATAACTAGCGGATCCATTAGACCCTCCCTGATTTGAACGTTCCTCCACTTAACTTAACTGTGAGATTTTCAGTGGCTCATTTGGAGTCTACTCAGTCAGATGTGGGGGAAACCACTGAATCTAGAATCGGTTATTCATCAAAGCGGTAGCCCACACCACGAACAGTGAGTAAATGTTCCGGGATGGCAGGATTCTTTTCAATTTTTGAGCGGATTCTCTTGATGTGAACATCTAATGTCTTTGTGTCTCCAAAGTAACCATGGCCCCACACACTGTCGATGAGTTGAGCGCGCGTGAGTACTCTGTTGGCATTTGTCATGAGCATCTCGAGTAGCTCGTACTCCTTTAATGGGAGTGAGATTTCTTTGCCATCGACATAAACCAGATGGCGATCAAGATTCATGCTGATGCGTCCGACTTCTATGATGTCTGATATTGGTTGCTTAGTTACAGGCTCAGAGTTTCGACGCAGCACTGCTTTCATCCGTGCCAGCAACTCGCGACTTGAGTAAGGCTTTGTGACGTAGTCATCCGCGCCAAGTTCTAAACTGACAACTTTGTCGATTTCCGCATCTTTTGCCGTCAGGATGATAATTGGGACGTTTGATTTTTGGCGTATCGAGCGGCAAACTTCATTCCCATCCATACCGGGCAACATTAAGTCGAGAACAACGATGTCGATGTTGCCGTTACCGAATATTGAAATCGCGTCATCGCCAGTTTCGGCAATAACGACTTCGTAGCCTTCTTTTTTCAATAAGTAAACCAAAGGCTCTCGAAGTGATTGCTCATCTTCGACAACGAGAACTCGTATCATTCCGTTCCTCCTGGTGGTTCATCTGATGCTAGCGACATTGGAAGTCGAACTGTAAATGTGGATCCCTCGCCCAATTCAGACGATACAGTGAGATCCCCAAGGTGCTTGTTCGTGATGTGTTTAGCAATACTCAATCCAAGCCCTGTGCCTCCGGTGGCCCGAGACCTGCTGGGATCAATTCTGTAAAAGCGCTCAAAGATGCGTTCTTGATTCTCTAAAGAAATTCCGGCGCCCTGGTCGCTGACACTTATTTCAGCTACATCGCCGTCCTCAGAAAGGTCAACTCGGACCGAAGTGTTTTCTTCAGAATATACAACGGCGTTTTCAACTAAGTTCTTTACCAAAGTTGTAAGCAATTCTTGATCACCAAAGATTCGAACAGATATTTCGCCAGATGCAGACAATTTGATATTTTTCTTCTCTGCAGCGAACACAACTTGTGAAATTGCTTCTCGAACAATGATTCCCAAATCAACATCTTGCAGGTTGCTAAGTATTTCAGTTGCCTGCACTTTAGTGAGTTGGATAATGTCTTGAACTAGTGCTGTCAGGCGACTGGCTTCCATTTCGAGGCTTCGAGAAAAATGCCTGAGTTGTTCTGGCTCTTCGAGCGCCGACTGAATTGCTTCTGCAAGAAGACTGATTGCACCGATGGGTGTCTTTAGCTCGTGAGAAATATTGGCTACGAAGTCTCTTCGTGTTCGATCCAAACTCAAGGCCTCATTCAAGTCCTCAATGCGTAGTACGACAAAATCTGACCCCAGATTGACAGCATGAACCTGCACTGACGATCGGCTGTCGCCTAGACCTTGCTTGAGCGAGAAGGTTTTGATACGAACCCGATCTCGTTTTGTTTCTCGAGACTTGGCTACGAATTCGATCAGTTTTTTGTGTATCAGGCGTTGTTTCTTGATGAGCCCGATTGTGTAAGCCGAAGGCGATGCTCCGACAATGTGATTCTGTCCATCCAACAGAATCACTGCTTCTCCGAGCGAGATAAGTGACCGAATTAAAAGTTCAGGTGACTCCAAGTCCGATTGCGGCAGTCGTTTCCACGGTTGCACTGAACGTCGATTTACTAGGTTCAGGAATAGTGCACCTATGCCTACGCCGACTGTAAAGATGACAATCGAGGCCATGGAATGTTGCGTAATTAGGAGCACATCTTAAGCCTATGCGAAGGCTGAGGCAGGTCTGGTCTAAGGGTGTGGGATGGAACATGGACGTTCATTGTTCACACATCATTCATGTCTGAGTGGCTTGCAATCATCGTATTTTTCACGAGGTAGACCGCGCCAAGCAGGGCTAGGGAACCCGCAATAGTCAGTGGCACACTTCCGTGACCGGCGCCACTATTCCACAACAGGCCACCCCATAATCCAGCGACCAAAATTGCACCGCCACTGAGCGACTGGAATATGCCTTGAGCTCGACCATGCACTGCTTTTGCAGTCTGAGTGGCGATGATTGCTTTACCAATTCCATCGGTTAACGCTGGAAAGAATCCATAAAGAGCCACAACAAGATAAAGCAATGGACTTTCGTGGGTGATTTGCCCAAGTGCAATGTAGGTAAGTCCAAATGCCACCAAACCGATGGCATAGACACGCGCAGGTTGCAAACGTGCTGCAATGATGCCTGCGGGAAATGCTGCCAACGTGTAGACCGCATTGAAAGCAATGTAAGCCAGCACAACGTGAGTTGTGGAGACTCCAAGTTGCGAAATTCGAAGCAGAATTAATGTGTCTGGAATATTTGTCATTGCGATCAAGATCAACGGAGTGGCTGCAGTCCAAAATTCCCGAGGCAGTGCAACGCGCGCCTGGGGCACGACAGGTTCTGGCTTGGGTGCTTTCTTCACTTCCTTGACTAATAGCGTGAGAATCACCGATGCGATTGCAGGAATGACGGCCCACCACATCACAGCACGTACATTGCCGTTGAGTAACTGCAAACCAATCAGCGCGATGATGGGGCCGATGACTGCGCCAAGAGTATCCGCGCTTCGGTGGAAACCAAGCGCTCTGCTGTAATACTCAGGCGCAACAGAGTTTGTGATCATCGCATCACGTGGTGCTGATCGCACACCTTTGCCTACCCGGTCAATGACACGACCAATCAAGACTGTTGGCCACACAAGTGATGCTGCCACAATCGCTTTTCCGATACCTGCAAGGCCGTATCCCGTTGTGATGAAAGTGCGGCGCCCGATTCGATCGGAGGCGCGACCCGCAAGATACTTTGACACCCCGGCAGCAACTTCAGCGCAGCCCTCGACAGCGCCGAGAACAATGGCTGGAGCAGCGAGAACGCCGGTGAGGAATAGCGGCATAAGGGGATACATCAGTTCGCTTGCCGCATCTTGGGTCAGTGACACCAAACTCAAGACGACCAGATTCCGGGAAAGCCATTGGCTTCGAGCTTGTGTACCAGTGGAGCGCCGAGTCATAGGCGTAAGCCTACGCACAGCTAGTCAATGATGAATGGTTCCCTGATTGGTCCAGGGGTAAGCCCTGCAGCCGCATGGTCAACTTGCTCGCCACGAGAAAGTTGTGCCATGTGCGCCCGTTGGTGCCACCGTTCTTCCACATGACCAAATTTCCAGATGGAGATTGCCACGATCCACACAATGGCAAACGCTGCCACGATGACGTAACCCGCATTGTTCAAATTGAACTGATTCGCAAAAGTCCAAAATCCACCGGTGAGATGAAGCTGCGCCGAAAGCACTTGGAATAATTCCATTCCGCCGATAAACATTGCGGTGCCAACGGAAAGGCCAGTGATCACGATGTTGTAGTAAACCTTGCGCACGGGCTTGCTGAACGCCCAACCGTAAGCAAAGTTCATGAACGACCCATCAATAGTGTCGAGCAAACTCATGCCACCAGCAAACAATGCCGGCAAAGAAATGATGGCCCACCATGGAAGACCAGCAACTACCGATGATCCAGCAAGCACTAAGAGACCAATTTCCGTTGCAGTATCAAACCCGAGTCCAAACAAAATGCCAAGTGGATACATTTTCCATGACTTATCGATACGTCGCGCAATCGGACCAAAGAATCGCATAAAGAAACCCCGGGAATCAAGATGCTTCTCGAGTTCTGCTTCGTCGTATAGCCCACGACGCATGTCTCGAAATATCTTGACAACAGAAACAAGTACAAGCAGATTTAAAATTGCAATCAGCATCAGGAACGCACCGCTGATAGTGGTTCCAACTATTCCGGTGTAGTGGTGCAATGAAGAGTTACTGTCGTTGATCTGAGTACCTAGCGACTTCAAACCAAAGTTCAACAAAATAGCAAGTGATGCCACAACGCTTGAATGACCCAGCGAGAAAAAGAACCCAACTGCAAGTGGACGTTGACCTTCACTCATCAACTTTCGAGTGGTGTTGTCAATTGCAGAAATATGATCGGCATCGAAGGCGTGACGCATGCCCAAGGTGTAGGCAAGCATTGCGGTACCCCAGCCAAACATGCTTCCGTCGCTCAGTGTGTAGTGTCCGCGAGTTGCGGCCCACATTAAGCCCAGGCCCAAAACATGCAGGAAAATGATGACGCCAAACATGGCTGCCATCCGACGCCATTCATCACGAGTGAGGCGCTCGCGAAGTGGAATTCGCGCCTCAGGTTGGTTCGTGACGATGGTATTCATGGGACTCCTTATTGCAAAACACTTGCAATAAGAGTCTAAGCCCGTATCTCCAGACCTGCATCTTGAGCGGTTTTATCTGGGTGACATCGAGAATAGGCTTGCACCATGAGTAGTAAGCCGAAAAGTACCAAAGTGATCGCAGCGGATATTGATGCCACCCGTGATCGCCTGCTGGGAACTGTGAGCGAGCTAAAGAATTTTGTTAAGCCCGCTACTGTTGCAAATCGCGGCCTAGCCAAAGCCACCGGATTTTTTGTCTCCGAAGACGGAAAAGCCCGACCAGAGCGCATTGCTGCAGTTGCTGCAGCAGCCGTTGGATTACTTGGCTTGATGTCGCGTCGCCGCGATTAGTCACCCGGATTTTGCAAAGTCATGCCTTGCATATGATGGCGACGGCAGAGCACTTCGTACCCAACAACATCAGTCTGGGCACTGGTATCACCAACAACAACTTGTTCACCTTCAGTTACCATCACGCCGTTAATCGTTCGGGCATTGTGAGTTCCTTTACGGCCACACCAGCACAAAGCTTCAACCTGCAGGGTTTCAATGCGATCAGCTAATTCAATGAGTCGAGCCGATCCTGGAAACAATGTTGTGCGAAAGTCGCTGGTGATACCAAATGCATACACATCGATATCGAGGTCGTCAACGATGTGTGCGAGTTGATCAATTTGAATACGGGTATAGAACTGTGATTCGTCGCAAATGATGTAATCCAGGGTTTCGCGGCGACCTTCAAGTGCGGATGCAAAGAAATCGGTTTCGTCTGTTACTTCATGGGCTTCAACAGTTAACCCAAGACGACTCGACAGAATTCCAGAACCAGCTCGGTCATTGCGCGTAAATACCAAACCACGACGTCCGCGACTGACGTGGTTGTAGTTCACCTGAGCTGCCAGGGTCGATTTCCCGCAGTCCATCGTCCCTGTGAAGAACACCAATTCGGCCATGGAGGAAGTCTAAGGCTAGGGGCCGTCTTCGTGGAAAGTATCGTGCAGGACATCTTCGGCCTTGCCGATTTCTGCCTCGTGCTGGTGATGTTGCCGTGGAGATTGCAGGAAGGACAACATTGCGGCCACCACTAGGCCAAGTGCAACAGCCTCAACCAGGTCGAGAAAAAGTGTGGCCAACGCGGTCAATGTAATGGTGATGCCATGGTGGGTCGTGCGTGTCACAAATTCCTTGAGTCGGGGAACATCAATCATGCGTGCGGCTGTTGCCAGCAAAACTCCTGCAAGACTGGCAAGCGGAATGTGGCTCACAAGTCCTGCGGCAGCAAGAACACAAACCAACAGAATCAGCGAGTGCGTGATGGCTGCGATTCGGCTGGTTGCGCCCGCTTTCACGTTGACGGCGGTTCGCGCGATTGCGGCCGTTGCTGGGACACCGCCGAAGAGCGGAACAATCAGGTTGGCAATTCCTTGTCCGAGTAATTCGCGGTGCGGATTATGTGCTGGCACATCAGCCATAGAGTCGGCAACCGATGCGCACAGCAATCCTTCGATTGCTGCCAGTCCTGCAACAGAAAGTGCGGGTATGAAAAGTGATGTCCACGGCAGGTCAGACAGGGAAGGAAATCCAACCCAGGAAAGTGATCGAGGAATTGTGCCAACTACTTTCACATCCAGATGAAGAACTGACGTGGCTAGAGTTGCGAGTACCACGGCAATGATGCCCGCTGGAAGTGATGCGTGGATTTTTCGTGCAATGACGATGAATAACACAGTCCCTAGTGAAATTGCCAAACTTTGGGCATGTAGTGACGTACGAGAGTCTCTGATCGCATGAACTGCTGACATGACCACTGATGATGAATCAGATTTCATCCCAAGAGCAAGTGGCACTTGTTGCATTCCGATTAGCAGTGCGATTCCTAAAGTGAAACCTTCAATCACACTGAGTGGGATGTAACGCATGGAATGTGCCGCACCGGCAAGTGAGGCAACGACCAAAATGATGCCTGCCACTAACCCAACTG
>Ga0194048_10000245_pt1 | contig 25560 bp, 25 predicted proteins | sample JunL225m_MetaG_FD_161685 | JGI IMG/M metagenome (GOLD analysis project Ga0194048, IMG submission 161685) | Anoxic zone freshwater microbial communities from boreal shield lake in IISD Experimental Lakes Area, Ontario, Canada - Jun2016-L222-5m | ecosystem: Environmental > Aquatic > Freshwater >...
AACCCTTTACAAAATGGCATCGGTGGTATTCTTTGATGCTTATGAAAATGTTGAAGAATACGATTGGGATTACTGCCAAAAGAAGATTGCTATTTGGAAAAAAGAACCTGTTAACGCTTTTTTTTTGCAGATGCCTTTGCAAGAATTGATGGGCTTTTTAAATGGTTACAATATCAATTTCCTGAGCTATTTTCAAGCGACCGAAACGCTGACAAAAGCACATTTGGAAGCAATCTACACCAGCTTATCGGCGGAGCAGAAAGAAGGATTTACAGCCAGGCATTTAATATCCTCTGTGAAGGAAACGCGGCAGAGTTAATTACAATACAAGGGTTCACGATAGAACAATACTACTTCTACATGAACGAAAAAGTACTAAGGGCAAAGAAACAGCAAGAACATTTCGACAATGGCAGAAAAGGCCGTAATTGAGTTAGTAGTTGACCCAAGTGGGTTAAAGCCTGGTTACGATGCCTTGAAAGCGTTGGGCCAACTCGACATACAACAACAAGAGGCATTTACCAAGGCTAATGCCGAGTTTCAGGCATCACAGCAAAAGACTACGGTAGCGGTACAGAACACCGCTAAGGCAATCCAACAGATACCAAAGGATATAATTGGTAACACTACAAAAAAAGCTGTTGATGACGTGGAAAAATCCATGAAACAGCTAGGAACTGAAACGGCGGCAGTTGCCATGAAGTCGTTATCATTGCGTCAGCAATTAAGGCAAAATACACAAGCGTTGGCAGAGTTGGAAGTACAGGGCAAGCGCAATACCAAGGAGTACCAAATACTATTGGCTACTACTGGAGAGCTAAAGGATGCCATGAGTGATACTCAACAGGCAATTGCACGTACTGGTAGCGACACAAGGAATATTGAAGGAGTGATTGGAGTAATGCAAGGCGCGACAGGAGTATTTGCAGCAGCATCAGGAGCCGCCGCGCTATTCGGTCAAGACAGTGCTGAATTACAAAAGCAACTATTGAAAGTCAATGCTGCAATGTCACTATTGCAGGGCGTTCAATCGGTTCAAAACCTACTGCAAAAGGAAAGTAGCTCCGTATTGCTGTTTAAGAATATTCAGCAAAAGATACAGAATTACTTGCTCAAAGAAAACACTACGATTACTGCCGTCAACACAGTAGCAGAAGAAGCCAATACGGTTGCAGAGGTTGAGAATACCGTTGCGCGTACAGCCAACACAACGGCGGCGGCTAATGCAACAATAGCGACTAGGATACTTAATGCGGTAATGTCGGCAAACCCTGCACTGGCTGTGGCTGCTGCTATGTTGGCACTCGCAGCAGCTATGCAGGTTGTTATTAACTGGATTGAAAAAACCAATGTCAGCTTTGAAACACAACTGGAAATGCAAAAGTTGATAATTGAGGCGGTCAAGGATTACGAAAAAAATATTATCAGCACCGCAAAGGCTGCAAATGATGCCATTCAGCTAACGATTGAACAGCGCAAAAAAGAGGGAGCTTCACTTGAGGAAATACAGGCATTGGAAAACGAGCAAGTGCAGAATAGGATTAAGGCGGCAAATGAGGTTGCATATGCCAATAGCCAACAGATAAAGGACCTGCATTTGTACCGTCAAATATTGCAGGACATCAACAAGGAAACACAAGAATATGCATCCAAGGCTAAGAGCGCAACACTGGACAAGAAGCAGGTATTGGAATTGGAGCGATTGAATATGCTGCAAAAGTTGTATCAGGACCGTATCGAAAAGACACAGGGCATAATTGATGAACAGCGCAACGCCGAAATAGCTGGATTTCAATTTGAAAAACAACTGATTGACAAGTTCTATAATGACCATATTGCCAAGGCGCAAGAGGTGTCAATCAGGGCAATAAAACTCAGCAAGCAAAGGGAGCAGGCGGAGATATCAGCAATACAAAATACCCTTAAGTTAGAGTTGCTCAATAGTGGCGAAAGTGAGGCGCAAAGGAAATTAGGCGAAGCCAAGGCACAAGAGGCAATTAAGCAGGTACGTTCTAAGTATGCCATTGACCGCCTGAACGACCAGCGCAAGGCCATTGATGCGGAATTACAGCTACAAACACAGGGCAGTCAACAGCAATTGGCATTGAAGCTATTGGATTTGTCCAAGGCGGAGCAAGCGGAACTGGCGGTACTGCACTTGACAACAAACGAGAAACTGGATATTGAAGCAAAGTACCAAAAGCAGCGTATTGATTTACAAGCTGAATACACTATGAATGTGGCATTAAGGGAACTCGCAGCACAAAAGGTGTTGATTAATGCTAAGTCGGCTATTGAAAAAGAGGGCAATAGGCAGATACTATCTGATAGTCTAGCATTAATTGACATTACACAGCAAGAGGAATTAGCCAAAGCCCGCGCCAATTATGATGAACTAAAAATATCATTTGAGCAATATGAAAGCGAATTAACCCGTATCAATGCTGATGCGCTAAATAAGCGTTACGATGCTGAAAAGGAGTTTAAGGTTAAGGAAATAGAGTTGCGTAGCACTGACATAAATACCACAGCCGACCATGAAAAGGCTGTACTTGAATTGCGTAAAAATGGGTTAACCACTGGTATATTTGCCAAGCAAAAAGCCACACAAGAGGAGTTTGATATTGAAAAACGCAGGTTACGTGCGGAAAAAGCATTGACTGACCAACAACTTACCGCAGGCGCTATCACAGTAGAGCAATACGCACAAAAGCAACGCAAGATTGACGACGACCTAGCAGCTAACAAGCAAGCTAAAGACAAACAGTCATTTGAGTTTGCCGCCAACCTTGCAAACCAAGGGTTTCAACAGGTGGCTAAGTTTGCACAAATGGCGGTACAGGCATGGCAGGAGGCTAACGATGCCTACTATCAACAAAGGATTGCCACACTTGAAAAGGCTATGAATGCGGAACTATCACTCGATAATACTTCAAACGTTCAAAAGGCGGCCATTCGAAACAAGTATCTGAAAGAGGAAAGGGAAATCAAGCTGAAGCAATGGAAGATTGACCAACAGGCCAAAGAAGTACAGGCAGGCATTAACATTGCATTGGGTATCACAAGCGCATTGGCTACATCGGGCAACATCTATGCCGGTATTGCATTGGCTGCATTGGTAGCGGCTACTGGTGCGGTTGAATTGGGTATTATCAGCAGTGCCAAGCCACCAGCATTTGCGGAAGGTGTGGTGAACTTTCAAGGCAAAGGAACGGGCAATAGTGACAGCAATGTGGCGTTAATTTCGCACGGCGAAAGCGTTATCACTGCCGATGCCACCAACAAATACGCACCCTACCTTGAAATGATGAACGCAGGTATGGAAATCCCGCAGTTCAGCGCACCTACCGTGTCAAGCGAGGTAATGAATACCTTTGTTAACCATATGCCTGAGTTTGATTACAACAAGTTTGGCGAAGTGGTTGCGGAAAAGCTGAAACAAAACCCGCAATTTCATTTGACACTTGACCAGCATGGATATAATGTCCATGTACAGAAAGGCATACACCGTACACAGGAATTGAACAACCGTATCAGCACTAAGTAAGTATGTGGATTTATACACTCATAGACTACACCACAAACCCGCTAGGGGATAGCACGGTTATTAAGGAGCCTGTGTCATGGGATAAGCTAACCATCAAGTACAACCGCGACAAGAAGTACCATGGTTTTTTCGATTTTCTTGATGATAGTTTGCAGGCGATGCAGTTCCGCAATTTTCCCGGTTCGCCAGCCTTTGACATCCTGACCAATGCCTATGATACTGATGGTGCAGCGGCAGAGGTGCACCTCAATTTATCCTATCAATGCAATCCCAGTAGCGCGGTTATTGATATGTACACAGCACGTCTTGACTTCACCCGATACAATAAAGGTGAAGGGCTGGAGGGGTGCTTTGTTGAGGTAGGCGGCATGAACGCCAGTGCCTATTTCAACTTTAAGAACCGTATTGACCAAGCCGTTAACCTCAATAGCCTAGTATCTTATGACAAGGCATTGATGGCAAACCAAAACGTACAGCAAGCCGATTTGATACGGTTACAAACGGCTTATCAAAACTTCAATGGCGCGTTTTCATCATTGGTAGGTAGCAGTACTGCCGACCTGAATAATGCCATTGCAGGCGGTGTCAATGCGGAGATATACTCAGCCTATACAATGGTTGCGTGTGTATTTGCAATACAGGCCGCAACCATAGCGGGTGCCCCTACATTGGATGGCACCAATGCCGACCTGTCACAAGCAACGTCATTCGGGTTACAGGAACAAGAGGCACCCGATGCCCCAACAGCAGCAGCAATCGCGGCGGCGGCATTGGCAATACAAACCACTATCAACGGACTTGTAAGCCCAAATACTCAGGATATTGTTGATGTGATATACGCTTACATTATTGCTAATGTGTTAGCTACTTATAACGGCGTACCAAGTACCACGGCAAGCAGCGCAACGGCGGCGCAATCGGTATTCGGGGCATATGCGGTTATCTATGCGGCTGTTATGCCTACTGGCGACTTACCTAGTTACCCTGGACTTGGTTTTGAATTGCCGCTACTGGACAAACCAATTACGTATAGCGAATATTGGACTGGTTCATTATTTAGGGATAATACATACCCTTGTTGGACATTGGGGCTGACTTCGTCTGCGATGTTTTTATGGCCTACATTTAATCTTACATGGGACGACTTGACTGGTGGTGTCAGTCAAGATGTTGAATATATTATTTATGGCAGCCCAACGTTTCCGGGTATTGTATGGACTGTGCCAACCGATAATAATTATTTATTTAGGGTTCAAATAATAGGTGAGTTTAAAGATACCGCACATAATACTGTTGATTGTACTGGTACTCCAACAGGATATGCAAGGGGTATGGGAACTTTTAACCCTCCGGGAGGTGGTTTCCCAAGTGGCGTACCGTTGGAGGTATATTTATTAGCATATTCTTCTGCTGGTATTACTTCTTTGGGAAGTTTTACCGCAGGGATATACTCAGCAGCAACGCAAACCTATTCAATAAATATTGATACATCTGTTTCAATTTCATTAACCGCTGGTAGCGATGTTAAGATTGTTTGGGGGTTTGCATATACTGACGTACCTGCTGGCAAGTCGACCAAATTTTCAATGAGTTATTCATTGTTTAACTTATACATAGGGCTTGTTACCACCTTTCCACTATCCAACGGGCAAGTATTTTTTGTCAATGAAGCATTAAGCAGGGTTGCAGAAAGTTTAACGCAAATGGATTTAAAGGTTTACAGCGACTTTTTCGGTCGTCCTGACGCCTTACCTTATGCGAGTGCTAATGATGGCTGTGGAGCGTTGGAATGTATCTCAAATGGTAGGTTTATACGTCAGGCATTGGTAGCAGCAGATGGAACGTTGGCAACCATGTCCATATCCTTTAGCGACCTATTCCGTGACCTTGATGGCATCCACAGGCTAGGGATGGGACTTGAAGATGACCCCAACCGTACAGGCTACCAATTATTGAGGGTCGAAAGTGAGGACTACTTCTACCAAAACAGCGTATTATTGACGTTGCCTAACGTGGCATTATTGAACACCGCACACGATGGGGCAAGCGACATATCAACGGTTGACCTTGGCTATCCTAACTGGCAATGTTGGAATATCAACGGGCTTGATGAATATAACACCCAGCGTAAATACAGGACTACCCTGCAATCAATAACCAACAACAAGGATATTACCTGCAAATTCGTTACTTCGGGCTACGCTATTGAGTTTACACGTAGGCAAGGTGGTGGTAGCAGCGATTGGAGATGGGATAATATGAATTTCCTTATCTGTTTGCGTAGGACATTGCCGGTACATTTACCGCCGTTTACCGATATCGCCATTGATGGGTTTAACCTTGATGCAACTACCGCGGTCAATATCCTATCCGAAAACACAGGCACCACCTACAACGCTAGGATAAGCCCTGCACGTATCGCCTTGACTTGGATAAAGGCAATTTTTAGGAGTTACCAGGATTACTTGAATGGGCAACTGGTGTACACTTGGGGTGATGGCAACTACCTTGCTAAGTTCCAACCGACCGACCCTGCGGTATGGGCCTGTGAAAGTACAGAGAACCTATTAGGTGAAAACCAGCTACTTGATTACACAGTTTTCGATAATCCTAGCGACAATTATCCGTTATTTCGAAATGAATTGGTTACATTTGAGTATCCGTTAAGTATTGACCAATTCCTGATTATCAAGGCAAACCCATATAGGTTGATAGGGTATTCGGTTAATGGCGGCGCAACACGGTACGGATGGATTGAACAAATGAGTTACGTGCCACAGATTGACGGCAGTACGCACGGGTTTATGGCTAAGTTCACATTAAGACCACAAATAGCATAATGGCAAACACACCAATAGTACCGCCTTACTCATTTCTGCAGCTTGCGGACCAAGCCAATAGCGCATGTGTGGTAGCTGTTAGTGGATGCCTGCCATTGACCGATTTTAATGGGTTGAAGTTTGAGTTGTTTTTTGATGACTACCTAGCCAGTGATTGCGGTGGCGGAGATGGCACCAGCACAATAATTTATGCCTTACCGACTAAGACACCAATCCCACTTGGTGATATGTTTCCCGATTTTGGTTCATTGCCGTTGCCAAGGGTAATAAACAACGGTGGCCAAGTTAACAATGGTATTGCATATACTACCCAAGTAGCGATGGCAATTGTTGGATTGAATACGTTTGCTGAGTTAAATGCCATATTGAACGAACACCCTATACTTGATGGTGATTGCTTTACGTGGAATATCATTATTGAGGGATTTGATAGCGAAACGGATATTATTTGCAGCCGTGAGTGCATTGGGCATAGCAATTGCTTTTACCGTGAGGATAATGCCTGCTACCTAGGTGTAGTAAATTACACCAACCGGGCAAATGCTTTTGGGTTTGAATACTTCGACAATGTAGGCACGACCAATGGCGTAACAAATACCATTACGTTACCGTTGTACTTACGCCGTCCACAAAACCCGACCAGCCAAAGTAACTACAAACTCAGCAATGGTGAAATATTGAAAACCTATTCGATTGTTGACCAAGAATGGCAGCTAGAAACGGCTAATATTGGTGCTGACTGGCACCAAAAGATTGCCGTAATGTTGGAGCATGACACAGTAAAAATAAAGAGCGAATATGCCAATGCGATAGTACCGAACCTTAACAATTTGAGTGGGTTTATTCCCATAGTAATAAGCGATAAATACGAAGCGGATTGGGGCGACTTGATGCCCCTTGTGGCACTATGCAAGGGCAAAGCAAAAGTGAAGAATGCAGTACCGATTGACATGATTAACAACAATTGTAAATAGGCGAATTTGCGATGACTAAAGGCATTTTATTACTGGCACTAGGACACGGAGACTACGGGCGCATGGCGGCTACGTTGGCTGCATCCATAAGGGAGCACAGCGACATACCTATCCACCTTGTCCACTACGGAAGGGCGCTGGGAGTATTGAGCGAAAAGGAGAAGTCCTTTTTTACGTCAATGGAAGCAATCGACCGTGATTGCATCACCAAGGACGGCAAGCAAGAAGTATTTTTTAAGGCGAAAACCTGTATCTATGACCTTTCACCATTCGAGCAAACATTGTTTCTTGACGTAGACATGATATGGTTACCGAATGGAGCACGTAACAATTCAATCAATAACCTGTTTGCCGAACTGGAAAGCGTAGAATTTGCTATGAAAAACAACGGGTGCATGGATATGTCCTCACCTGACCTATACAAGCATTCATTCCTATGGTGTTCACCAAGCGAGGTAAAGGAGGCATACGGGTTTACTGATGAATGCTATTACGACCTGCATAGTGAGCTGATATATTTCACCAAGTCGGAAGCCAATAAAGCGTATTTTGATACGGTTAAAGAGATATTTGATAAGCCTAAGTTAGCGTTAGGGGCATGGGTGCAAAAGCAAGCCAACCAGCCAAAACAGTTGATTGAATTTTCAGGCGATATACCTGACGAGCCAGCGTTTTCAATTGCTTGTGCCATCCATAAGCATTACCCACATAAATTGAAATGGGAGCCGATATATTGGGAGCCAAGCGCAAGGAATTTAAACATTGCCCAAATCAATGCAGGCTTCTATGCGTTATCAATAGGCGGCAATACTTTTACTTCAACGACACAAAACAATTACAACAACAGGGCCAAGTCGATTGGCGCAAAGTACGGGTTTAGTGCCTATCATGCACAGCCTAAGAAAAGTTGGAACAATCAAAGAACTTGGGTATGACAATTGCATTGACCCGTGAAAACCTAATCCCTTACTTCAAGGGTAAACAGAAGCACATCACTTACGAGCAATCAACTGATTTGTACAATCAGATGAAGATACACGCCAATGGCGAATGGCCCGAAAAGCTACTTGGTAAAAAGAGGCCTAATGAACCTGGCGAAATTATGCTATACCGCAAAGAGAACTTTCAACCTCTTTCAATGGCATACGTGGATAAGGTTTTTACGTCATTGGGCAAAATATTTCGGTCAGTTGACTTTATGCCCAAGTATGAGCAAAACGAAAAGTACGCCCCCAAAGGTGAGGACTTGGAAACTTACTGCGAGTACAGGTTTCCGCAAATGACAAGCCTAACGCATTGGACAAGTTCCGTATTGCTGAAAAACCAGTTAATGGATGCAAATGCGGTGGTAATGATTATGCCATTGAACGTAGCTGAGGGGGTTGCAGAAAATGAATATTACAAGCCATACCCATTTGTATTTAACAGCCCCAACGTTTACGAATACAAAGAGGGCGAGTTAGCTATATTGCTTGCTGATGAAAAGGTCAAGCTAGGCAACCAGTTAAAGCCAACTGGACAAGTATTTTACGTTGTAACCGATACTATTTTCCAACGTTGGGAGCAAGTCAATACCGACCTGCTATACTCAATGGTATGGGAGTTTGAGCATAACTGCCAATCAATGCCAGCGTTTCGAGTTAGGGGCGTGGTGTTTAAACAGATTGACGGTGCGGTGCTGTGGAATAGCCGACTATTCCCTATGGTGCCTGAATTGAACGAGGCGTTATTGAAAGAGGATGACTTACGTGCAATCTTTGCCCAACACGTACACCCACAAAAATGGGAATGGGCTAACCAAACCTGTGACGATTGCAGGGGTACTGGAACGGTGGCAATTAATAGCGTACTTGGTTTTGGCGGTACAGGTTCGGACGGCAAGCGTAACGAAACATGTAAGAAGTGCGGCGGTAACGGTTCAGTGGGTATGCCATCACCATTTGATAAGAAAGTGATAAGAGCGGCTAATGCTGGTTTACAAGAAAGCCCTGCACCGATACCACCGATGGGATATATCACGTTGCCTACCGACATTATCAAGCTATTGATGGAGAAAGCGGAACTGCACTATTACAAGGCGCTTGCAGCAATCAATTTCCAGTTCCTTGACCAAACACCATTGAACATAAGCGGCGAAGCTAAGGGCATTGATAAAGACGAATTGAATAACTTTGTTTACTCGATTGCATCCGATGTTATTTGGTGTATGGACAAAATTTACTACTATACCGCTATGTACCGTTACGGCTACAACGTGGGGTATAGCGAAGATGCGATTGAGGAGATAGTGCCCGAAGTGCCAGTACCGAATAAGTTTGATTTGTTGAGCAGCGATTATTTGGCAGAGGAGTTGAAAGTGGTACGGGATGCCAACCTATCAACATTGTTGATTAGGCAAGCAGAGATTGACTTTATGCAAAAGAAGTACGATTGCGACCCCGAAGCAAGGGAAACGCTGCGCACTATGTACGAGATTGACCCGTTGCCGGTAATGACCGATGCTGATAAAGCAAACGCCAAACTTAACGGCGGTTGCACTGATTTGGATTACGTGGTGTCCACAGGACTGCAAACATTTATAACCCGTGCGCTGGCAGAGAATGAAGATTTTAATGATTTGCCACTACAGGAGAAGTTGGCAATTATTGAAGCTATGGCACAGGAGAAATTGGATAGCATGAATGCGTCAAGCGAAGTGAAGCAAGCCGCAGCGATTAAGGTGGCCAAAGCATCAAGGACATTGCCTGCACCGCCAGCAGTTCCCGACCCTGTTATTACTGACTGATGACTGATGACCTGTTAAAAACCATAAAAGGGGCCATTGATAAACTCAATGAGGACATCCCCTATGTGCAGGAATATGCATTGAATGAGTTGATTGACCTCACTAAAACATTGGATACTAAGAATGGTATCATTGTGCCATCGGTTAAAAACCTATCCATAGTGAGCAAGATACGGGGCAAAATGGATGCCATTGTATTAACCAAGTCATATAAAAACTCAGTAAGTGATTTTCTTGCTGAATACGACCAAGTGGCGCAAATACAGAATGAGTACTTTAGGGACTTGACCGATAAATTTACGCCAGGCAAAGTGTTGGACCAGATACAGGTGCAGGCCGTTGAAGATGCAGCTAACTCATTGACAGAGGCAGGGGTAAATAGCGCGGTGGTAGACCCGATTAAACAGGTGCTTAGCCGTAACATAAACGGCGGCGGAAGCTATTCGGGATTGGTGAAGCAAATGACGGATTTGTTGAGCGATACCGAAACGACAGAGGGGTTATTGACCAAGCACGTAAAGCAAATCACCACGGATGGATTGAACCAATACAGCCGCCAATACACTCAGGTTATCAGCAGTGATTTAGGATTAAACAAATTCAGTTATGATGGGGCATTAATCAAGACTTCCCGTTGCTTTTGCCGTTCAATGGTAGGTATCCGTTACTTTACAATGGAAGATGTGCCTGATATGTTAGCAGGCAAATTCAAGAGTATGGATTGCGATATCTACGATAAGACAGGATTACCCTACGGACTTATTGAGGGTACTAATCCCGGTAATTTCCTTACTTTCCTTGGTGGGTGGGGATGTCAGCATGTTGCAATTCCTGTATTGTAAAATCAATCCTTTTATCCATTAACTCCAATTGCCTGTAAACCGCTGGCCAATCAATAGCAGAGGACTTTGATATTAATACATTAGTAGTTGGCATGGTTGTTTTTAATTGGTGATTGACCAATATCATTGATGCCTTTCCGCTCATAACTTATCGCAGTCTATTTTCCTCAAAACGGTTTGGATTGCCTCTTGACGCGAGGGCATAGTTTGCCCCTTTTTTTTCTTGCTCAAAGCGTACTGGACGCATAGCAATTTATCCCGTACTTCGTCAGGTACATTGGTGAGTAGTATATCACCTTTGGTATCTCGTTTGGCTGCCATAATATAAGCTATATAACAAAGTAAGGCATTTCATTTGACATATGCAAATAGCCACAAAAATGCTTATTATATTTGGTGTATGACAGTAGGCGAACAGTTTGGAGCATTACTTACCAAGATGGGGGTGGATGCTACCGATGCAAAGTACAAAGACTTGGTAACAATTACCGCAGCCGTACCTGATGGCGTGGATTTTACTAGTCAACTATTTACACGTAAAGAAGCGGAGCAATTGCTAAACAATGATGCTACGTTTCAATTTACCCAAAAGGGCAAACACCTTGGCGGAGTGGATAGTGCGTTGAAAGACCTACTGGATAACTTTACCGACCTTTCCCCTGCCAAAAAAGAAGCCATCCTAAACGAGCGTAACACTTACGGCAAAATTCCATTGCTGAAAGATGCGATTGCGGAAATGGTTGAACAGGCCAAAGGTGCAACTGGTGACGATAAAAAAGCATTAACCGCTAAGATTACAGAATTGAACGGCCAAATATTGGCAGCCAACGAAAGCAAGCAAACCGAAATTAAAGCATTGACCGACAAATACGAAGGTCAATTTACCAAAGCGCAAATCAAGCAGTTGCTATCTTCGTTCGAGTACCCTGACGGTACTGGATTGTCAAAAGATGACTACCTGCTATTGGCAGAAAACAAAATCAACCAGAACCTGGCAGCGAAAAAAGCTACCTACGTTCGTAATGGTGAAGATATTATACTCAAGCAACAGGATAATCCTGAACTTGAATACTTTGAAAACAACAAGGCGGTGTCATTCCCTGACTTCGTAAAAAGTACCCTGACGGAAGCCAAACTTCTAAAAGTAAATGGCGGCGGCGCTAAGCCCGCAGCGAACACTCCATCGGCTGCTAACCCAACCGATACACGTGCCCAACAGCTGAACGCAAAGCAACAGATTTTGCAAGAAGCACTAGGGAACAGAAACGTGGCACAGTTCGCAGAAGTTGCGGGTGCTGCGTCTTAACGCATAAATTCAACCCTCACACATATGGCAATTCAATTAGGATTAGGCTACGCCCCCTACTTGCTTGACACGTTGCAACACGTGGCTGGCAACGCTTACCCCGGCTTTAAAATAACCCCTACTGGCTTCTTGAAGTCAGCACTGGAAAACGAGCCATCATTGATGCTCCCTGAAATCGAAAAGAACCGACTAAGGTTGAGCACTACTTCAGGTAACATCAAGTCGATACAGCTGGCTTACAAACCACGTATCACACCTGACCAAACCAGTTCGTCTCAGGACTGTACCAACAACTTGATACCTGTATTCAATGAGATGTCTTTGGACGTTTCAGGATACCGCCAGTTTTCGTTCTACATCAGCAATGATACAGTAGCGCGTTACCCTGACGAATATGCAAAATCAATGGCAATGGGTGGCGCACCTACTGACCTAATGATGGCTAACGTACAGGAAGTAATGCACGTTATCAATGGCATTGTTGGTGCTATTGACCGTGACCTGATTGGCAAGATTGCATTCGGCAAGAACGTAGCCAACGGTAACAGCGGTAACAACACGCCAACCACGTTGAACTTCAACAAAAATGGCTTCACCTTTGACTTTTCACAAGGTATCACTGGTTTGATTGACCAGGCGATGCAGAATGAAATGTACAGCGAAGCCAACCCGCTTATCTTTGTGGGTGCAGGTAAGTTCAATGCTTACCAACAAGCGGTGCTTCGTGCCATCGGTCAAAACGGTGCAGGCTACAATGCAGCAGCATTGAACAGCGCATACAAATGGTACTATGACTTGTATTGGGAGAGTGCTTTTGGTACTGATACCATTGGCGTGTTCCAACCGGGTGCGTATGGCTTTGTTGACTTGCAAAAGTACATTGGCTTTACCGCTTTTGGGGGCAAAGACAGTTTGTACCAAACATTCCAAATCACTCTGCCAGTTGGCGACCCTAACACAGAGGATGGAACTGTTGACCTGATGACCTTCGATGCAAGGCTGATCAAAATCACTTGCCCTACTACTATTGCTAACGGCTACGGTCAAACCGTATCGGTACAAGATGGATGGCAGTTGATTATCGGTAAGAACTACGGCCTGTATCAGTTGCCTACCACCGCGGTACAATCAACTGATAGGTTGTATGGTAACAACGGTTCACTGCTTTACAAAGCAACAAATGACTGCGTAAGCTGCTAATATGAGCTTTTGCCTAAAGGATTATGTCGGTATAGACGGATGTGAGCGTACAGCCCCATTATCGGGGCTGTACGTAAACAGACTACCGGGTGTATCGCTAAAGTCCATCAAGGCACTTGCCAATGAGGAGCAAACCACATACTTAGAAGTGTGGGACAATATCCAAGATAGGGCAGAGGTTCAATTTTACGCAGATGTAACACAGGAGTTCAATAAGCGGTTTCGGTTGCGCCGGGTGGCAGATAGTGCCAATTTGGGGGACGTTCTTTCCTTTACTAGCAATACGCCAAAATCCAATCAATATAGGGGATGGACGTGTGACCTTACCTATGGTTCAAACATATGGACAAGTAGCCAATTGGCTATAATCCATGTGCAACAAATATCCCTTTACCTACTTGCGCCCGTAAGCGGTTTGGAGGTAATTATACAGGATGTTTTGAGGGGTAAAACGCTATTCACCACTACTATTGATGCGGTGGCTGGCTGGAACTATATTGACGTGGAACAGGACTATTCAACCTACCGCATATTTGTGGGTTATGATGCTACCAATGTGGACAGCGTTACCCACGTGCTACCTATCAATATTCAGAACATATTTAGCCAGTTTTTAGGCGGTTCAATATTTGGGGGTAACGGGAAAGCGTTGTTTTATGGCACTACCTACAATAGGTTGACAAACACCATAGGTCCGTACACTCAAAACACGTTTGGCATGACGGGCATTATGACTGTTGCCTGCACGTATGCTTCAATAGTGTGTAACAACAAGCGCAACTTTGCTGACGTATGGTGGTATCTGTTGGGTATCGAAATGATTACCGAGAGCCTATTTACCGACAAGATTAATAAGTGGTCAACTATCGACCGTGAAAAACGCCAGCAGCTACGTAATGAGATGCGGGCCATGTATGAGGTGAAACTGGATCAGGCTGTCAAAGGTATCAACCTGAGTACCGGCGATAATTGCCTTGAGTGTGACCAGCAGGTGCAAACGGCATGGGTAACACCATACGGCGGCCAGGGTAGAGTTGGGGGTATATTGCCATGATAGTCAGGATTAACAGCAACCTAGCGAAATCGGCTGACAGCCTAGCGGCTAAGTTGAAGTTGCTTGAACCTGGCGGGGCGATTTACGACAACATCATGCGGGCGGTATCGCTCACAATGTTATCGGCAGTAAAGCGGAGGATATACCTTGAGGGACGGGCGGCGGATGGGAGCGATATAGGACAGTATAGTACAAGGCCTATTTACATTAACCCTAAAAACAGCCCAAAGGATTTCGGCAGGCCGATTGGGAAAACCGGGAGCAAGTTTAAAACAGGTGAAAAGAAAGGACAGGACCACAAAACACGGTACTTTCCTGACGGTTATAAAGGGTTCAGGAATTCGATAGGTAGGCCGGTAAACAAAGTAAACCTATCATTGAGTGGACAGATGAATGCACAGTTTGTGGTGCTGGTGGATGGAAGTAGGTACTTTTTAGGGTGGCCCAACGGATTATATGGGGACATTGCAGAGGGGCAAGAAGGGCATTGGAGAAAGAAGATATTTAAGTTGACAGACGCGGAGTTGGCGTTATTTGGTTTGGAATTTGAAAAACAACTGATACTTGCCTTACAACAATGAAATATGCTTATTGATTAATGGCATCCTACAAAAAGGAAACCTAAGCGATAGCCGTTTCAGTGGGGCCCAGTATCACGGGTTGACATACGAAACAATTGAGAAGGATAGCAATGAAAAGGCTTTTCCCTCTGAGTATAAAAACGGGAATTTTGAACAGGTAACTGTTGACAATAATTACCCTTTAGTTCTTTGGCACAAATTACTAGGTAAGCGTTACGATAAGGTAACGGGTGAGCAACAGTTTGGCGGTCACTTATACAAGACGCGAGAAGTCACACAGGGCTATTGCGTGGTATTTGCTAACCGGGACGTAATTAGGGTAACACAGGAAAACCTTGAGGCATTGGTTGCGTTGGGATTTCCAAATGTGATTGACCCTGAATTGGTGGCACCATACCAAATGGACTACTGCGAAGTAAACCCAACCGGCAGCAGCTTGATTACTGCAGCTATTTGGGCGCAAGAGTTTAAAGGTGCGGAACTACCGATAACGCCTGAAAATTACCTAGTGCGAATTGATTACCAAGTAATAACAACATTTAGAAACAACTGTATTAAAATTTGCGATTGCTAAACCCTTAAAAACACTATATCATGGCATATACTCAATGTATTGGATTACCTGCTTACAACTGCGACCCGTGCGAGAGCGTGGAGCAAGGCAGGGTAAGGGCTTTTGCCCTAGTAAACAAAAGCTATATCGCAACGATATTGGCTAACCCTGCCGATAGCGCAACGTGGGCCGCTGGCGTTGGTAGTGGTCAAATATTTATCGTGCCTGAAAGCGGCGGTAACGTGGCATTGCCATCAGCTAAAACCGTTACTGGTTTTGGTGATACCCCTGACTTTTTCATCAACGATGAATACACCGCTACCTTGCGTGTACCAAACTACAAATCAAACTGTACGTTTTGGAACTTAGCAAAGCAAACAGTAGGTGAATGGCACTTGGTGACTAAAACCAGCAGCCAAATTCAAGTTGGTGACAAACCTTGTGTTATCACCGGCGGCGCTGAAATCAAAGATGACCTGTATAGCCAAGTGACCTGGGAAATCCAGTTCAAATGGGTATCACGTAACCTACCATGTCCGTTCAATGCTCCGGCTGACATTTTTGTCTGCCCAAACTAACCCCGGCTGACCCTTGTATGGCTAGGTGCTTAAAGGCGGTACGGTTCACAACCGTAATAGGTCAGTCGGTGTACAATTACTCCGCCATGACAGGTGATAATACCGCTATTTCGGCAACATCCGAGGTTGAGGCGGTTATGTATGGTGCAGCTAATATTGATTTGGCAGTATCACCTCCTGAGATAACCTTGGGGGCTACTGATATTACATTCAACTTTTCACCTGCCGATGTGGTGGGGGTAACAATCCTATTTTATCCATGAAAAAGCTAATCACAATATTGGCAGCCACACTCATAGCGAGTGTGGCTTTTTGCCAAGTAGACAATAACCACCATTATTATAACAAGGCATGCGTGTTTCGCGACACGTTGGTGGTAGGCGATACAGGGTTGCTACAAATCAAATACCTAAAGCCTGCTACTGGCAGCAGGTATCTTATTGTAAACCAAAAGGGCGATGTTGATAGCATAAATGGAACTGGCGGCAGTATACCCATTGACAGCCTAATGTGGACACATGATGCATCAGGCAACATTATTGAGCGCGACACCAGTAAGAATGTCGGTATAGGTACGGTTTCACCAGTGTATAAATTGGATATTGTAGGAACAACACATTGCTCTGCACCTGTTTACTTTGGTACAGGAGGACAGAATGTAAGTCAAGGAACATTTGATAACGGTACAGGTGGAAACAAAGGTATTAGCCTCAATTGTGCGGTAGGCTATGAACTTAACTGGCAGGGTGGACATTTGACTAACAATACAGGCGGTACTTTTGTACCTGTTCAAGTAGATAGTGGATTAAGTGTAACCGGTTCAATATTAACAAATACTCAACACTCTAATGGCACAGTAAGTGTTATTCAAACTGGAGACAATTTATTGGGTTTCGGTATTAAGGGTTTATCAATTACAGATAGTGCAAGTAATTATGGATATTATATAGCAACATTAGGTGGCAATCCAACGGCAGTACTTGGAAGTTTACTTGAAAATAATATTAAAGTAAATAACAGCAATATAAGAATGTCGTCTAATGATTATATTAGCATGACAGCACCTAACAATATTAGCATCAATACCGATAGCACGGCTGACATGTCCACAGCATACGGCGGCTTACATTTGCGCACCAATGCCGAAGCAGGATTAAGTATGTATGATGATGGATTAACACCTACATCAGAGGTAGGATTTTCAATGTATAATAATACAACCAACGGCCACCATGCTGACCACTTTTATTTTGATGTTGCAAGCGGGCAAGATGTTTCATTTTGTTCGGCTTGGAAAGAATTTTTAACTGGTCAGTTTGTATTTGATACTGTGGCAAAAAATTCAATGGCTTGGTATATTGATAGTACTGGTTTTAGTATTGGTAAAGCAACCGCCGGAACAAAAAAGGTAACTGATTATGGTATTTTTGTTGATACCTTAACTAATGTTGGTATTGGTACAAATACGCCTGATGCAAATTTACATGTGGTAGGAGCAACCCATTTACAACAAGATGATGGCGCTGGGAACATTTTAGAAGCCTCAATTAGTACTAATGCAACATCATTTTTAAATACTTTTGCAACCGGTCAAAAAGCTCAGATTGGCATCAACACGGCAGCATCTACTGCAATAGCCTTTATGCAAGTTTATGATGCTTCCAATAATCCTTGGTCAGCTTTAATTGACAGCACCCATTTTTATGTGGGAGCTGGTATTGGTGATGATGCAAAATTCAATGTGCAATCAAGTGGTAAGGTAGGCATAGGAACAAGTACGCCTCGATACCAACTTGACGTAAAGGGCAACACGATTATTGACAGCTCGCTATTTATCGGATTCAATGACACAATGAGTGTTAACGGATTTAATTTGTTGTCAAACCTATCGGTACAAACTGATGCACTTTCTGTTGTCGAAGTCCATTCTTATAGTGATGATGGCAGTGTATTAGGTTCTCCTTTGCTGTATTTTGCAAAATCAAGGGGAACTCATTTAGCTCCAACACCAGTATTGCAAGGCGATATTTTAGGGGGTATTTATTCAACTGGATATGATGGCAGTAAATATTCAATTGGAAGCGTTATTGAGTTTCAATCTAGCGGAATAGCAGGTGTCGACAGCCTACCAACGGATATTGTATTCGGTACCACCCGCATCGATGGCAACACGCCCGTTGAGGCTATGCGTATTAATAATGCGGGAAGCGTGGGTATAGGCACCCCAACGCCTACGGCAACACTTCAAGTAGGTGACAGCATCAATGCCGCTACATTGCGATACATTGACGGCAACCAAGCAGCAGGAAAGGTGTTGACTAGCGATGCCAATGGTAACGCATCATGGCAAGCACCGACAGGCGCAACCGTAGCCAGCGCATACCTTACTGCGCAACACGCACCAGTTACGGTCAATACATATACCCCTACGGCTGATGGTAGTTACAGAGTAGGCGGTTCAATCAACTGTAATGCTATATCAGCAATGGCACTCACTTATAAGTTGGATTGGACGGACGAAGATAATGCTGCACAAACTTACACGCTAAAAACAAGCATAAACGTAGCTGGATTTTACTCCGTACCACCCATTGATATACGTGCTAAAGGCGGCACCAGCATTACCGAAAGTATCATCATTGCAGGTGTAGGTTCAACTACGTTTGCCGTTGGCGGTACCATTACATTCTTAAACAACTAATACATACCACTATGGCACAATTTGGAGTATCACAAATAGGCAATGAAGCCCCACTGGCATACAAGAGGGCCGTCAACTTTCTAATCATGGCACAAGCCCCTATTGGTGGCTTAATCCTGACATTGAACGGGCAACACGTACTCAGCGACAAAGCCGCATTGATTACCACCGCCGTAATAGGCACGGTGGCATCATTATTAAAGCTATTGCAGCAGTTTATAGGTGCAGAACCTGCACAAACAGTAACGGATGAAACTGGCGCAACAGTAGCACCCAAGTAATACATTAAGGCAACGAAACTGTACGGGTTGGAATACGGACAGCAACATAAATTAAAGGCATTATGACAATTATGAAGGAATTGAAAACTCCGCAACCAGTATTGAGTAATTTGGCATTGGCTTACTTGACCATATCCACAACAATAATCATTGGGTTGCTTGGTGGCATCTTTAATATTATCAGAACGCAGCAGGTACAAACGGATAACATTGTTGCCGTACATTCGAAGGTCATCCAAAAACATGACGACCAAATAGTGCAATTGAGCGTAAAGAATAGCATCCCTTATAACCCAATGTGCGGAAACTAAAATAGCATTGGCAAGTAAGCATTAGGTATTTACTCCAACTAATCCCTATGGCAGCAAGTCCTATCATACCGTACTTCACTATCCATCCAAAGGGTGAAGATGAAAAAATTGAGAAGTACGTAAAAAGGATTGCAGGGCTTACTGGTTTCTCTTATGGCAGCGTTCAAAAGATATACTACCGAAACAAGAAACGAGCCACGGGAATTCCAACTATAAAGGCAGCTAATAAAACTAGCACCGTAACCGAAAGCACCACCATTACAGGCGACAAATGCACTTACGAAGGTACGTTTGACTTTCCCATCAAGACCGAAGAAGAAGCTATCAAATATTCCAAAGTTGATTTGGACAAATGGGAAGTTGACAAGGTGGTTATTAGACATTGGAGCACCACTACCAAAGATAAGGACGGGAAAGCACACGTAACCCAAAATAGTGGTGTAACACTTTTCCTAAAAAAACTTGCCCACCTATCAGCCGACAACACCAAAGCGGAAATGGTGGAATGGCTAAAGTCTATTGCCCCTGTTTACCCACCGCTTTACCATAAGTCAATCCAAGGCGAACACCTACTAGAAATAAACATTTTTGACCTCCATTTAGGTAAATTAGCATGGAGAGGCGAAACTGGTGAAGATTACGACCTAGAGATAGCCGAAAAACGCTTTTATGAAGGGCTAGAAAGCCTTATATCCAAATCAAGCCCCTACCGTATAGGAAAGATACTTTTCCCCTTTGGCAACGATTTTTTCAATGCCGATAATATGTTTAACACTACCACCGCAGGAACGCCACAAGACCAAGACGGAAGGTGGATGAAGATTTACACCAAAGGTAGGAAAATGCTACATACTGCCGCTACAATGTTGGCACAGATAGCACCTGTGGAAATGGTATTGGTTCAAGGCAACCATGACCACCAAACATCGTTTTATGTAGGCGATGCCTTGGAATGTGCTTTTGCGAACAATCCCGATGTGGCTATTGACAATAAACCTGTACTAAGAAAGTATAAAACCTTTGGAAACTGTTTGATAGGCTATACACATGGTGATGGGGCAAAGGATGCAAAACTACCCTTGTTGATGGCCCAGGAAGCAAAGGAACAATGGGCGGCAAGCAATTACAGGGAATGGCATTTAGGGCATTTTCACACACAGCAAACAAAACAGACCGCAAACGGATTGACTGTAAATACGGAAGAATACAACGGTGTTATAGTAAGGAAACTACCTAGCCTAAGCGGTACGGACGCATGGCATCACAAAATGGGCTATAAATCATTACAGGCTGCCCACGCAATGATATGGGATAAGGAGAATGGTGTTCAGGCAATTTTACACCATAACCTATGATACTACTGGCGATACTTGCTTTTTGCATTTGCGCCACAATAAGGATATTGATAATGGAGATATTTAAAAAGAGGAAATAAGCTATGCTACCAATAGAATTGCCAATCCTGTTCTTAACGGAAGAAGCAATCCAAATGGAGCAGCTAGAAATACAATATGAGGATGATTACTATGAGGAAAAGGTTACATTTTACACCATCAGCTCAATCCGACCTTCAGAGCGATATGATGGCTATTCAACGGTGGTATCTGATGGCATAGAATACATTTGCCCAATAGCTTATAATGCACTAAAAGACAGGTTGGCACAGCCTATATTTATGATAAACTTTCAATAAACACGTATGGTTTATTGTGCAAAAACAGCTATATTTGTGCGAGTAAACAAACACTATGGACGCAATAAACCCACAGCATTACAAAGGCAAGATTGAGTGTATAGAGTGCATTGAACAGCAAGGACTAGGTTATCATATCGGCAATGCATTCAAGTACATTTGGCGGGCAGGAAAAAAGGATAAAACAAAAGAGATTGAGGACTTGAACAAAGCAAAGTGGTACATTGAGCGCAGGATTAAACAACTTCAAGAAATTAACAACACCCCTGAAATTTACTGACATGATAGATAAATTTGTAAACATCGCATTGAGCAAGGTCGGCACACGAGAGGAAGGTGGCAATAACAAGGGTGCATCCATTATTGAGTTCCAAAAAGCAACATGGTTAAAACCTGACGCATGGGCGTGGTGTGCGGCATTTGTATGTTGGTGTCTGCGTGAGGCATTAACCCAATCTCCTGAATACCTAGTGGAAATGAACATTACCGATTTGGAAAAATGGCGGTGTAGGGATGCCAGTGCATTTGGATGGATTAAATGGGCAAAGGCTCACGGGTTGAAAGTATTTGAATATGCTGATGGCATTCCTACCGACTTAATTAAAGCCGGTGATATTATTGTTTACGCTTTTTCTCACATTGGTATTGCTAGTAAGGACCAGCCAGCTATTGGGGCACGTATTGATGCGATAGAGGGTAACACCAATGCAAGTGGTGCGCGAGATAGCAATACAGGCGATGCAGTATTGGCAAAAAACCGGCCAGCCAAACAAATAAAGGCGGTAATCCGTTTTGAATATGCCTAGTTGCTCCACGTGCTACTTTTATTTGGCCACATCCGGCAAGTGTGGCCGAACCGGTACGGAAAAGCCGGCAACTGGTAATTGCACCGAAACCAACACAGTAACAGGCGGCACAGGATACACCCCACTACCAGTTAAGCAATGAAGCCAAAGCCACAAAGCAAGCAAGAGTTGATGGGTGCAATAATCGCCTTTGCTGCACTTCTGTTAATCTTGCTTGCTGTGGTACATGCTAATTACAAATAATTTACTACCTTAGTGTCCTGATTTACTCACTAAAAACACAACTATGTCAATGCTAATCAACGGGGTTAACGATCCAACGGTAGACACCGCCGCCGATTTACGTGCTGAATTGGTAGCCATGTCCCCATTCCATGTTCGCCACGTATGCAGGGCCTTGGGGATTAAACCACAGCCACTACCAAGGGGCAAAGCTGCCAACATTACCGAGATACTGGCGCAACCTATTGAGAAAGCAGTTGCAGCGTACACCACGGTAAAGCTAATCATTGCCAACAACCAAAAGCTGGCACTGGGTGCATTGAAAGCCATTTACAGTTGGCTCAAGGACAATTGGGCAAAGCTAATCGGCATCAAGTCATGGCAGGATGCCATTGACATTGCTAAGGGTGAACTTGACGGCGTACTTCACTAACTTTCTTTTTCGGTTTGGTTTTGGGTAGCCCTGTGTATTGATTACACGGGGCTTTTTTGTTTCATAAACTTTCCTTATCTTTACCATAGCTATTAGGCAGTACCATACTTAACGCTCAATTTTCGCCCTGAAAATTGAGCGTTTTTAATTTTGCCATTTCTGAATTATTTACTATTTTTATAGCAGAAGGATTTTAATGCTTTTCCCTTGTGCTGCCTATAGCTAATCAGCCGAAAGAATAAGCCGAGAATAACATATTGCACATGGCAAGTCTCGCACTATCTGACTACTTGATAACGAGCACCTGACAACGTAAGATAGCCATGTACCCGCCACAGGTCGGGATACTTGATATGTATATTCTCTGACCTAATCCTTTAGCTAATAAGGATGGATTGGGTACGCTAGACTAAGGTCAGGTATAGAAGTAGGTATGTAAACTACTGAAAAACAAAAATATTTACCACTCTGAAACCCCTATAAACATTGGGAAAACAAAAATAGTTGAAAATAATTTGCAGAAATACTTGCACGGTAAATTATTTACCCCTATCTTTGATTTATTATTAAATGAAACAGAAACACAATGGACAACGAACAAATAGCATACGAAGCCGAAATTGAAAGGCTTGCTGAAATTGCAGAACGCGAGCGCAATTACGAACTGATGCAGCAAGCGGTTGAAGATGCAAGAGAACATTACCAATTCATTCACGGATAAAAACCCCAAAACAACCATGACAACCGAGCAACTACTACAACGGATACTTGACAAGTCGGCAGAGGCCGCTAATGATGATGCCATATACACATCCGCAGTCCTATTGGAACTACATGCGGAACTGCAAGCGGAATTGTTATCTGAAACTAAGCCTATCAACCTATTAGACGGTGATAACCTTTTCAACGCCATTTCTAAAATCGCAAACCCACAACCATGATAGCACTAATCCCCCAAATAGTTGACGGCGACATACCTAGGGCAGGTATCCAGTCAACTGTATTCCCTGAAAAAATGCCAACCTTCAATATGTGGTCAAGGTACGTTAACAGGCGCGTATTGAAATCGGCGGCATCACTGATGCCAGTAAAGAAAATCTATTACTTGACCCCAAAACAAATCAACTGATGGCACGTCCTAAGAACCCACCCAAAACACATGATTACGACCCTGACGATTTTATACCGGCATCCGAGGCGGTTAAGTTGTTCAAGTCAATTACCAACGTGAGCAGCTTTCAGTATCAATGCAAACAGGGCAATTTGTCATTTACTTGGGGCATGGATAGCAGCAAGCCTCACACCGACAAGTACCCCGATACCAAGGACAACCGCTGCGTAATGTACCGCGTTGCCGCAATCGAAAGGGAAGCGAAAGCATTTTTATCTAACAAAATCAAAGCCAAAGTAGCATGAAACTGACACTCCAAAAATTACGCGCCCAAAATTTTAAAGGGCATAAAGACTTGACAATTCAATTCTCCGACCTGACACAGATAGTAGGCGACAACGGTACGGGCAAAACATCGCTTGTAGACGCTTTTATGTGGCTACTCTTTGGCAAGGATAGCCAAGACCGAAAAGACTTCAACGTGAAGCCGCTGGATAGCAATAGCGAACCGTTACACCGATTGGAGTATATGGTTGAGGGATGGATTGATGCTGATGGCACCATTACCCACCTGAAACGTACTTTGATTGAGAAGTGGCAAAAGAAACGCGGCGCCACTGAGGCAGAGTTCACAGGCCATGAAACCCTATTCTTTGTCAACGATGTTCCCTACCAAGCGGGCGACTATGCCAAGTACATTGCCTCCATCATTCCCGAAGAAATGTTTAAATTGGTGACATCACCTAGCTATTTCAATTCGATGGATTGGAAGAAACGCCGGGAGGTGCTTATATCAATGGCTGGTGAAGTGGGTACTGATGTGCCTTTGTCTTTGATACCGCTTTTGAACGGCAAAACCCTTGACCAACTACGGTCCGAAATCGCCGCCAAAAAGAAGAACCTGAAAACCCAACTGGATCAGATACCTAGCAGGGTGGATGAAGTGAGTAAAGGATGCCCAACCCATGAAGATTGGGACGAGTTGGAAAGTTTGTTAGATACCGCAAGGGATTATGTAAATGTAATGGATGGTCACATAACCGACCGCACCAAGGGACAAGACGCACAGTTGAAAGAGATTGCCAATAAGCAACGCGAAAAACAGCAGTTAGAAAGCGACTTGTACCACTTGAAAAATAACCTATTCAGTAATGTACATGAGCAAAAGCAAAAGCTAACCCAACAAGTCGAAGCTGCGACCCGATACATCACCTCAGCAAAGCAGGGTATTGAGAATAACAACAAAACCATTGTTGAACGCCAGGGGGTAATTGCCGAACTTGAAAAGGAAAAGGCAGCATTGGTTACCAAGTGGCAAACTGAAAATGCAAAGGTATTCATTCCGCTTGCTGATAGCGACCTGATATGCCCAACCTGTAAGCAAGACCTGCCGGAAGATTTAGCCGTAGAAGCCAGCAACGATGCACAGGTCGCATTTAACTTGACCAAGTCTAACAACCTAAAAGCAATCGTTAACGATGGCAACGCCAAAAAAGCGGAAATACAACGCCATGAAGATGTGTGCATCAAGTTGGAGAAAGATAATGAGGCACTACATGAGGACATTGGTAACAAAATGCGCGACCAGTCGGAATGGGAAGTGCAACTATCGCAGGTACCTACCACAACCACCCCAACCACCGCAGAAACAGCCCTACAGCAGCAGATTGACGCAATCGTGATACCTACTATCCAACCCGTTGACATAAGCGACCTGCAAACCCAAAGGAAGGCCGCTAGCG
>Ga0194048_10000246_pt1 | contig 25507 bp, 23 predicted proteins | sample JunL225m_MetaG_FD_161685 | JGI IMG/M metagenome (GOLD analysis project Ga0194048, IMG submission 161685) | Anoxic zone freshwater microbial communities from boreal shield lake in IISD Experimental Lakes Area, Ontario, Canada - Jun2016-L222-5m | ecosystem: Environmental > Aquatic > Freshwater >...
TCATCCCGAATTGTAATTCGAGAGATACCAGGCAATCACGTCGGCCACCACGGTCCAAAACCGTTCCGTAGCCATAACCAAAATAAAGCGCCCCGGAATAAGGCAGGTCATCAAGGGATGGATTTGATGAAAGCGTATCCGCCGGTGTGTTAATTTCTTGCGTCAACGATGCGTAGGCGTGGTCGCCTGACGCCATGATTAACTTAAGTCCCTGGGTATAATAACGGTCCAGGTTTCTTGGGCTAAACTTATCATTTTCTTCGATCAAGGATACCCGCGCTTTCACGCCCGCGGATGCGAAAGGTGATTCATAATCAATCGCCCGCGCTGCCGAAGCAAGGAACAGGGAGGTGAAGAGCGCAATAGGCCGCATCGAGGAGGGGTAAGCAAAGGCTGGGATGGCTGGGGGGACAACGCCTTTCTACTTGTGAATAATCTGCTACCGAAGTATTTGACAGTCAGGATGTCCCAAACTTCCAAAAGCACTTCATGGGCTAGGACGGAAGTCCTCGCGGATGGTGCCGCATTGGTCACCCTGGGAGGGGCCTGGTCTCTGCACGAAGAACTGCCTCAAATCGTCGTGAAGGGCGATAAAATCAAGGTAATGACCCAACAACTGGGCGATTTCGACTCCTCCCTTCCCTCCTGGCTTTACGGCAACTTCAAGAACGTACGTCAACTTGATCTGACCGCCCTGCCGCAGCGCCTCCAATCTTTAGTTCAACTTGCGGAAAAAGCTTCCGTTACGGAGCACCCATCCGATGACAACAGCATCCTCGAACGTTTCGGCAATTGGGGGGTCGACAGTTCATCTTCTTGGTTTCGAGCTTTCGATCATATTGGCAATACGGCCTTAGGTTTTATCCGATCTCTCGTCGGTCGGGCCAAAGTAAATTGGTCCGACTTACCTTTACAGCTACAGACCGCAGGTGTCGACGCACTCCCGATTGTGGCGCTGTTGGGATTTCTCACCGGCCTGATCATGGCCTATGTGGGTTTGATTCAACTACGACAAGTAGGAGCCACGGTTTATGTCGCCAACCTCGTTTCTTTGGCGATGACCCGGGAAATGGGCGCCTTGATGACTGGTATCATCGCTTGTGGTCGAACTTCCACTTCATTTGCATCTCAGCTAGGGAGCATGAACGTGAGTCAGGAAACCGACGCTTTGCGTGCGCTTGGCATCAATCCAATCGAATACCTGGCCATCCCCCGGATCATCGCCGTGACGCTGATGATTCCGCTATTATCATTATTCGCGACGTTTATTGGGGTCCTCGGAGGCATGGTGGTGGCTTGCGCCGGCGATCTGAGCATCGAGCAATACCTTACGCAGGTCATCGTCGCCATCACGTTTAAGAGCTTCCTTGTTGGGTTTATCAAATCCATCGCCTTTGGTTTTATCGCGGCTTGGGCCGGTTGTTATCGTGGTGCCGTTGCGCAACGTTCCGCCCTCGGCGTCGGCGAAGCTGCCACCTCGGCGGCCGTGCTCGGCATCACGCTCATCGTCATCTCGGATGCCGTTTTCGCGGTGCTCTTTAACCTCTTCAACTTCTGATGAGCGTCACATCGGACATCTTAATCAGCGAAAACCTTTCTATCGGTCACGGTAATAAGGTGATTATGGATCGGATTAATTTCCGCCTCGCGGCCGGTAAGATTCTCGCCGTCGTCGGTCCGAGTGGTTGTGGCAAGAGCACCCTCATGCGAGCCCTAAGCGGGCTTGACGAACCTCTGGCCGGTAAATCAATGCTCATGGGGGTTGATCTCTCGCTCGCTGACCAAACTTTGCGGGAAGCTACCCTGCGCCGGCTCGGGTTCCTTTTTCAAGGCTCCGCCCTTTTCTCTTCTCTCACTTTGCGTGAAAACGTCGAAATGCCCATGCGTGAATTCCTCCGGGCGCCTAAGCGTGAGATCCGGCAGCTGGCCGAATATAAGCTCGCCCTCGTCGGTTTGGCCGACGCCATGGAAAAACTTCCTTCAGAAATCAGCGGCGGGATGATGAAACGAGCGGGCATCGCCCGCGCTATGGCCCTTGATCCGGAAATCATTTTTCTTGATGAACCAAGCGCCGGCTTGGATCCGGTCACTTCTGGCCGTATCGACGAACTCATCCTCAAAGTCCGCGAATCCTTCGGTACTACCGTTGTCCTCGTGAGCCATGAGGTGCCCAGCATCTTGCGCACCGCAGACTTCTGCGTTTACCTTGACACCGACACGGGCACGATGAGTGCTTACGCCCCGCCGCGTGACTTCCTTCGACCCGATTTCAATCCCAAAGCCCACGCTTTCTTCTCCCAAGCCTGCCTCACCTGACCATGCGACGATCAGCTAATAAAACCTTAATCGGTGCTTTTGTCGTCGGTGGCCTCATACTCTTCACCGTTGCCTTCATCCTTTTGGGTGCCGGCTCTTTTTCCGGAGTGAAACCGAGCGCCATTTCTTATTTTGACGATTCAGTAAGCGGACTCGATATCGGTGCGCCCGTCAAATTCAGAGGCGTCACGATTGGCAAGGTTTCCAAGGTGCTGCTTCGCACGACCGCCCAAGGCGCTTCGGATTATTCCGTACCCGTGGTGATGGAGTTCGCTTCCGACCTCTTGACACGTCGCGGTCTTGATCAAGCTCTTCTGGAGAAAAACGGCTTACGCTTATCCATCGAAAAAGGACTGCGCGCCAAACTCCAACAGCAATCCGTCATTACCGGTGTCCTTTACGTGGAATTGGATTATTTCCCTGATACTGCTTATAAACTCCATGACCTTAAAGGCGAATCAGCCGAAATCCCGACCCAGCCGTCCAATCTCGGCGCCTTGACAAGAGCCGTGTCCCAGACTCTCGACCAGTTAAGCCGGGTCGATTTCGTCTCCATCACCAAGAAGGTCGACTCGATCTTAGGCCGGCTCGACAAGGGTGCCTCGCAGATCGAATTCGAAAAAATCAACACCAACCTCGTCCTTGCCTCTTCTAATATCGCGCACGTGACGGGTGATCCGGCGGTCACCAAAGCGATTGAAGACTTCTCGACGGCCATGCGCGGAATCGATGGTCTGGTCAAACGTCTGACCACCAAAGTGGATCCGGTGGCCGATGACATCAAGGGCATGGCCGCCGCCGGCCGCAAGGCACTCGATCGTCTCAATGAGACCTCGGAAAACCTTCGGACTTTGACTAAGCCAGGCTCCCCTGCGCGTCGAGATCTTGATCAGGCCTTGGCCGACGTTTCAGATGCGGCTCAAGCAATCCGCTCTTTAGCTGACTTCATCGAACGTAATCCTGAAACTATCATTCAAGGACGAAGCAAGGCCATCGCTCCGGCTGTCATGAAGGTCGAAGAAAAACCTGAAGCTAAATGATCCGACTTTTGATAATCTTAAGCGCGATGTTCGGCCTGTCAGGTTGTATCGTCTTTGATAAGAAAAGCGAAGCTGTCGCCTTTTACCAATTTAGTTCACCCCAGGCATCCGCCATAGATTCGGGGCCGGTTGTCTTTGTCACACGTGCGATGATTCCGCACGCCCTTCGCCGACCTAATTTGGTCATGCAGGATGACGCCGGATGGGTTCGGGTCGAGGACTCGCATCGCTGGATCGCCCCCCTTGATCGGCTTATTTCGGAAGTGGTTGCGAATCAGTTGACCTCGGCCACGGGTATTTCAACGACCTTGGTGGCTCCCGCCGCCGATCACCTTGTTTTGCTGATCACGGTCGAACGGATGGCCATCAAGGCTCCTAATAAGGAGGCTACCCTGAGCATTCATTTCCGCCTGGAGCATTCGTCCGGCGAGGTGATCCGCGAAAAAACCAGCACCTGGACTTCGGCGATTAATTCCTCCAATCCGGCGGAGTTCGTTCGGGCACAATCAAAAAACCTCGCTAATGCCACACTCGACATCAGCACATGGGTAAACCCAAGCGGTACCAACCCTAAGCCTAAACAGCCATGACCGATCCAGCGCAACCCCCTAAGGTGGGCTACTCCGAAGCCACGGGCGAGATTTGCTATGATCTGCCATCTTCGTACGTACCGCATTCGGCGACTGGCCTTCTGCACTTGCCACGTTTCCTTGCTAAAGCACGTAAACATCTCAGCGGAGAACTTCCCAAATCGTATCAGCGGAACTTCTGTAAGGGATTCGACCGTTTTCTTTGCCTTCATCTTGGCGTCGACCCTGAGACCATCGTCCAGTGCGTCAAAGATTCTGTCAGCCCGACGGACCTTGATGCCAGACTTCTTGCCGTCTTCCCCGGCGACTTACGCGTTCATGTTTGGAATCGCGAGCTCGTCCAGAAAGGGATGAGTGAAATGGGTCGCGAGGCCCTCGCTGATGCCAAGCGCAAGATGGGCGCCGAACAGCGTACTGATATTATCTCTTTTGCCGACATGATTGATTTCGATGAAGGCCGCATAAAATGACCAACCCTGACCCTCATCCTAATCGCCTCATCATCCGGGGCATTAAATCGCTTTTAGCCTGTCTGGAGCATCATCCTAAAGCTTTACGTGAGATTGTCGCAACTGCTGCCTTTGCGCCCTCTTTAGCCGAGCACAGTCATGCGTTTGCCGAGTTGGGAGTTAAGACCCGTATCGTCGGCCCCATCGAATTAGCTGAGACCGCCGAAGGCCCATGTGAAGATGTCTGCGCCTTGACGATGCGTCCCGATCTCGGATTGGCGCGGGTTTCTGATTTCACCGAATGGCGCGAAACGCACGAAAGTATCGTTATCGCAGATGGTATCACGAATCCCGAAGACTTGGCCGCCATCGCTCGCTCCATGACGGCATTCGGTCTCAAGCGCTTGCTCCTCTCCTCAGGTACCGAAAAAATCGCCTTCCATCCCGCCGCATGGAATCTTTCGCGCGGTGCGATGGAAAACCTGCGGTTGATGCGCGCCGCCGCTTTAGGTGGTTTACTTAAACTGGTGGAAGATCGTTGCTGCGTGGTCGCGCTCTCCCCTGACATGGGCCGAAAGATCGACTTGGGTACTCCGGTTCGGGTCCCTGCTCGCCATCTGGCTCTGCTTATCTCCGGTGACCGACTTGATCCTGACCTCCAACCTCGGGTTGAACACTGTTTCCGTTTTCCTGGCATTCTTGGACAATCCCCCCTCAATTTATCCGAAGTGACCCCTTTGGTCATGGCCTGGTTCGCAGCGACCCCCAAGCCTCGGACTGATGGCTTCATGGCGCGAAAACGTGCTCGTCATGCCAAAGGCAAAGAATCCAATCCTCCGACTGAATAACCGTCTCCATGTCTCAACCACAACCTGGTCCCGGCGAGAGCGTCATCTCGTTACAAAATATCAGCCGTAACTTTTTTACGGCCTTACAACGTCAGCATGATATGCTGGCCTTCAGCATCGCCGGGATGCATACCGCCGACCCGAAGGCGTATGAACATTTCTCGTCTCTTTCACGGGTAATGCCCGTCCCGCAGGCTCATTTGCCGGCCGCCCAGATGCGTGCGTATGCCCGTGGCTTGATGCTCCGGACCACCGTCAACGACCTTTTGGTCTTGGCGGCCGAATGCATGACGCAATGCCACCTGCTTTGCCTCTTCATTCGTGAACGTGGAAGAAACCTGCAAGGAAGTCCGGAAATCGATCGGTTGATTGGCGAGAAGCAACAGGCTTTCGTCCAGATGAACTTACAGGATAAATTCCAAGAATTGGAAGAGGCCTTCGGCATCGTCTGCGAACTTGAAGATGGCGTTTTCAGTTTGGCCGCAGCCCTGCGGGTCTTGGCTCGAGGCGGATTGGTAACCAATGATGATATCGCCCCTGACGGCTCGTTAACGCTCGAATTTAAGGCCATGAAAGACTTTCCAGCCGAAACAGACGCACATGCGACTGCAGATTCGGCTCCGAAGCTTGAGCTCCCGGAGGGCGTGTCTGCACACCCGCTCTCCTCACAGGAGATAGCGCCTAGCGACAAACCTAAGATGATCTCTAAACTGACGGACACACAAAGGACTTTCCGCCCCGGCGAAATGCTCGACTTGACGGACGCAGAGTTGATGGGCCTCAACGTCACTTCGGCTAAATTCGTCGATGGGTTATTGCGCTCCGTTGATTTTTACGGACGAAATCAATTAGGCGAACAGGGCAAATAAGTCGCATGCAAGCCGCCGTCGCCTTGACCCGTCCTCGCTACGTTTGGTTATGGGTGACGGGTGGTTATCTGTTTCAGGCGATACCGGCGGCAATCCGTGATGAAGCCTTACCGGTTGCCCTAAAGAATACGGGCTTGGCAGATGCGAGTATCACCAAGGTCGTCGCGGTCCTGGGGTTGATCTTGGGAGTTAAAATCTTACTTGCTCCGCTGATTTCCCTATTTGCGCCCAAGAGCTTCATCCTTTGGACCCAACTCTTAATCGCGGGTGTGCTCGCTTTGTTAGGTTGGACCATCGGTGACACGCTGCCATCGCTCGGATTAATCCTTGGAGGCTTGGTGCTTATCTCGTTTTTGGCCGCTAGTCATGACTATGCCCTCGATGGTTATTTTGTCGGCTCGTTGAATGATCAATCTCGGGCTAATTATTCGGGCTTGGTTAATTTTGCCTCAAAATTCGGAGGTGTTTTATGCGGTCCGGTCCTGATTTGGTTGGCGGGTAATCTGATGGCTCACGGGGCTTCCGCTCACCAAGCTTGGTCTCTCGCGGTCTACTCGGCCGCTACGATCGCCTTTTTGGCCGTAGTCGTTAACTTCATCAGCTTCCGCCGCGAGCCATCCACTCCGACGGATCTCCTCGGCCTTGCGCAAAGATCCAAACTCATGCGGGATGGCCTGACTGATCTCCTCCGCGATCCGCGTCTCGGTGCCGTCCTTGGTTTGATCTTTTTCTATCGGGCGAGCGAAATTCATATGGCAAGAATCTTGCCGCTTTTCTCCATGGCCACGGTCGCCGCGGGCGGACTCGCCTTAGATAATGAAAGTTATGCCATCCTCAGGCTCTGGACCGCTGTTGGCGGGTTGACGGTAGGCGGACTTGTCGGCTCCTTCGTCGTCGGTCTTTATGGCCTACGTGCCACGCTGGTGCCCTTGGGCATCGTGATGCACTTGCCCTTGGCGTTGATCGCCTGGCTCGCCTATCACCCTGGGCAGCCCACCCGCGTTATAGGCACTGTTTTCTTCATGGAATACCTGGCATACGGTGCCGGTCTCTGCGCTCTCTTGTTATCCATGATGAAACTAGCCTCGGGTCCAAGTGCCGCCGTTCGTTACGCCGCTCTCTCTACCTGTGCTCTTTTGGCTAATTATCTTCCAGGATTATGGGCTGGCGCGCTCGCGACTCAACTGGGTTATGCCCATTATTTTATCGGCGCCCTACTCTTAGGCATTCCCGGTATCTGGGTGTCCGTCCGTGCCCGAAAGCACCTCGAAGCGGCTTAGGCTTTAGGCAAGACAATCAATTCCTGTTCGAATTTAATCGCCAGGTATTCCTGGGCGAATTTCTGAACCGACAGACCGTCGGTTAAGCCCATCCGGCGCTCCCATTCGGCATCAAAGTTTGCCCCAAGTCCGGCAACTTCACGGATGAGTGCGCCTTGCAGGCGAGCACCGACGGATTGGCGGCTTTGGCGCCGGGAAACCCTTAGGCGTCTTTTGGCATCCTCAATCTCATCTGGTCTAAATTTACCGGCTCGGAGCCGGTCCAGTTCCAAGCGCATTTCTTTGACGACTTCCTCAGCGCTTTCGGGCGAGGTGCCGGCATAAAGATAGAACATTCCCTGGTCGACGACTTCGATCCGTGATGCCCCTACAAAATAGGCCATGCCTTTTTCTTCGCGGATTCGTCGGAAAAGTCCGCTGGCCATGCCACTTAAGAGTTCTTCGGTGACGTTAGCCGCCACCACTTGGTCGGGTCCGAAACCGCAATGCGGGAAAGCGATGGCAACCACCGCCTGCTCGCCTTGGGCGCGTTCGAGGGCCTTTGCCGCTTTTAGGGGTTGGTGCAATGTAAGCTTTAGGGCGGAAAAGGCGACCTTGGGCAAAGTGCCGAACCGGGTCTGCACGAAATCAAGGGCTTCCTTGCGATCAAAATCTCCGCTGATGCCCACGACGATATTACCCGCCACTACCAAGGATTGATGCAGGCTGCTGAGGTTGGCCGGCTGAATCTTTGCCAGTGTCTCGGGCGTGCCGTTGGCATCTACTCCCAAGGGGTGCTCGCCAAAATATTGTTTCAATAGCCGTAGGCGTGCTTTCTCGACGATATCATCTTCTGCCTCCCGACAGGCCGAAATCATGGCTGCCTGTTCGATGGCAATCGTGTCAGGAAGTAAGGTTGGACAGAGGATGCCATCAGCTACCAGGCCAGAAACAGCGTTGAAATCTGAGCTTAAGCCCTCGCCCCAAAGGCCTAGCGATATCTGCGAAGCGTGATCGCTGAATGTCATGCCCAAGCCGTCCACGGTGGAAGCGACTTCTTCTTTCGATCGCTTCACGGTATCGCGGGCGAAGAGCGTGGACAATAAGCCGGTTATGCCGCGGTGTTCGGGATTTTCATACGCCGCCCCGGCCGCGAGAAAGACGCCGACGCCGGCCTTGGGCATCGTGCTGTCATGCTGAAGCACCACCCGTACGCCATTGGGCAAAACCATGGTCTCGAATTTATCGGGGGGATTGACGATGGTTTTGACCGCTGGCTGCGTCGGAGCCTTGCCGCCTTTTAAAGTTCCGAAGGTGACCAGGTCGGGCTTCAGCCAGCGGCGGGCTTCTTTGGTAAGGTCATCTGGCGAAAGTTTGGCGAGGTGTTCGACACCGCATTGCGGCCAGTTGATGTCATAACCGATGGCGGCGGCGTACGCGCTCCGGGAGGTGAATCCGTGAATATTTTTCATTCCATTCACCATGGAGACGACAGCCTGGCGCCGGACTTTTTCAAATTCAGTCAAGTTCACGCCGCGTTGAAGCAGGCCATCCACCAATTCGAGCGTTCCTTTCTCGATGGCCGGAATATCCGCTCCGGCCTCACCTGACCATCCGAGCCAAGCTAAGCCTAGCTCGCGAATACCAAAAGCTGAAGCATCGATGCTATGCACCAGTTTGCGTTTTTCTCGCATCTCGTTCCAAAGCACCGAGCTGTTGCCAGCGCCAAGTACGCCCAAGAATAAATCAAGGGCTGCTCGACCTTCATCAAATAGGCCAGGCGCCCGCCAGCACAGCACGCCTTTGCTCGTATTGACGTCACGGACCAGGTCGGTACGACGGATGCCGCCCTGAGGCGGTTCAGATGACGTTGTCGTTTCCAATACTGGTCGCCGCACAAAGCACCCGAACCATTTCTCCGCTGCGGCAAATGCTTCTTCGGCCTCCATCGAGCCGCCGATGGCCAGCACGACATTGGAAGGAACATAGCGGCCGGCGTGATAAGCTCTTAAGTCATCCGGCGTAATGCGGACGAAAAGTTCGCGATGACCGATCACCGGATGGCGTAAGGAATGCGAGCGGACGGCTTCGTGTAAGATCGATTCGGCCAAGACGGAATCGTGTTCGTCATCACGCATGGCGATCTCTCGTAAAATGACTTCGCGCTCCATCTTCGCATCTGCGTCCGTGATAAGCGGATCAAAGACCATATCTGCCACGGCCTCCATCGCGGTTTCAAAACCTTCCTGAGGCGCGTCGATATAATAGACCGTCCGATCAAACGTGGTATACGCGTTGGAGGATCCGCCGCAACGATGCACGGCCTCCGTGAGCTCGCGGTTGGAAAACCGCGCCGTCCCCTTGAAGACCATGTGTTCCAGATAATGTGAGATGCCGGAACCATCCCAGCGTCCTTCATGCACGCTACCCGTCCGGACCCACGCTTGGACCGTGCATAAGCCGATGCCTGGTCGGTGCACAAAGACGACCTCCAACCCATTGGCCAAGACCCTACGCTCTGGCAGCGGGCCTGCTATTTGCGCAAAACTTAACCCTTCGAGGTAGGACATGGATGCATCTATGCCCGCCTGCCTTACGGGTGCAAGTGCGACCATGCACGGAACAACGTAATGCTGCTCACGCGCTCCGGCCCCACTCTGCGGTTGAAATAAGCCATTAGCCCCTGTATCCCCTATTTTTGAAACTTCGACCTTAGGGACGATTGAACAACTTACCCTCTCTTTTTAAAATGTATATTCCGCCAGAAATTCGTGCCAACCTCGAAGAAGTCGAACGGCGTGCCGGTTATCTCTGGAAATTTCTCGATGTCCCTGGGCGCCAGATCCTCATCGCCAAGCTCGAGGAACAGATGGGCGCACCCACTTTTTGGGATAGCCAAAAAAGTGCCCAGAAGGTCATCACGGAATGTAACGGGTATAAGGTCATCGTTGCGCCGCAGATCGCTTTCCGTCGTCAGATCGAAGATGCCAAGACTTTGGCGGAACTGATTACCGAATCACCGGATGGCACCGCTGATGCCGAAATCGAAGAACTGCGCACTTTGGGCACCGACCTGATTGCGGCCGTCGCCGACCTTGAGATCGCTTCTTTCCTTTCCGGACTGCACGATAAATCCAACGCCATCATGACGGTCAAGGCTGGCGCCGGTGGCACCGAATCTAACGATTGGGCCGACCTCCTCTTCCGCATGTATACCCGCTGGGCGGAACGTCGTGGTTTTAAGATTGAAATCGAAGACGTCGCCGAAGGCGAAGGCGCCGGCATCAGCCAGGCGACTTTCCGCATCGAAGGTCCGAATGCCTATGGTTACGCCAAGGCGGAACGTGGCGTGCACCGCCTAGTCCGTATCTCGCCCTTCGATGCCAACGCCCGTCGTCACACATCGTTTGCTTCGGTCGACGTCGTTGCTGAAATCGACGATGATATCGAAGTCGAGATCAATGAGGCTGACCTTCGCGTCGACGTCTATCGTTCCAGCGGTAAGGGCGGCCAGCACGTCAATAAAACCGAATCTGCCGTGCGACTGACGCATATCCCGACCGGCTTAGTCGTGGCCTGTCAGCGCGAACGTTCTCAGGTCAAGAATCGCGCCTTGGCGATGAAGATTCTCCGCGCCCGTATTTACGAAAAACTACAGGACGACAAGCGGGCCGAAATGGAACGCTACTATGGTGAAAAAGGTGACATCGGCTGGGGTAACCAGATTCGCTCTTATGTCTTCCAGCCTTATCAGATGGTTAAAGACCTCCGGACCGGCGTCGAAACTGGCAACATCCAGGCCGTGATGGACGGGGATATCGACTCCTTTATCAATGGCTGGTTGCGCGCCGGCGGCCCGCGTTCACGTAATAAAGATATTAAAATCGAGGACTAACCTCACGCTCGTCATGCCCACCCGGGAAGTTCTTCGTCACAAGTTACTTGAGCCGCCCCTGTTCGCGGAAAAAATCTGGAAACTCTCGCCCGAACCTTGGCCGATTTCGCCGGCGCAACTTAAGGACCTCAAAATCATCGGGGCGGCTTGCCTTAGTTATCAGCGCGCCTTGGAGCGTCTCTACGTCCGTTCCTTCACGGACAAGAAAATCCTGCGTAACCGTGATGTGCACGCACCTTGGGTTTCCGCTTACCTCGACCGCTACAAGCCGGCGGGGCTGATCGAGCACGGCCGCCACCGCGCCGTCAAAGGTCAGTCGCCGGTAGTCCTCCGTCCCGACCTTCTGATCACGGATCAAGGTTTCACGATGACCGAACTGGATAGCGTTCCCGGCGGCGTCGGCTTGACGGCATACCTGAATGAAGTTTATGCGGAAGACTTTCCTTCCGTCATCGGCGGGACGGCGATGCCCAATCGCTTCATGCACGCGCTGAGCAAACTTACGCCTCAGCAGAAATACCCCTTGGTCGCCATCGTGGTGAGCGACGAATCCGCCACGTATCGTCCGGAGTTCGACTGGTTGGCCGAAAAGCTGCGCTCGCTGGGTCATGATGTGCAGGTGGTGAATCCTTCCCAGATCATGCAGATGGGAGAAGGTTCTTTCATCCCCGTGGATGGCGTGCCGCGCCGGATCGATACGCTCTATCGCTTCTTTGAGCTCTTTGACCTCGCGAACGTCAAAGGAGCAGACGGTATCTTTAATGCGGTCGAAGCCGGCACGCTCGCCCTGACGCCGCCCATGAAGGCTTTTCAGGAAGAGAAGCTCGGCCTAGCGCTGCTTCACCATCCGCAACTGGTGGAATTCTGGAAAGAAAACCTGCCCGAAGATCACCTCGCCGCCCTCTTCCGTATCGTTCCCCAGACGTGGATCATGGAGAAGACCGAATTGCCGCCGACGGCCGTACTGCATGCGCCGAACGTGAACGGACGACCCATTCGGGAATGGACGGAACTCGCCGAGGCCTCTCAACGCGAACGTAACTTGATCATCAAGGCGAGCGGCTTCCATGAGACCGCCTGGGGTGCCCGTAGTGTTACCCTCGGTAGCGATGTCTCACGGGAGGAATGGCTGGAAGCGATCGAAGACGCCCTCAACCCTGAGAACGAAACGTTCCATGTGATGCAGGAATATCACAAACCTTCGCGCCTGACGCACCCCGTTTTCGCTGATGATGGCTCAATTGTGCCGGCGGATGGACGCGTTAGGCTCTGCCCCTACTTCTTTGTCGATGGGGATACGGTCGAGCTTTCCGGAATCCTTTCGACCTTCTGTCCGGCAGATAAGAAGATTATCCATGGGATGACGGACGCCGCCTTGCTGCCCTGCTATCTTACGGCCTGAGCCGACGGGCCACCCCACGTCTTGCATCCGTCAGGATTTGGGCCAATTTGAAGCCATGCGATGCTTTGCCCTGAGTCTTTTAGCTTTCACGGGTTTGTGTTCCCATCTGCTTGGTGCCGTCAGGACCAAAGTGGACTTGGTCAATCTCACTCCCGAGATCAAGCCCGGCCAGACGGCCCTGATTGCGGCACGTTTCCGCTGTGACCCCCATTTCCATATTTATTGGAAAAACCCGGGAGATGCAGGCCAAGCCCCCTCCGTCACTTGGTCGGATAAGGCCGGTACGACGACCAGCGAATTCATCTGGCCAGGCCCCGGTTTGCTCGATCAGGCCGGCGTTATGAATTTCGTCTATGAAGCCGAAAGCTTAATACTCATCAAGGTGTCGATCCCGGACTCTGCCCGCGGCGACCTCTTGCTTAAGGGCAAGATCGAATGGCTGGAATGCGATGATGCCGGCTGCTATCCGCACGAAAAAGAGGTCACGCTTGCTCTTAAGGTTGGCGGACAAAATGATGCCTACAAATACGACCCAAAACTTTACGCCGAATTAAATCCTTCGCTGGCGACAACCGGAGAGATCAATGGCAAAACTTTACGTGTCACGGTTCCAGCCGGACAGAAATTAAAAGGGACTTGGTTTCCTGAGCGGAATTTCGTAACCCCTAACGCTACGTTTAAACAAAAGCACTTAGGCGATACGGTCGATTTCTCACTGGTGGATGCGACCGAAACGCTCAACTCTGGCCCGATTAATTTCGTGACCAAGACGGCGGAGGGAGGTTTCGTGAACATCGCGGTAAAGATCGCCGCTCCCGCGCAACGCTTGGACGCACCTTCAAACTCGAGCCATGGTGAATGGACGCCGTGGAGTCTGGAAGCGCAGGCCAAAGCTCTTGCCGAAGGGAAGATCGTGTATGTGGATTTTACGGCTCGTTGGTGTGCCACCTGTCAGGTCAATAAGCGCGTTTACACCCAAGAAGCCGTACTCAAGGCCTTGGCCGATCATCACGTGGTGATGCTCAAGGCTGATTGGACCAAGAAGGACGCCGTTATCGCCGCCGAGTTAAATAAATACGGCCGCACAGGCATTCCGTTGAACATCATCCTTAAGCAAGGCCAGCCTACGGCCATCCTTTCCGAAGCGCTCACGGGCGGTGAGGTCATTTCGGCCCTCGAGGCTGTCGCTGCCGGTAAGCCCTATCAGGCTTCTTCAATCACCCATCCGTTCGTCATCTGGCTTCTTCTGGCTTTTGGAGGCGGTATCTTGCTTAACCTGATGCCGTGCGTCTTTCCTATGATCGGGTTGAAGGTCCTCGCCTTTGCCCGTGAAGCCGGTGCCTCGCGTCATACTGTCATCAAAAACGGCCTGCTCTATTCCGCCGGTGTGATCGTGAGTTTCATTACCCTGGCTGGTCTGATCATTGCGCTTAAGGCCAGCGGCAGCTCGGTTGGTTGGGGCTTTCAGATGCAATCTCCGGGCTTTGTCTTGGGTACCTGCGTGTTGATGGTCGTCCTCGGCCTTAGTCTCGCCGGTACCTTTGAAATTGGTTCAAGTTTTGCCGGGATAGCCGCTGGTGCCGGTGATGCGGGCGTAGGGTCGTTTTTTTCCGGCATCTTGGCCACGGCCGTCGCCACGCCTTGTACGGCTCCTGGTCTGGGTGCCGCCCTCGGCTTCGCTATGGATAAAGATCGCTCCACTTCTGAAACGATCCTTTTCTTCACAGTGATCGGCTTAGGCATGGCGCTACCCTATCTGCTGCTCTCGATTTTTCCGCGTCTCGCAGCTTTACTCCCGCGCCCAGGTGAATGGATGGAAACCTTGAAGCAAGCGATGGCTTTCCCGCTTTTCGCCTACGCGCTTTATTTACTCTGGGTGCTTAACGCCTTAGTCGATGATGCTGGCTGGGTGCGTGACGCCTCTCTTGGCCTCGCCTTGATTGCCGCCTCTTGCTGGATCCTAGGACGTTGGGCGGCCCCACACCGCACTGATGCCGAACGTCGCTATGGCCGCATCACGGCCGGGCTGATCTTTGTCGGGACTCTGGTATATCTATTCGGCTCCCTGCCCTGATCCTTCAATCTATGAAAATAAAAAGGCCCGCTGAGTGCGGGCCTTTTCGTATCAACACAGGTTGCCTTCTTAGAGTGCAGAGACAGGTGCTGGGGTCGGACCACCTGCAGGAGCTGCTGCCGGTGCTTTCGATGCTCCGGAAGATCGAGGGGCAACTTTTCCTGCGCCGGAAGTGATGACGCCAGAATAGTTAACATCGACGATCACGGCCTTACGGTCCTTGGCGCCTGATTGACGTCCGGCGGCGCTCTTGTCGGCTTGTTGCTCACCCAGCGCCATGACTTCGATGTTCGCTTGGTTAGAACCGAGCTTCGTCAGGTAATCACGAGCGGATTGAGCGCGACGGTCCGAAAGGCCTAGGTTATATTCTTCCGTACCGAATTGGTCCGTGTAACCAGCGATGATCAATTTGGTTCCTTTGGCTTTGCCGGCGATGCCATCAAGCTTAGAGCGTTCCTTGGCTTCGACGGTGTATTTATCGAAATCAAAGTAGACGGTAGCTAAGATGGCCTCAGGAGGGATGTTACCCGAACGAATCGCGTCGGCCATCCGATCAAAACCGGCTGGACGGTGATCCAAGCTGTCGGCGCCATTAGCTGGTCCGTTTTGGTTGAAATCGGAAGGTAAGCGAGAGGGTCCGCAACCCACAAGGAGGGCGGAGGCTGCAAGGAGAAGAGAGAGGCGCTTCATGGTTAAGAAGGAATAAAGAAGGGCGGTGCGAGGTCGGCAAGCCTTGACTGGCCTAGTAACGAGCCACCTGGGTATCGATTTTTAGGGCCCAGGCATTGATTCCCCCCTGCACATTGGAGACTTGGGCGTAGCCTTTGGCCCTTAAAAATTGGGTAACGCGCAGGCTCCGTCCGCCATGATGGCAGTGAATCAAAACGAGACGATCTTGCGGGATTTCAGCCAAACGCTCCGGGATCATTCCCATCGGAATGAGCCGGGCCCCTGCAATATTACAAATACGAGCCTCGTCCGGCTCGCGGACGTCGATCAGGAGCGGCGGCGTAGCGCTGGCTAAAAGTTGGGCAGCTTGTTCGATACTGACCTCTAAGGGAGTGGCGGACATGGAAGGTTGAGGTGGTAGGCAGACCGTGGTCGCATAGCGCGAAGCTTCAATGCCAAGGAAGGAAGGTTTATCGCCGCAAGCCGGACATGATAAATCCCGCTCTAGGTTTAAAGCCTTGGAAGTACCGGCGGCGATATCCACGACCATCAGCCGAGAAGTCGAACGACGTCCAAGGATGACCGCTAACACCTCAGCGGCCATCCATGAGCCGATGACTCCGCAAGTGGCTCCAAAAACACCCGCATCAGCACAAGTCGGGACCGACGACGCATCCGGCATGACGGGATAGACGCAACGATAACACCCGACCCGGGGAAGAAAGACGCCAACCTGCCCTTCGGAACGCAGGACGCTGCCATGCACCAAAGGCTTCTGGGTTAATGTACAAGTGTCAGCGGCTAAGAAACGTGTCGCAAAATTATCCGTACCGTCGACCACAATGTCATATCGGCCAATCAGGCCTTCGGCATTTTCTGGCGTCAGGCCTTCGGGATGGAGCGCCACTTGCAGGCCTGGATTTATTTCCAAAAGCGCCTCCGCAGCTGAAATGGTTTTGGGTAGACCTAAGGTATCGAAGCCGTGAATAATTTGGCGGTGAAGGTTAGAGAGTTCTACCTTGTCGGGATCAGCGATGCCGATGGTGCCCACGCCTGCGGAAGCAAGATAGAGGGCGACGGGTGAGCCCAGTCCACCCGCGCCTAACATCAGAACCCTGGTATCCCTGATCTTGACTTGGCCACCCTCCCCGACTTCCGGAAGTCTTATCTGACGGGCATATAGGGCGCGTTCGTGGTCGTTCAAGGGTGCATGCGCTGCCATACACGCAATGGAAGACACCTGGCCAAGGGTGTCAAACCCCTCCCACGGCATCGAAGGTGTCGGATTGAAATATCTGCAAACCTCCCCACGTTAGGCGTGTGGCAAATGTCTTCCTCGGCATCGATTATGGTTCAAAGCGGATTGGGCTCAGCCATGCCGATGAACTCGGCTTCGCCTTCGCCCTTCCAGCCGCGACCGCGCTCGAACCCGCCGAGAGGTTCCAGCAGATTGCGAACGAAATTTCCCGACTTCGTGTGACCCAGATCGTCCTTGGCTACCCTCTTTCCGTGGAAGGTGAACGCACCAAGCGTTGCGATGAAGTGGATGCTTTCGCCCTCGAACTGACCCGCCGCTTTCAACTTCCCATCGAAAAGATTGATGAAGCTCTGACCAGCCTCGCTGCCGATGAGATGGGTGGCCGTAAACCACGCTCGAGCAAGGAACGTCAAGAGCAGGCCCGCTCCGGCGAGCGCGATTCCCGGGCCGCCGCCGTCTTACTGCAAGACTACCTGAACAGCCGCGGGATCGGGACCAATCTCCTTTGATCTGATGCCCAAGAAGAAACCGACAATCGTTAAGGATGAACGCTTTCTGGCTACGGTGGCTTATGACGGTACGGATTACATCGGCTGGCAGATCCAGACCAGTAATGGGTCAATCCAAAGCGAACTCGAGGGCCGGCTTTCTCGCATCTTGAAGAAGCCGATTACGATTCATGGTAGTGGTCGGACGGATTCGGGCGTGCATAGCGTCGGTCAGACTTTTCACTTCGACGCCTTTTGGCCCCACCCACCGAAGCTTTTGGTTCACGCCATTAATTCCTGCGACCAGAAGGGTCTTTTGGTCACGCATCTTCGTCGCGTTCCGCCCGCATTTCATGCCCGTTATTCCGCCATCGGAAAACGCTATCGCTACGAAGTATGCCACGGCTATCCCCCACCCTGGGAGGCAAGATATTCCCTCGGTACGGGTAAGAAAATTATGGATATCGCTGCCATGCGAAAAGCGGCGAAGTTGCTGGTGGGAAAACACAACTTCATCGCGTTCGGAGCCAATCACGGCCAATGCATGGAAAAGGAAAATCCGGTGAAAGACCTGCGCCGGCTCGATGTCCGAATCAAAGGCCCCCGGATCACCATCATTACGGAAGGGAGCGGCTTTCTTTATAAGATGGTGCGTCGACTCGTCGGCGGGTTGCTTCGCGTCGGCGATCATAAGATGCCTCCCGAACGCCTGGCCGCCTATCGCGAAGAACATATCATCACGGCCGAGGTCCCGACGGCCCCCGCCCGAGGGCTTTTCATGGACAAGGTAATCTATGATCCAGCGACACTGAGGCGGGCTAAACGAAAGTCATCTTAAGTCGGTTCTGATCTATCCTTAATGCCGGCTTAATCTGCGAAATGTTAAAATCATAAAGTTCATACCTGCTTTTTTATGAAAAATATTACCCTATCTATCTTTGGGATGACTTTATGTTTCAGCCTGTGTGAAGGTGCGACCGGCGTCGACCTCGTTTCGATGTTCGATAAGCGTTCGCTGGTTAAGCCTATCTCCGAAATCGAAGGCACGCTCTCGGATGGTTCAAAGGCCATCGTTTACAAAATCGTGGTCCGCTCAATCCCGTGGGATCATGCCATGGGCCCTTGGGCGCCCAACACGCTGAATGAAAAAGGAGGATTCTGGGAAGATACCGTCGACAAGAAGCTCTACCGCGTCGACGAAACTTATCTAAAGCTCTTGAATACGCGCGGCTGGAACATGTTCGAAGCGGACGGCACGGTGCATAAGACGAAAAACCGAACCGAGTTTGACAAGGTCGCCCGTCAGGAACTTGCCGGCTGGACGTTTGAACAGGCCAAGGCCGACGGCGTCATTAATTCGGTCATCGACCTCCAACCTACCGAACAAATCGTCACGCTTTTCTTACCCAAGAATCCGAAGGCGTCCGCCAAAGTCACCATGCTGCGGCAGGCGAAATTCTCTCCGCGCTCCGGTTTAGGCATCAGCGTCAATGGCGTGCGCTTCTTCCCGCCCGAGCCCGTTGATCGCATCACCGCCTTTCATAATATCGCACCGCTTGACCCTCAGGGAGGTCACACTGGCTTCGGTCACGAGTACCATTATCACCGTGCCCCCTCCGTTATGAATAATGATAAATCCGGCAAGGTCGTCGGATTTGCCTTGGATGGTTTTCCGGTTCGGGCGCCCACTGAACCCGATGGCTCCGCCCCTAAGGGCTTAGATGCTATTCATGGCCATGAGCACGATAGTTTGGGTTACCATTATCACGTCAGCAACGACTGGCCCTATATCCTTGGAGGATTTAAAGGCCCTCTGGGCACGGCGTCCCTTGGCGATGTCGACGTCTGTGATGCTACCAAGACCGGCGGCGACGGCGGCAAGGGCGGTAAAGGCGGCAAAGGTGGAGAGGGTAAGAAAGGTCCGCCCGGAGGAGGCGGTCCTCCTGGCGGCAAATAATCTGCGATGCGCCACCTCCTCTTATTTTTAAGCCTGTTCGGATATGTCGTCGCACCGGCCCAGGTTCAGCGCAACGCACCCAACGTCCTCATCCTGCTTGCGGATGATTTAGGCTGGAATGACGTCGGTTATCGGAACGCCAAGAGAGTCACACCTGTCATCAATCAATTGGCTAAAGAAGGTATCGAGCTTCAGCGCTTCTACACCTATCCGGTATGCAGCCCGGCGCGTGCAGCCTTGCTTTCTGGCATCATGCCGCGTCGTTTCGGCATCGTTGATGTCATGGGTCCTGGCCAACAGGGCATCCCAAAGACGGTCGTCACTCTTCCGGCCAAATTAAAAAGTTTAGGCTACCAGACTTCGCTCATCGGAAAATGGCATTTGGGAAACAACAACGGTCCGATGACCTATGGCTTTGACCACTTTTACGGATTTTTAAGCGCCGAATTAGATTACTTTAAACACACCGATAAACGGGGTAAGCCGGACTGGCAACGCGACGGCAAGCAAATCGAAGAAGCCGGCTATACCACTTACCTTTTCGCCGATGATGCCGTTAAGCAGATCAAGGCTCGCGATAAATCTCACCCCTTCTTCCTTGAGGTAGCTTTCAACGCCCCGCACATCGATCTGGCAGCTCCGCCGGAACTGGTAGAAAAGCATAAAGCAGATGGGCTCTATGGCGCGGTAGTCGAGGGGCTGGATATCGGTATCGGTCGCGTCTTGGCGGTCTTGGATGAACAAGGCATTCGTAATAATACCATTGTCATTTTTTGCTCGGATAACGGAGCCCCCCAGCGAAGCGGTTCCAATTTACCGCTTAATAATTTCAAAGCGACGATCTACGAAGGAGGAATCCGCACGCCGGCCATCGTCCGTTGGCCAGGACATACCCCGACGCGCGTTGCTACCCAACATGCCGTAGCTATGAACGACCTCTACCCTACTTTATTGCACGCTATTGGCTCTCCGCTCTCCGCTGACGCGAAGTTAGACGGCGTCAGCCAGTGGCAGGCGATTAGTTCAGGTAAGGCCATCGAACGGACGCCTTTTTTAATCGCTTCACATGATATCGCCCTTTTTGACGGCGATTGGAAACTCATGGAGTTTGGAGACGGCAAGCGGTCCCTTTACAATCTTTCCAACGACATCTCCGAAACCAAGGATGAATGGTCAAAGCAGCCCGAGCTTGCCGCCAAACTCGGAGCCAAATTAGATGAAATTAAAAAGGGACTACCGGCCGCTGGAGACCGTCAAATGGGCGGTCCAGGTGGTGGTAAAAAAGGCGGAGGCAAAGGTCCTGGCGGTAAGGGGGCGGCAAAGTAACTCCCTCCCTTAATTTAATCTTAACCTGATTTTTGATATAATAATACTTCCCCAAATGCGTACACACCTCCCTAATTTTACCCTGCTCGTGGGCATGTTCTGCCTCATGAATATTCTCTCTGCCGCTGGCCCTTCCGAAAAGGGTAAGGGTCAGGGAAAGAAAATGGAGACTCCCACGGGGACGGATTTCGTCACCGCGGCCAAACCAGCCGGTAAGCCAGTCGGAAATTTTACCCTTACCAGCCCCGCCGTCAAAGATGGTGGCGATCTACCCAAAGAATATACGGGCGACGGAGAAAGCGCCAGCCCTCCCCTTGCCTGGACCAACCCTCCTAAAGGTACCCAGAGCTACGCACTCATCATGCATCACCTTGATCCTGACAATAACACCAAGATTTATTGGCTCGAGTACGACATCGCACCGACGGTTAGTTCCGTGGCCAAGAACGTGCAAGATTTCGGCACCATGGGCAAAAGCACCGTGCACAATCGCGTCGAATACGCCCCGCCCCACTCCAAAGGACCTGGTGCCAAAAAATATATCCTTACGCTCTTTGCCTTATCCGTAAAGCCCGACTTGAAAAACGCCACCCAGCCCATCACGGCGGAAGTACTCTTGGCTGCCATGAAGGGTAAGATCTTGGGTGCCGCTGACCTTAGCGTCATCTACACGCGTCCCGCCGGTGCATCGGATGAAGAAGAAAAGCGTCCAGCCCGCAAAGGTGACCGTCCGAATGATGCGTCGGGAGCCCCGCCGAATCGCCCAAGCAAGTAAGGCGAGTTTGGGTTGGATTAAGGAAGCCAGATGCATAACCCATCAGGGTAGTGTTATTTCGCGTACTCATTCTTTTCTTAGGGCTGCTCGTAGCTCCGTCCTGTTTCGGTCATCCGGAATGGAAAGAAGCTTCCTGCATCGGCGTACTCGACGAACAGAACAAGTTCAGCTTTACCATCAAGTTTGACATCCCCTCCTTTCTTCTCGGCAAGCTTCCCAAGGATGCGACCGTCAAGGAACTAGATGACCTGATGTTTGATGATGGACGGTTGCCCGCCGCCTACGGAGTGCGCCCCGATAGGTTAAAGGAACGTTTCGTCATTAAGGCGGATGGAAAATCTCTTCCGGTGAGGATCCTGTCCTTTCCCTCCGCCATCGAAGTTAAAGCCCAATCCACGCGCCAAGGTGAATCCGATCGCTACCCAGTGCTGATGAACGTTAAGGCGGAAGTACAAATCCCTGCTGACACCCATAAGATCGAGATCTTCTTCCCTTCGGAATTGGGTACGGTCTTCACCAATCTTCGGCGCGGCATGGAATACCAGGTAGTCATGGCGGTGATTCCTGATGAGCCTGGCGATTTCGTCATCGGTGATGAAAAGAGCGATCAGACCGATGACCTTCCATGGTATGGCCACGTCAAGGCCTTTCTGGTCGGATTGCTTGGCGACGGCTTCGGCCACGTGATTCCGAACGGGTGGGATCACTGCCTGTTCATGATGGCGATGTTTCTTGGCGCTGCATCGCTCCGCCAAGCGCTGGGTCGATCGCTCATTTTTACCGTCGGACATAGCATCACCCTGACGGCTGTGGCCTTAGGTTATCTTGGTCAGGTCGGCACGTGGATTGAGCCGGTCATCGCCCTGACGATCGGGCTGGGGGGCTTGATGGCCTACCTTGGTAAGGCCTCGCAACGTCAGATGCTGCTCATTCCAGCGACCTTCGGCCTGGTTCACGGATTGGGCTTTGCGGCGGCAGTTTCCGATCGACTGAAGGATTGGGATCGCGTGAGCATCATCAAGATTCTCGTGGGCTTTAATCTCGGGGTCGAACTCGCACAAGTCAGCGTCATCCTGTCCCTCGCGCTTGTCCTGGCCTTGATCGCACGGACGCGTATCCCGCAGATGCCGCTCCGTCGTTTTCTTTGCCTCGCAGTAGCCATCGTAGGCTTCGGTATCATGGCCTACCGCATCCTCGATCTAGCCGGAGTCGTCTGAGGTTCTAAATCCGACCGACCGGTCGCTTGCCTTCATCGAGCTTACGACGTTCTGACTCGGCCAATACTTTCAATTCGTTGACGATATCAGGATGGCCTGCGGCGACGTCGATCTTTTCCGAGGCGTCCGTTTCCAGATTATAAAGGGCGAAATCAATCTTAGCCTGATGCGTCTGGGCGGGGCTGCCGTCGTGATCGGCCGGAATCATATTCTCATAGGTCCGATAGGCATGCGGAAGGTGTAATTTCCATTTTCCTTTGCGCACGGCTTCGAGCTTATCACCGTAAAAATAAACAAAGACCTCGCGCACGCCTTTGGCTTCGCCTTTAAGCACGGACAGGAAGGATTGCCCATCAATGGCCAGCTTGGGTTTTGCCACGGCACAGGCTTCGACGATCGTGGGTAGGAAATCGAGGTTGCCGGCCAAAGCGTCGGTGGTGGTGCCCGGCTTGATGACACTCGGCCACCGCACGATACAAGGGACTCTCACGCCGCCTTCGAAAGTCGTACCTTTTCCTTCGCGGAAAGGACCGGCCGAACCGGCATGCCGGCCGAAATTGAGCCAAGGCCCATTGTCACTGGTGAAGATCACCAAGGTGTTATCTTCGACCCTTTTCTCTTTCAGGACGCGCAACACCGCTCCGATGGTGTGATCGATGTCGGCCATGGTGTCGGCATAAGGTGTTGGGCCTTTGTCTTTGAACTCCTTGGAGGCCCCCAAGGGGGTGTGCGGCATCGAGGTCGCCAGATAAAGGAAGAAGGGTTTGTCGCGTCCGGCGTTATCGCGGATGAACTTCGTCGCCCGGAAGCCCTGCATCGTCGTGAGGGTATCCATGTCGTCGAAGGTATTGACGGCGTGAAAGCGTTCCCCGTTCACGAACCAATAGAGCTCGGGGTATTTCTTTTGTCGACTCGTGTCGCCCGGAAAATATCCCTGTGGCCACATGTCGTTCGAATAAGGAATGATCAATGACTCATCAAATCCATGCGATGGCGGAAGGAAGATTGTTTGGTCACCTAAATGCCACTTGCCCACGACGCCGGTATGGTAGCCCCCCTGCTTAAGAAGCGTGCCTAGGGTTTGCTCGTTCGGGTTTAGTCCTGTCTTTGAATTAGGCCCCAAGGCCGTTCCGCCCAAACCCAGCCGGTTCGGGTAACATCCCGTCATCAAGGCGCAACGCGAAGAGGTGCAAACAGCCTGGGTCGCATAAAAGCTCGTGAACCTTATTCCTTCACGTGCCAGCTGGTCGATGTTGGGGGTGCTGTTCTGTTTCGAGCCGTAGCATCCGGGATCCGCCCATCCCATGTCATCCGACATAATCAAAACGACATTAGGGTGGGCACCGAACGTCAATGAATACGCCAGTAGGACCAAGGTTGGGGTTAACCTCATGAGCAAACTTATAGGGTAAACACCCTACGCTGACAAGGGTAAGTTTCTGGAGTTTAACCTACCTGCCGTCCTTCCGGATAAGACTTCAGAGCTTGAGGCCTAAATCCTTACACACCGAGGGAAACTTCTTCGCCTTGGCGACGAATTCTTCGACGGCAAAATCGGCGACGATGAAATCTCCGTAACGGAACGACGGGCACTTGGCCTGGCCGGTCAAGGCTACCATCTGGCGCATGTCGTGCATGCTCTTGATGACATCCCTTACGTCCAGCGCGACGCCTTGTTCCGCGAAATAGGCCAGGGCTTTGACGCACCATGGGCATTCGGGCTTGATGTATAGAATCGGCAACGGTTGCGGCATAAGAATGATAACAACACCCGGCACCCACCAAGGCAAGAAGACAACAATCGATGGGCCTGCCCGAGGCGTTGACAGTCCGAGGATCAACCGACAGAAAAACCTTCCCCTTACTTTCATGGAAACCATCCACGGTGCCCCGAGTTATGTTTTGAAATCAAAGGAGATCACCTGTGCGGTGACCCAGACCGCCGGCCATATGGCTCCGGTCACCTTCCACCTAGGCGCCACCGAGGCCAGCCCCTACTCCCTTTCACCCTGGCAGCCGAACCAAGCCGAGGCTGGTTTGCCTAATCTCCTTCTTTACTTGCGGGGTGATTTTCTCTGCCTGCCTTTCGGCGGACAAAAGAGCGGCCCGCCCCACGGCGATCCGGCCAATGCCGTTTGGCATTTGAAGGCCCAGTCTGCGAGACAGCTTTGCTTGACCCAAAAGACCGGCGACACCGGTGCGCTCGTGACCAAGACGCTTTCGCTCATCGACGGACATCACGCCCTCTATTCCGAACATCTCATTGAAGGCCTGATTGGAAGATGGAATTACGGCAATCACCCGGTGCTTGATCTTTCCTCCGTCCCCGAGGGAGGGGCTCGTGTCGCCACCAGTCCGTTTAAGTGGGGTTCGGTCTACCCGGGGGAATTCTCCAACGCAGCGAATGGCGAAGCGGGTACGCTGCTGCCCAAAGCTGAGATTAAAAATCTCGCTAACGTTCCGCGCAAAGACGGCACTAACGCCGACCTCACGCGTTACCCGGCAAGAAAAGGCTTCGATGATTTAATCATGCTCGTGAACGAACCGGCCACCGCGTTGCAGCCATTCGCGTGGACCTCCGTGACGTTTCCCGGATACGTCTGGTTTTCGCTCAAGAACGCCGCTGACTTTCCCTCGACACTTTTTTGGATTTCTAACGGGGGGCGCTCCGGTCACCCCTGGGAAAACCGGCATCTGGGTCGTCTCGGTCTCGAAGAAGTCTGCTCTCACTTTTCAGATAGCGTCGATGTTTCCCGCGAAGATCGCCTCCAACCCCTCGGCATCCCCACGACACGTATTTTCTCTTCAGGCGAGAAAGTCCGGCTTCCCCTCATCCAAGCTGCCGCGGCCGTGCCGCAGACTTTTGGGCAGGTCCAATCAATTACCCCGGCCGGTGCCGATTTCATCAAGATTGTGGGCGAAAACGGCGTCTCGGTAACCGTCCCGATTAATTGGCAGTTTTTGAAGTCCTAAGGCTTTGGCACTCAATTCTTGTCCCCCGCCCGCCGACTGCCCTAAATCGAACCTCCCCGCTCCCTCCGTTCACCCTCACCCACTCTTTTCCTTCTTCATATC
>Ga0194048_10000253_pt1 | contig 25292 bp, 30 predicted proteins | sample JunL225m_MetaG_FD_161685 | JGI IMG/M metagenome (GOLD analysis project Ga0194048, IMG submission 161685) | Anoxic zone freshwater microbial communities from boreal shield lake in IISD Experimental Lakes Area, Ontario, Canada - Jun2016-L222-5m | ecosystem: Environmental > Aquatic > Freshwater >...
GTTACCCTCCTGTGCGCCGCCCGGCATCGTACCAGACGGCAGGCCGCCCGTCACTACCGGCCCGACCTCTACTTGTCCGCTCGCCAGCCACGCCGCCGCCCGCTCAGGGCCGAGTGCCCGCTTGATGATCTCCCACTTCTCCGGTGAGTATCGGTCCATAGTCCGCGCCTCCTTGCGCTAGGGCTTCTTGCCGAAGAGGTCGGCGGCGCCGAGTACGAGGCCGCCGATGGTGGAGGCCGTGCTCGGCTTGTACTGCTGCGCGCTGTTGATCGGCTCGATGCCGTACTCGGAGGAGCCCGTGGGGACGGCGCTGCTGACGCCCTTGAACGTGGCGAGGGCCCTGTCGATCTGCTCCTGAGTGTAGCCCTGCTCCCGAAGGAAGTCCTGATAGCCCACGTCGATATTCTGCTGCGCCAGACCACGCTGCTGCTCGCCGACGGCAGTGAGGGCGCCCGCTCCGCGCAGGCCGTACGTCTGGGCGTCTCCGGCCAGCGTGCCGAGCTGCCCCGCCGTGGCGAGCTGCCGCGTGATGTCGGCTCCGGCCAGCGAGCCCGCATTCGTTCCGAGGTTGGTCAGGGCGTTCATCTGGTCGATGGTCAGGGCGCCGTACGTCTTGCCGATGTCGGCCTGCCGGGACAGGTCAGTGTTGGCTAGGCCTGCGGCCTGCGTGTAGCCGCTTTGCAGCGCGGCGTTCTGCTCCGCCAGCGTGGCCTCCTGCGTGCCGCGAATGGCGCGTGCCGTGTCGGTCATCATGCCGGACGGCGTGCCACCGCCCGGCTGGCGGCCGCCGTAGCCGAGTTGCCCGGCGGCGATGTAGCGCCCCTCCACGCCCGGCAGGATGTTCTCCGTCAGGTTGCGCGCGCCAAGCTCGCCGATGCGGCTGACGACGGCGTTTTGGTACGGGTTCATGTACTGGCCGATATTGGCCACGCTGGGCTGCCCGGCCGCGTCAAGGTAGGGCCTTGCGGCGCCAGTGGCGCTCAGGCCGCCGGCCTGCGAAAAGTACGGGCTTGCACTGCTGAGGCCGTTGCTGCCGAGGAGGCCACGGGTGGCCTCCGTGGCGGCGGTCAGGCCCGGCTGGTACGCCCCGGCGGCCGCGCCCGTCTGCGCGAACCCCTGCTGCTGCGCGGGCGAGAAGCCCGCCACGCGCGGCCCGGCGTACGTCTCGTACGGCCTCTGGGACACGGCGTTCTGGGCGTTGACGAGGTCCATGCCGTAGTTCGTGTACCACTCAGGTATCACCGTCTCGCTCGTGGTGGCCCGCAAGGCGGAGCCCTCTGGGATCTTCGCGCCCTCGGCAAGGAAGGAACTGAAATCGGTAGCCATTACTTGCGACCCCTCTTGAGATACTGCTCAGGCTTCTTGGCCTTGACGCTGAAGCTGCCCTTGGCAAGCTCACGCCCCTTGTGCTTGCGAACGCTCACGCGGAAGCGGTCAAGGGCGTCCGCCCCGGCCTTGCTCGACCCGTTGCCGAGCAGGGCGACCGTCTCGGCGTCCACGACGTACTCCCCGTCGGACAGCATGGCCGGTATCTTGTCATCGCGGCCGTCGCCCGAACCGCCAACCGCGTACCCACCCCCCTCAAAAGGCACGCGCATGCGTAGCCGCGCCTTATCGGCAAAGCCTTGCCGCCGATGACCGCCGGTAGCTGCATCGAGCGTGGCGTCGCCGATGGGCAGGCGGACGCCGAAAGAGGGCGCGCCGAGCATGTCCTCGGCGTAAAGCATGGCGTCCCCGACGGGGTACTCAGCCCCGAGAAAGAAGTCTTCAGGCGCTAGGCCCCGCCCCTCGGCAACCATCGACAGCGACCCGCGCCCGATCGGCACGTCGGCACTGTAACGGGCGTGCTTTTCGTCCGCGTCGATGCGCCCGCGCGGCCCTCGTTCCTCTGAGACCCGGTAGCCGGGCAGCGGGCCCAGCCGGTACTCTTTTGCGTCAACGGAGGGCGCCTTGATCGGGCCGCCCTCAGCGTAGTCCAAGGGCTCCGGCACGGACGTGGGCGCCGCCACGCGCAGGTCGCTGCTGCCGGTGGTGTTCGGGATCATCGGGCGGTCGACCGTCATGGGCGCCGGATGGGCCGCCATGTAGGCCTCCATGTCGGGCTCCATGATGTCGTCGTGCATGCGCCTCTCGCGCGCCAGCCCGACCTCAAAGGTGGGGTATGAGGGGAAGTCGATGCCGGAGCGGATGGCCCGCGATCTGGCGCCGAGAACTTTGCGACCGTCCACCTCGGTGTCGTCCAGCGGAAGCTCCCGCCCGCTCCAGAAGGTTGGGAAGTAGGTCTCGCGCCCGTTGAGTTCGTTGACGCCGCCCTTGAAGGAGGTGCCTGTGCCGTCCGGGTTGCGCTGCACGATCCCGGCCTCAAGGTTACGGCGGTGGTAGTCGACGGCGTTCTTCTCCTGCGGCGTCAGATCTTCATACCGCAGCTTCCTCTGCGCCCGCCCGCCGACGGCGAAGTCCACGGTCTCCGGCCTGTCAGTCGCCGCCACGCGCAGGTCGCTGAGACCGGTGGTGTTGGTGACCATCGGTCGCTCGGCCACCCGCACGGGTACAGCCGCCTCGCGATTTTCAGCCGTCATGGTGATGGGTAGCGGATTGCGCCACGCTTCTTCCTCGGCACGGGCCCAGTTCAGACCCGCGCTGCTGGGCGCCGCCACGCGCAGGTCGCTGAGACCGGTGGTGTTGACCACCATCGGGCGGTCGATGGTGGGCCTCCATCCGGGGACGGCGCTCATCAGGCTGCTATGGGACTCGTCGGGTGCCGCCCCTATGATGTCACCGCTTTGCGGTACGTATGACGGTAGTGTTGACGGTGTTCCGATGCCTGTGGGCGCCGCCACGCGCAGGTCGCTGAGACCGGTGGTGTTCGGGATCATCGGCCTGCCAGTCGCCACGCGCAGGTCGCTGCTGCCGGCGTAGCCCGTGAAGGGCCTATTGCTGTTCATGGCGCCCGGCTGCACGCCAGTGTGGAAGGACTGCGCCGGGCCGGAGGCGTAGCGGTAGTAGTCCTCTGGCGTGGACAGGCCGCGCGCCGCGAGGTCGGAGGCAGTGCGAGCGGCGCCCGTGTCGGCCGGTTTGAAGCGCGGGCCGGCCGCGCTGAACAGCGGGCTGAACCCACCAGTGCCGAGGCCGCCGGGGATGGTGCCAGTGCCCCCGCTGCCGCCCCCGCCGCCGCCCAGCAGACCGGCCGCCGTGAGGCCCAGACCGGCCGCCTTGAGGGCAGTGGTTATGGCGGCCTCTTGCGCCGCCGTGAGGCCCAGCGTGCTGCCGAGGATGCCGGTGGCGGGAGCGACGGGTAGCGTGGCCGTGCCGGTCGTCGTCGCCAAGTTGGCGGCGGTCTCTGCGCCCGTCGGGGTGCCCAGCGGCCCGACCTGCGCGGGCTGGACAGTCGGCGGCGCGGTGGGCGTGCCGGGCGGTACGGAGGACGTGGCCGCCCCGCCGGCCGTGCCGCCAGTGGCTGCGGTGAGCGCGCCTGCCGTCAGTGCGCCCCCTCCGAGGAGCAGCAGCGGGTCGATGGTAGGGGTAGGCGGGATAGCGGGACGCGCCGTCACGACGATATTGCCTTCGTCGGGTGGCGGTGCCTCACCGGCGTTGCTGCCGCCGAACGAAGCCGAGGCCACCGTGCCGCCAGCGGGGCCGAACCCGCCGCCGGTCGGCGGGGCGCGTCCACTGATCGTGATGCTGCCGTCGTCGAAGCCGCCACCGATCCCGCCACCGATGCCCGGCACTGTCGCGAAGCCGGGTATGCTGGTGGTGTAGTTGCTCAGCGCGCCTGCCGTCTCGGCAAAGGTAGGCGTGCCGAGGGGGCCGCTGCCGCCTGACGTGGTTGCGCCTGTGGTTGCGCCCGTAAGCTCGTTTTGCAACTGCCCCATCGCATATACGCTGAATCCAGCCTTGGCTGCCGCTAGGAGGATGTCCCCAACGCTCTTGCCCTGCAAACCACCACCCACTGCCGCCACCAAAGCCGCACCGAAAGGACCGCCAAGCGCCGCGCCCACTCCCGGGCCCACCGTGCTGACAATCTTGCCGATACCCTCCAGCGCGCCCATCTGCGGCTCGTTCTGGGCGGCGCGATTGCCCACCCCGGGCGGACCGCCCGTGTAGATCGACCATGCGTGACCGGCACCAAGGTCCTTGGCCTGCTGTGCGATCTGCTCGGCGCTGGCGAAGCCGATACCCGAGTTGACCACCTTCCCGGTCTTGTCGTCGACCAGATAGATGGGCGTCTTGTTGCCGACACTCACCTGCCCGGTGCTACCCCACTTGCCATCGAGCGCAAACTGATAGCCCAGATTGTCGTCGACGGGCAGGCCCAGATAGGGCTTGAACGCATCCTCGGTATTGTAGACCGGCAGCGTGACGTCGCTGTTGACCATCTCGCCGCTGCTCTGGAGACCGCTGTAATAGTTGCCGATGCCCGGATTACGCCCGGCAGCAGCGTCAGCGATTGCTTTCAGATAGGCCTGTGTTTCCGGGCTATATTCGACGGGCGCAAACGAAGCGGTGCCGAGACCGATGTCCCCGGTGACCTTTGACATCCCAGTGACCGGATACTGTGCCATCAACTACCACCCATCCGCCCGAGGGGCGCCTTGCTCTCGCCGACAGCGGCGGCAGTATTACGGTATGCCATCAGTGGTCACCTTCAAGCATCGGGAAGATGCGAGTGGCCCACTCGCGCCAATCCGAGAACTGATAAGGATCGGGGAGGACGCGCTGCGCAAAGTTCGGCGCGCGTACAAGTCCTACCGCCCAGTCTTGCCACTCGGCCTCTGAGCCCGCACGGCCGAAAGCCCAAGTGTCGTTGAGGTTGAGTATAGCAGCATCGGCCCACTGCTGCCAAGTCATTGAGAGGGGGTTGACGGCGCCGTGTGCCATTAGCCGAGCGTCGTGCCGTCGCCGGGCTGCACGTGCGCCAGCACGAGGCCCATCTGGTAGTCGCCGCCGATGCAGTTACTGGCGAAGAGGAAGCGCAGTTCGCGCCTCTGCGTCTTCAGGAACACGACCTGCTCGCCCGGCACGGAGGCGCTCTCGCTGATCGTCATGATGATGCCGTCGACTTCCGGCGCGCGGGCATTGGCGCGGCCGCGCACTTGCACGGTCATCGGCCCGGCCTGCACGAAGTCCGGCTCAAGCATGAGCACCTGCATCGCCCGGTTCTGGCCGCTCTGGGCCGGGAGCGAGATGTCTGCCGTCTCGAAGTAGCTCTCGATCGGGTTGATGTTGATGCCGTCGATCTCGTCCGTTCCGACCTCGTGGACCCAGAAGCGGTACTGCAGGGTGCCGCTCTCCTCCGTCACGCGGTACGATATGCCGTCCTCCGTGACGCGGTACAGGCCGCCGCTCTCAGTCAAGCGCTCCTCGTCCACGACGCTGTACGGCAGGCTGCCGGCCATGAGGGGGCGGCGGAAGACGGCCGGGAACAGGCCCGCACTGCGCCCCTCGTTAGGCAGCTCCGTATCGTACCAGATGTTGTCGCGCACATTGAGGATGAGGGCATGGTTCGGCTCGGTGCTGTCGCCGGAGGGGTAGCACCACCAGATTTCGCCGAAGCGCGGCACCTTCATGGCGAACATCTTCTGCCGGTAGGCCATGTTGATGTTGTCGAAGAAGAAGTTGGAATTGAGGTTGTTCTCGATCTCGCGGACGACGCCGTTGAACATCAGGAAGCGATCAGTCCCGACCCAGTAGAAGATGCCGTCATACTCAATGACCGAGGCGGCGGACATGATGGAGCTTTGCGAGCTGATCGTGTCGAATTGGAAGATCTGCGTGCTGCCGACGTACGAGGCGCGGATGAGGGCGTCGGCCGTCCAGAAGAGGCCCGAGGGGCTATTGCCGGGGCCACCGCGCAGCGGCATGCCGCGCACGACCTTCTGCCCGCTGATGTACGCATTGCCGGCGCCCGAGCCGGTAAAGTCGTTCGGGGTGTTCGGCACGGACCACGCCACGTAGCCGTCATTGCCGAAGGCGAAGGTGTATGGCGGGAGGGTGACGACGCCGCCAGTGCAGTTGAAGTTGGCCGGGACCGTCGTGACCTGCGTCAGGGCCGTCGTGGCGAGGAGGTCGCCCGTGAAGAGGGCGCCCCCCTCGCTGTTGCAGACGCACAGCAGATTGGGCGCCACTTGCGCCACGATCTGGCTCCCGTCGGTGGTGTCGTAGGCCACGTCGAACTGCCACAGATTGCTGTCATTCGCGGTGAAGCCGGCGCCCGGCGTGCGGTCGATGATGCTGCTCGTGTTGAACGTGCCGCTGATGAAGAAGCGCTCGATCAGGTTGGCCGATCCGGCGTGGATGTAGGTGAGATTGTCCTGCGTGTACTCATGCAGCGTGCGCACGCAGCCATTCAGGTACTTGTTGATCGAGCGGTAGCCACCGATCTTGCGCGGCAGGCCGCGCTGAAAGCGGCACCACTGCCCGTCGACGTATGCGTCGCCCTCAAACTTGGTGCCGTCGCGCTTGATGCCGGGCTGGGATGCGATGCGGATGATGCTCTCAGGCATCAGGCCGTCCTCGTGAAGGTGCCGGAGGACGTGAAGGTGTGGATGGTATTTCCCCCACTGGTGGTGATCGTGCCGCCCGTCGCGGTGATCGCGCCGGTTGCATATCTGATAATGACCCGACCGTTCTGGCCGGCAGCACCCGCGCCGGTGACGCCACTACCCGGCCCACCGCCCTGACCCCCGCTGCCCGGGCTGCCGTACCCGGTGCCGTTGGTCCCGGGCGTGCCGTTGAAAGCACCGCCTCTGCCGCCCGCGCCGTAGGTGACGCTCGCGCCGCTGATGCTGTTGGCGGTACCCGCACCGCCATTGCCGCCGTTGATGGTCGCATTGGTCGCCGCCGAGCCCGCGCCGCCACCACCGCCCGCGCCGTAGTTCTGGGTGGCACTGCCGGTGCCGCCACTATTGCCCACCCCGGTGACCGCGCCGGGCTGCGAAACACCCACCACATTCTGGTTCGACCCACCGCCGCCACTGCTGCCGCCGTCGCCGCCCTGTCGATTGGCGAGCACCAGATCGTAATATCCGCCCCGACCGCCGCCGACCGCCGTAGCGCCGTTGAAGCTGCTGTTGCCGCCGTCCGTGGCCGCACCACCCGAACCGGCGACATCGGGGCCTGCCGTGCCGCCCGTGCCCACCACCACGGCATAGGCAGCCACTGCGACCGTCCGACCGAGGAACGGCAGCACATCGCCGCCACCGCCGCCGCCGCCGATATACCCGGCCCCACCGCCACCGCCCGCGACGACCAGATAGTCGATGACGCCGGTACTGCTCCCAAAGCCATAGGCGCGCAGGCTCGCGGCCCCGCAGGAGGCGATCGTCGGCATCAGATGAAGGCCGTCCGGGTGGCGAGGATCGTATAGGTCGACGCCGCCGTTTTGGTGATCGAGAAGGTGTAGGCGTCGATAGCGGACGTGCCGCCCACCGTCGGCGCGCCACCCTGCCACTTGATGGTGACGCCCACGGCCGTGCCGTCGACTTGGATGCTGGAGGCGTAATAGCCGGTCGCGCCCTGCGTCGACTTGAAGGCGCAGGAGATCGTCTGCCCGGTCGAAAGCATCGTATTCATCGGCGTCCCCGCCGAGGCGCGGAAATTGAGCGTCCAGTTGGCGCTCGATGCCGTCGTGTACCAAAGGACGCTCTGGGTCGTAAGGTCGTAGTTGATCGTGCCGGTCGCAGGCGACGCGACGATGGTCTCGGTCTCGACGATGTTGGGCGTCACCACTGCCGGCGTGCTCGTGCCGCCACCCAGCGTCTGCGTCGCCGTGAACGTATTGGCCGTGCTGGGCGTCACGACGGCGCCCCACACCGGGGCGACGCCGACGCCTTGCGACAGCAGGGCGTTGCCGCTCGCGACCGCAGCCCGGCGGCTGAGCGTCCCCACGGCGGAGGCGTAGATCAGGTCGCCGACGGCGTAGGTCGTGAGGCCCGTGCCTCCCTGCGATGCGCTGATCGGCACCGCAAGGGCCGCCGTGGCGGCGTTCACGACCTCCGCGCCGTTGCAGTAGTAGATGCCCCGCGCGCCCTGCGTGACGGGCAGGGGCGTGCCGCCGCTGGTCTGCAAGTAGAAGGTGTAGGCGCCTGTCGTGGCGTTATCGACCCAGTATTGCTGCACCGTCGACGGCACGACGATGTACTGATCGCTGCCCAGCGCGCCCACGAAGTTGTACGCGATGCGGTTCAGCTCGGCGCCGGAGAGCGTGTACGTGCCGCCAGTGACTGCAATGGACGTGTAGTCGAAGGCGAAGACGGCCTCCTGACCGAGGCCCAGCGTGAACCACGTCAGCCCGTCCGTCATGAGGTTGGCGCTGTCGCCGGGACGCAGGACGAGGGTCGTGTCGCCGTCGATCGTCTCGCTGCCTGCCGGGTCGATGGTGAAGTCGCCCCCGCCGCTGTTGCGGACGGCGAGGAAGAAGTTGTTCCCGAGGGTCGCCGCGCCGAGGAGGTTAAGCGTGCCGGTGCCCGTGCCGGACCACACGAGGGCGCTGGCGCGGTCGGTCACCAGCAGCGTGCGCGGGCTGACCGTGAAGGTCGTGACCGGCAGGGACTGCGAGAGCGTGCTGCTCGTGACGGTCAGGCCGTAGCCTGCAAGGGCCGAGGCCTGCACGGTCGCCGTCGAGGCGCCGTAGCGGAAGACGCGCCACGTGCCTGCCGTGGTGCTGACGCTCGCCAGATACACCTGCCACTGCTCACCGACGGCCACGGTGGCGATCGTATTGCCGTCGTAGTCCTTGACGGTGAAGCTGCTGCTGCTGCCCGAGAGGTTGTTGAAGAGCATCGTCTGCCCCGCGCCGGTCAGCGTCGCGTCCGGCAGGAGGACGCTGTACGCGCCCGATGCCGTCACGTCGATGATACGCGCCGCAGGGTTGGTGGGGTCGTTGCTCTCAAGGGGCCATTGCAGCGTTGCGTTCGCGCTGAGTGTGAGCGCCAGATAGGAGACGTCCGACGGGTATATCGTCGTGCCACCAAAAACCTGCGTGTAGCTCATGCTTCTTTCCTCGTGGCCGAGCGGTCAAGTATCTTGGCAAGGTCTTCGCCGTTCAGCATGGCCGCCGAGCGATCGTACATCTGCTGCCAGACCGGGATGCGGTCGTCGTTCTTGAGGAACGGCGTGGCCTCCAGCAGCGTGCCGTACAGCAAGAGCTGCGGCGCGTACTCGCTGAGCCAGTTGGTCTGGGTCGTGTCGTCAAGCAGTGGCGGCAGCTCGTAGTACAGGATTTCGATGGGGTAGTCGTCGTCAGGCGTCGGTACGATCAGCCAGTTGTCGTAGTTGTAGTCGGCGTAGAAGATCGGCTCGCTGGTCTGGCTCTCGTCCGGCCAGTACGTGCGGACGTACTCGTACGAGCGCGTGAACAGGCTCTTGCGCGTCGTGTTGGTGGTGCCCGTCCCGATGTTGATCGAGATGGTGTCCCGCCAGCGGTCGGGCTTGGCGTACACCGACTGGCTGATCACCAGCGTCGTGGTCACGACGTTGATGAAGCCCTGTATCTTCAGCTCGCGGGCGATGCGCCGCTCGGCGAGATTGATGAGGCGCGGTATTTGCTCGTACACGACGGGGTCGGACGCCAGCGTCGAGCCGCGCTCAAGATAGCGCTGCACGTCCTCTTTCAACGTCTCGAAGGTCATGGTGGTGGCCATAGCCCGACCCCTATATCACGAAGGCCGAGGCCTCAGATAGCCTTGCGAAGAAAGATCAGCGCGGCGGCCGTGGCGGCTTGGTTGACGGCCTCGCTGACGCTGGCGTCTCCGACAAGGTAATTGGCCACGGCGGCAATGACGCCGATGCTGGCGAGGATGTAGGTGCGGTATCCACTGAGCATGTTATCTTCCTCTTCGGTCTACCCCGCGCGGGGCTTCACAATTCCGTCCGTACGTCAAAGCATGGGCAACTCTTGACCCACTCGTTCGGCTCGATCACACCGTCGCCGTCGAGATCCGGGCTCCAGTCGCGATGGCCCTTGACCTCGATGCCCGGATATTTGCGCCTGTAGGCCGCGACGATCTCGCGCAGGCTCTTGCGCTGCGCCTCCGTGCGCGTATCCTTGGCCTTCATGTTGCGGTCGAGGCCACCCACGTAGCACAGGCCGATGTTGCCGGTATTATGTCCCCGCACATGCGCGCCGATGTGCTGATCATCGAGGGACCGCTCGGCCTTGCCGTCGAGGTCCACGACCCAGTGGTAGCTGATGCAGCCGAAGCGGGCGATGTCCCACTTGTTGACCTCGCCCGCCGTGTGGTGACGGCCTTCCGGCGTGGCCGTGCAGTGTACGGTCAGGAACTTCATGGCGGCGGGGCTCATGGAATGCTACCACCCTTGAACAGGATCGTGATCAGTAGTCCGATCAGAGAGGCGACAGCCGCAACGAACCAGCCCTCGATGCGCCTCAGACGCGCATTGATACCGGAGTAGCGCTCAGCGCACACCGCCTCATGCGTATTCAAGCGCGCCTCCACTGGATCAATATTTGGCGCCACAGTACCCCCTACTTCAGATTGCGTAGCTTGTAGATCGTGGACAGGTACGTGCCCGTGACGCCATCAAGCAGATTGGCCACGGCCCGGTTGCCCCGGCAGATGTCCTCGTGGTGCGCCTCGATCCACGCCGCGTCTGCCTCAAAGGCCTTGAGGCAGTCGGCCATCGTGCTCTCCGGCGCGGGGATGGCGCTGATGAGGTCGAAGGCGCCCTGATAGCCCTCCACCAGCGCGTCAATCGCCTCGATGACGTCGTCGTAGAAGGAGCCCAGCGCCATGTGCTTGGCGAAGCTACCCGTGCCGCTCGCGCGCCAGTGCTCGAAGTGCGCGAGGTTCCGCGCGTAAAACACCCGGCTGATGAGCTGCTCGATCACAGGTTGATCCTCTGGGCTATGACGAGGGCCGAGGGCGAGCTTGGCGCGATGGACCCGGCGGCGGTGAAGTCCAACGTCACGCCTACGTGCGCCGGGAGCCACTTGATCTCAACATACTGCCCGGCCGTGACGGTCACGAGGGCCGCGTCTTGGAAGTGCGTGCTGCCGCCATCGGAGGCCTTGGGCACGTTGGCGATCGAGGACGAGGCGGCGATATTCGTGCCGCTCTTGGCAAGCCAGACGGTGACGTTGCGGTTTGACGTGTCGGAGTTGGCAAGCTGCAGGCTGTAGGCGATCTGGTACACGCCCGCCTCGGCGAAGGTGATGCGGGTGTTGGAGACGACGGTGACACCCTTGTTGTTGATGTCATTCGTGGCGAGTAGCACGCCAGTGGCGGCGCTGGTGCTGCCCGTCTGGTCCGTCACGTCGTAGAACGAGCCGTAGGCCGCCCCGGCGTACGACACGGCCTGCGTGGTTGACTGCACGCTGCCGAGCACGCTCGCGGCCAACTGCGACAGCTCCACAAGCTCGTCGCCAGTGAGGGTCGTGGCTGCCGATAGTTCGCTGATCTTCGCTGTCGTCATTCGTCAGTTCCTCTGTCTAACGACGCCGGCGCCTAGCGGGGAGAGCATCGTTGGCGCCGGCGTCGCCACGCCGCAAGGGGAGCGAGCCTCGCTCGGCAGTGGCGCGGGGTGGGGTTGGCCGCGCGTCATGGGTTGAGCGGCGTATCTGGGCGCGGGAAGCGCAGGCTGATGTTCTCCGTCTGCCGGGCAGGCAGGCGGTACGGGTCGTACTGGTCGAGGTCGTCACGGCAGACGCGCAGGCCCGGATAGTTCGGGTCCGGGTACAGGTCGCCGTACGGGAACTTGCGGCTGCAGCGCCCGCATATTGCGATGGCGAGGGTTGAGTTGCCGGTTGTGTCAAGGAAGACGGACATCCGCGCTTACCTCGTGTAGGCCATGATGTTGGGGGCGATGTTGAGGGGCGAGTTGTCGCTCTCCTCCTGCTGCGCGATGTACAGTGCCTGCGCCGCCTTGGCGTCAAGGGGCGCCATGAGGCCCGCGTCGACCTCTATATACTCCATGGCCATCTTGGCCGCCAGCAGGGACACGATGGCCTCGTACCAGCGCTGCGGCACCTCGACTTCCTGCGTCATGGTGCCCACGTCCATGATCTGGCGCGCGGCCCAGACGACGATCTGCATGACGGTGGCGGCATCGTTCGGCACGGGCCACATGTTCATGACTGGCGACAGCGTCTGGCGGTCGAGCCAGTACTGCAGGGGCCTGTTGCTCTGGAAGACCTTGTTCGGCAGGTTGACGTAGTCGTCCCTGTTCAGACGCGAGAGGGGTATCTCTGTCGGCGTGTTGCCGAGGTAGATCTGGCTGAAGCCGAGGGTGCCGCTGGTGGCCCGCAGGCGGAAGAAGTCGGCCGCGATGCTGCTGTCAAGGTCGTACCACGTCCACTCCCCGGCGGCGGCGGTGGGCACCTCGGCTTGGATGACTGTCCACGTCACACCGTCGTCCGAGCGCGAGAACTCGACAGGCACGGCCGTCTGCGACCACAGGACGCCAGCAGTGCTGACGGCCGTCGGGCTGTCGAACTCGACTACGCGCTCCGTCGACGTGTCGGTGTTCGTGCCGGACACTTCTTGCAGTGAGCGCAGGTTGGAGTTGAGGATGTCGACGGTGCCCAGCAGCGTCGTGATGTAGCCCACGCCCTCATACAGAGGGTAGATCGTCTTCTGGATGCACCACAGCGGCGTGCCTTGGTTGGCCAGATCCGACAGCAGCAGAAACAGCAGATCGTTGGCGATGTCCACGTGCTCGGACGTCAGCGACTGCGCAGGGAGCCTACACCGCCGGGCTGCGTGCTCGATCACGCGGCGCGTGTCGAACGTCGTCTGCGATACCGTGCCGGAGTAGGCCATATGTGGATGCTCGCTTGCTTGTGGCAGCAGCTCGCCACGACAAGGGCAAGCATCTCTGGGCGACGCCCTTGTAGCAAAGAGGACGGCGGCTGTAAACTAGCAGCCCGGCTGCATGGGTGTCCGAGGCAGTTGGGTGATGACCATGGCCTGCCGAGGCAGTTCGGTGATGACCATGTCCTGCCGAGGCAGTTCGGTCACTAGCATGGCCTGCCGAGGCAGTTCGGTGATGACCATGTCCTGCCGGGGCATCTCGGCAACAATCATGTCCTGTCGGGCGCACCACGGGTGGTACGGGATCGGCACGGGGCTGCCGCCGGTAATCGTCGGTGTGTAGAAGACCGTGACGTTGTCAAGGCGATCCGGCAGCAGGCTGTACGTGGCTGAGATCGTCGGTGTGTAGAACGTGTTCGTATTGCTGAAGAGCGCAGGCAGCAGGCTGTACGTGGCTGAGATCGTCGGCGTGTAGAACGTGTTCGTGTTGCTGAAGAGGTCCGGCAGCAGAGTGACCGCGCCCGGCGTTATCGTCGGTGTGTAGAATGTGTTGGCGTTGCTGAAGAGGTCCGGCAGCAGGGCGTATGTGGCCGAGATCGTCGGTGTGTAGAACGTGTTCGTATTGCTGAAGAGCGCAGGCAGCAGGCTGTACGTGGCTGAGATCGTCGGTGTGTAGAACGTGTTCGTGTTGCTGAAGAGCGCAGGCAGCAGGGCGTATGTGGCCGAGATCGTCGGTGTGTAGAACGTGTTCGTATTGCTGAAGAGGTCCGGCAGCAGAGTGACCGCGCCCGCAGTTATCGTCGGTGTGTAGAACGTGTTCGTATTGCTGAAGAGGTTCGGCAGCAGGCTGTACGTGGCCGAGATCGTCGGTGTGTAAAAGGTGTTCGTGTTGCTGAAGAGGGCAGGCAGCAGCGCGACTGCCCCTGTGGTTATCGTCGGCGTGTAGAACGTGTTCGTATTGCTGAAGAGCGCAGGCAGCAGAGTGACCGCGCCCGCAGTTATCGTCGGTGTGTAGAACGTGTTGGCGTTGCTGAAGAGGTCCGGCAGCAGCGGGGTGGTGTTCGCAATATACGCGGTATAGAACGTGTTCGTGTTGCTGAAGAGCGAAGGCAACAGAGTGACCGCGCCCGGCGTTATCGTCGGTGTGTAGAACGTGTTGGTGTTGCTGAAGAGCGCAGGCAGCAGAGTTACCGCGCCCGGCGTTATCGTCGGCGTGTAGAACGTGTTGGTGTTGCTGAAGAGCGCAGGCAGCAGCGTTACCACAACAGGCGTATAAGTGAGGATGATGATGCCCGCCCGGCCAGCACCGCCGTTGCCATTTACAAAACCCGTACCCGCGCCTGCGCCACCGCCGCCACCGCCGCCTCCGTAGAGACCCCCAGCACCACCAGCGGAGCCGTCGTTACCAGTCGGGCCTGCTGGGTCGTAATAATCATTTTTGCCGCCGCCCCCGCCGCCCCCGGAACCTGCGGTGGCGCTGTCGCTGGTCTGCGTCCAGAAAGCGCCGGGGCCGCCCGCACCACCAACACCGCCAGCACCACCGGTATCGCGACCGCCACCGCCGCCTCCACCACCAACCGTGCCAGCAGTGCCTCCGTTAGTGCCGCCAGCCCCCGAACCCACACCGGCTGCATTGTTTCCGCCCGCGCCGCCAGTCGTCGCAGTGCCTACTGATCCTACGGCACCTACCGTACCGCTCGCGCCTGTGCCTGCACCGCCGCCTCCGGCACCACCCGTTTGGCTGGCAACGACACCGCCTGCGCCCCCGGCGCCGCGATTTCCGCCCGCACCGCCGCCGCCGCTGCCGCCGCCGCTGCCGCCGATGCCAGCGCCCCCGCTGCCGCCCGAGTTTTTAGTAGAGCCGACGCCGCTGGCCGACGCGCCGCCGACGCCAGCGGTGTTTGCAGTGCCAGAACTGCCTGTGCCGCCTTTTGCGAGAGCGCCTGCGGCTGCTGAAGCCGGTGCGCTATTAACTGACACGTTAAACCAGCTATCCCCGCCAGCACCGCCATTCGTTGCCGTGGTCGTTGCTCCGGTGCCACCGGCTCCAATCGAGGTGTAAACAGTCGCGGACGCAGCTAGGGAGGCGTCAGCGTCGGTGATCTTGGAGTATGCGCCAGCACCGCCGCCCCCAGAGGAGTTAGCAGCGTTATTCGCACGTCGCCCTGCACCACCCCCGGCACCGATGACCTCAATCGACCACGGTGCACCCCAATCAGAGGGTAGCACATAGGACGTTCCTGTCGTCCGAAAGATGGTTTTAGTCGCCACTACTCTGGGCTCACCTCAAGCGGCGCGATAAAAGCGACGCCATCCCATGCCCAGCCAATGTCACAGCCCTGCTCGTTCATGACCTCGACAAGCTGGCAGTCGATCTGCGGCGGGTCACTGGGCGCAGCCATGATGATGTTAATAACGAGGCCGTCCGAAAGCTGGCAGACGGCGCAACGGGTCGGGATAAACTCGTCCACGGCAGCCTACCTCACACTGTACGGCCTACAGAGCGAAGATGCCCGAGGCATTCCAAGTTATCGTGATGTCGCCGCCGTTTGGCGTCACGGGCAGGTTAGTCACGCTGGTGTTGATGAAGGCCACCAGAGGCGATGTGGCGCTCGAGCCCGTGTCGATGTACAGCACGAGCGACACGGCCTGCGACCCGGTAACGGCTGTGAACGTCACGTCCGCGCCGTCGAAGACGCCGAGCGTAAAGGTCTTGCTGCCGATCGTCTGCGGGGTGCCCACGGCAGACGCGCTGACGCTGCTGTAGAACTGGTCCGAGGACGAGTAGGTGTAGCCCGAGGTGACCAGCGCGACCTTCACGGTTCCGCTCGACAGGTTATTGTTAGTCGTGAACTGAAGCAGGGCTTCCTTCCACTTTGGGTATAGGGCGTTGGCCATCGTCTAAACTCCTATCAGCACTTCTTGCTGCGCGGCATGACGGCAAGGCCGCCCATGGCCTTCTTCTGCATGCCAGTCTTGGTCTGCACGCTCTGCCCCTCCGTGCGCTGCGCGCTCTCAAGCACGGTGCGCTCCTTCGGCGAGACGGTGACGCGACGCAGGCTCTCGTCCTGCGCCTTGGAGCGCTTGACTTCCTCGGCCGTGGGCGTGCCCGCCATGCGGCCGCCCTCGGCCTTCCTCTGCGGGCTCCTGACGGCCCCGCCCTTGGCGTACCCGTCGACGGGTCCGCCCATCATGTAGCGCATCTTGCTGGTGTTCTTGAAGCCGTCCATGTTACTTGCCTTTCCTGCGCGCCGCAGCGATGTTGTCAACGAGGTTGGGGTACGGCCGCCCGGCGACTTTGGCCCGACGCTTTGCGAATGCCTTCTTCTTGACCGACAGATCCCTCGGCTTGCCTATGTCATCAGGCCGAGCCTTCGACCATATGGCACCGCCCTGCGCCCGGCAGTCCCACTTGCGGAGGGACAGCGCCTTGCGCGTCGGCCGGCCAGCGTCGTCCTCCATCGCCCCCGGCATGCCGCTCATGCGGGCGCAGAAGCTCTTGCGCCGCGCGGCCGCCTTGGGCGACCTGCCGGCCTGCCTTGCGCTCACTGGAGGCTTGATGTCGTGCCCCTGAGCGCGCAGCGAGGCGCGGCCCTTGGCATTGAGGCCGCCCTCGGGGTTCTTGCCCTCCTTGCGCGTCCACGCGCCGCCGCCGCTGGCGTAACGCCTGATGGCCAGATCGAAGGCCGCAGGCATCAGAGCTTTACACCCTTGGAGAGGCCAGAGGACATCTACCTAAGCCCGGTTGTCGCCGGCTTGGACGATCGTCAGCGTGGCCGCGCCGGGGTCAGCGGTGAGCTTCAGGCGCACGGCCGCCTGAACGTAGGCGTAGTTGCCCTGACGATTAACGGTCTCCGAGACCATGCTGGCGTCCGGGTGATCAAACCACGTCGGGTACTGCGTATCCCACGGATTATCGAGCGTCTGCTGCACCGTCCACGTTGGCGTGCCGAGGGTGGTGTCTACGACCACCTGCAACGACACGTCCGGCCAGCCGTGGATGTCGAGTGGGAGGGGCGCCGTGACGGCGAAGCTGCCGAAGCCGACGGTGAGCGCCGTGCCTACCGAGGCCGCGCTGATCGTGACCGACGTGACCGTCAGAAAGGCGCGCGAGCTGAAGACCGTCGTGGCGTTCGGCCCCGTGACCGTCTGGCTGATAGTGTTGCCGGCCGCGTTGGTGCCGGTGATGATGAACGTCCGCGAGCTGTCGTTGCCGTTGGACGTGATCGAGATGGCGTAGGCGGCCGGCAGAGTTGCCACGCCGGCCGTGGCCAGTGTGCCGTTAATAGTGAGCGCGCCGGCCGCGAGGGGCTGCTGCGCGAGGCATACGGCGTTGGCGACTGGCGCCGCCGCCGTGAGGGTCTTGGTGATCTGGCGCATGAGCCTGTCCTCTAAGCAGTCAGGGGCGAGCCGAGGCCCGCCCCCTCATACCGCACGTCACCGCTCTTTGGCAACGTACACGTAGTCGACCGTCATGGTCTTGGCAGCCGCCGCGCCATTCTGGATGGCGAAGCTGACGGTGCAAGTCGTGTCCGGCAGGAACGTCGACGAGGCGTCGAGCGATCCCAGCACCACGCCATTGACCTCGTACTGCACCGTGCTCTGGCCGTCGTAGTAGAAGCCGAGAACGATGAAGGTGTCGCTCACGAGGGTTGCGATCGCCAGCGCCGAGGTCGAGCCGGTGGTGGCATTCTTGCGGCAGATGAAGTTAATCGTCGCCGCGTCATCGGGCTTGAGGAAGTAGATGCCGTCCGTCACGTCCAGAGGGGTCACGTCGATGACTTGCAGGCCAAAGACAAGATCCGACTGGGTCGCGTCCGAGACCTTGAAGCGGCAGCGGAAGAACGTCTTCTTGCCGGCCGTGAAGGTCCAAGCAGCGGGCGTCTTCTGTAGCGCAACGAGGTCATTGTCGGCGGCCGTGTTGGTGACGAGCAGGAGGCCCCCGTCGCCGGCCGTCAGGGCCTGCGTGGCCGCCGCGTCGGTTTCGGTGACGACCCAGTCGGCCGCAACGTACGTGTCGAAGTCGTTCATGTACTCGTGGAACAGCGTCGGGTCGGGCTGAACCAAGTCCGCAAACAGGTTCGCCTCGCTGACGTTGGTCACGCCGTACTGAAGGCGCGTATTCGAGATGTTTCCCATGGTGTCCTCCTAAGACAGGAGAGCCGGGGGCCGAGGCCCCCAGCCCTGTTAGATACCCGGGGTGCCGAACACGCCGCGCGGATCGGTCCAGCCGAACGCATAGCGCTCGGTGGCCTTGTAGCGCATGCTGTCCGTCTCGAAGTCGCCCTCCATGGACTTCTCAAGCCCACGGCGCATGGCCAACTTCAGGCCTTCCGGCGTGTCGGTCTCGACCCACCATGCGGTGGTCGAGGTGACGCGCGAGAGATTGGCCTGACCGCCGTCCAGAAGGCCCATCGAGCGAACTGGATTGATGTCGTTGTTGGCGGTGCCGGCACGAAGGGCCGACTTCAGGAGCACCTCGGCTTGGAAGACATTCGACGGGCCCGAGACGATCTTTCTCGGCGTCAGACGAATGCGCTTGCCGTTGTTGTCCACGGCATTCCTGATCTGGATCAGGAGCTGCTCCAGCGAGGTCTGCGACAGATTGGCGGCCGTCGAGAGCTTGTTGGAGAAGGTGCCGCCGGAGATCGGGTGATTGGTTGCCACCAACTCAACGCCATCGCCGCCAGCATAGCTGGAGTTGAAGGAGCGGTTGAGGATGTTGGCGCCAAGGGTCTCCTTGGTTTCAATCAGCGACTGGGCGAGGTGACGGGCGTACGTCTGACCGATGCGGATGTGGTCACCGTCCTCGACCAGCACCTTCGTGAGGGCGAAGGCGAGGCCGTACACGCGGTAGACGTAGCGCTGGATGAACAGCACGCCACCGGACTGGTACGTGACCGGCATGCCGTCAGGCAGCTCGGGCGCGGCGCCGAAGCCGTACAGGACCGGCTCTTCGTGGTAGTTCCGGGGGATGCCCTTGAACTCCTTGAAGACCTGCGACCATTCGTCTGCACGCTGGTCATAGATGCCGTTGAACTCTTCGTTCAGGATCGGCTCGACGATTGAGCGGAAGTCTGTACTCCGCATGGGGGTAGCCATTGCTCAAGCCCTCCTTAATAATCGGCCACATCAGCGACATTCTGATGTTCGCTGATCTGGACCTGAACGATGACGTAGGTGTCGCCCCAAGCGTTGTTCGGACCCGGCGTGAGGCCGATGACACGGAACGAGGCGTTGTTGGCGACGGAGGCCACGTCGAGCATCTGCGCCGACAGGCCGGTCGTGGTGTTGCCCGAGGCCGTGGTGAAATCATACTGAGCGCCGATGTCTGCCACGGTCATGGCTGCGTTGCTCTGGATCTCATACACGATGCTTGGATCCAGCGTGGCGTAGGCGACGATGTCGGTGCCGACGGTGCTGATCGTCCACTTGTTGCTGATGCGGCGGCGGCCGTCCGTGTCGGTGAACTCGACACCTTGGAAGGTGCCGATGAAGCGATCGCCCACGGCGGCAGCCTCAAGCTGGCCGTCGACGAGTTTCACGGGCTGGTTCTGGTAGATGTAGGCGGCGTACGTCGACAGGATCGAGTAGGCGGTCGGACGGACCACGCCACTCGGCGAGTAAGACGGACGGGCGCCGAAGGGAGCCGAAGTCGAAGACATGGCTGTTACTCCGAAGGGGTTGCGTTCTCCCCCGCTTAGGTGAATGCACCTCGGCGGGGAGCGGTATCACGCATCTCAGACATGCCGTCGCCCTCGTAGAACACACTACCAGCTCGCTCGGCCTGATCGCGGACCATGTCCGCAACTTCGGCGAGTTTTTCTTCCTCGCGCAACGGGGCGTCGTGGTGAGCTTCCTGCATGAACTTCTGATACAAGCTCATGGGCAGCTTAAACGCGAGCATCTCGTTGACACCGACCATCCCGGCATACTCGCCGGTCTTGACGGTGGCGCTGATCATCCCGGGGACTTCCTCCGGCCTGAGCGCCTCGTAACCGAGTTGCATTCGCCGGTAGATTGGGTCGCGCGGGTTGGTCGTGGTGAGCCAGCACATGTGATAGCCCGGGAGGTCCGGCAAATCAGGTAATGCGTCGTTAAATAGCTGATTTCGAAACATCTCCAGCCGGTCGTCTTCGCTCAGCTCGCGCTGCTCAGTTACCTGCCGGTCCTGAGCGCGTCGCGTGTCCTCGCGGCGTCCAACAACATCGAGTTCCTTCTTCAGGCGGGGGTCTTCAGTTCCTGTGGTCATCTGTCACACTCCTATTTAGCGTGCCGAGTTTTCGCGATCGTAGTTCTGATAAGACTTCAGGTAACGATTGCGAGCCACAGGGTCTTCCCACACCCCTGCGTCGATCATAGCCTGTTTTCTATCAGGTGTCACATATATTTCTCTGCGCGTGCTCACGGGGGCGTGCTCACGCGAATTGCCCGTGGGTGGCGCCCTGCGGCGCGGCGACGATGCGCCCCCGCCGTCGGCGTCGCCGAAGGCGGCCGCGACGCGATCCGTCAGCTCCTCCCAGTAGCGACGGGTCGTGGGGCTGAAGCCCTCCCGCACCAGCTCGCTGTCGATCGCCTTGGTCATCGCACTGTCGCGATCGGCGCCATTCGGCTTGTACCATGGGTTGGCGCCCATCCACTCCTCCGCGAGGGCAGTGACGGCCGGATCGACGCGCGGCTGGGCCGCCTGCTGACGCATGTTCTCCAGTTGCGTCTGCGCCCCACGTAGCTGCTGCGCCTCGTCCCGCGCCTCGTCGCGGATGCGCATGGCGGCCACGACGTCCTGACCGTTGCCGGCCTCCGTCGCGGCGGCGATGATCCGCTCCGCCTGCTCCACGTCGTACAGCGCCTTGGCGAGGCGCTGCTCCACGTTGGCGCCGGCACTGGCCACGGAGGCCGTGACCGTCTGCGTCTCCGTCTGGGCCACGCGCTGGGACAGCATGGCCACGGTCTGCCGCAGGTCCGCCAGCTCGCGCTGGGCGTTGTCCTTGGCGCGCTTCTGCACCTCCCGGCGCTTGCGCCTGCGGTCGCGATTGCTGGATGACGAGATGTCCTCCTCGCTCTCGTCCTCGCTCTCGGCAAGGCGCTCGTCCTCGCCGTCCTCGGAGGTCTCTGCGGCCGCGTCTTGCTCGTCGCCCTCAAGGGGCGTCTCAACGGGGACCAGCTCGTCTTCGTCATTCTCAGTGATTGTGGCCATGGTGACCGGCTCCTTTCTCAGCCTTATCGAACTACAGGAAGGCCTTCATCGCGAGCGGATCGCCCGTGATTTCGCCCAGCAGGTCGAGATCGTTAAACAGTACAAAGATGACTTCGTCGCCGCCCTCCATGAGGACAGACCAGCGGTCGCCGCCGTACTTCGGCGCGCGCACGTGGCTGCCGACACCGGCCCAAGTCCCCTCCGGCCACGGCTCCATGGTGTTGCGGTTGTGGTACGCCAGCGGGCCCACGGCCCGGACCTTGGCGACTTGCGTGTTCCACATCTCCGTGTCTCGGCTTTCGCCCGACAGGATGATGCCGCCCTTCGTCTTGGTCTTGGCTCGCCGGATTTGCAGCAGCACGCGGCTGCCGAACGGCCGGACGCCCGGGTCAATTTCAGGGAAGGCGTCTGCCTCCCCGTCGTACGCAAATTGCACCTTGTTCATTTCATAGGCCTGCATATTCGCTCCCTTCCGCAGGTTAGAGTGTAAAGTCGCGCCGTTCCTTCTCGTCCACAAGGTCGAGCAGGACGCGCTTGGCCATCTCGAGGCCGGCGTACATTCCCACGGCTTTGCCGTAGTTAAAGTCCCCCAGTGCGGGCTGCTGCATCACCTCGTGCGCGAAGCGTGTCTGCTCCTCGCTGAGGCGATGTAGCATGCTCTCCAGTATCATGCGGGCGTCTTCTTGCCGCCGCTGACCTGAACCTTGGGGTCCATGCCCATCTTGAGCATCTTGTGCATGTTGGTGTTCTCGGCCGTCAGGCTGCCGCTCGCCTTGCCCTTGCTCAGGGCCGCGTCGTTCTTGGCCATGGTACTCAGTCCTCCTTGCTGTGGGTCGCGGCCAGCACGGCCTCGCCCAGTGTCAGTACGCTCCCCAGCCCGATCGGGCCGGAGGCGATCGTCAGCGCCGCCCGCCCGAAGGCCAGCAGACGCGCCCGGTCACTCGTGTCCGGCTTGCCGTGCGGCGGTCTTACGGGGCTGCTTGTCTTGGGCGCCTTGGCCATACGCTTCTCCTCACGGGTTGGGGTTGATGCCGGTGCCGGTGCTCACGGAAAAGCGCTCGCCGCTGTCGATCTCGGCCGCAGCCAGCTCCATGGCCGTGCTGTTGTCGCTCGTGTTCATGGCGATGCGCGCCTGCAACTCGGCCGCCCTGCGGGCGTCCTCGGCCTGCTGCCGCTGCTGCTCGATGGTCAGGCGCGTCTGCATCTCGGCCGCATCCTGCTGCGCCGACTGCTGCAACCTGAATGCCTCAAGTTGCAGGCGCTGCGCGTCAAGCTGCTGCCCCCGCTGCATGTCCTGCGCCCGGAGCTGCATGTCCTGCGCATTGAGCTGAAGCTCCTGCGCATCGCTCTGCTGCCGCTGCTGCATGTCCTGCGCATTGAGCTGCGCCTTCTGCGCCTCCTGCTGCGCCTTCATCTGCAACTGCTGCGTCTGGAGCTGCACCTTCTGCCCCTCAAGGGCAAGGAGCGGATCCTGCTGCGGCTGCGGCTGGAACTGCTGCATGAGGGCCTGCGCCTGCTGCACGATGGCGGGCATGCTGGCGAATAGCTGGGCGCTCTGGGCCACGGCCGCCCCGCCCGCCTCGACCAGCAGGCGGTCAAGCTCGCGGTGCGTGTCGGCATCCGGGCCGAGTTTCTTCATGAGGGCCCCGACGCCCTCCCCGAGGGCCTCGCTGGCGATCTGCACGGCCGCGCTGGCGTACCACAGGACCATGTGATCCCGCAGGTGGTTGAGGATGACGGGGATGAACGTCGGCGCAATGAGGGGGCTGGAGCCGAGCATCGGGCTGCTCAGGAACTCCACGTGCGTCTCAAGGTGCGCTAGGTGGTCCTGCTCAGGGAAGGCCATGATGGGGCGCCCGAGGGAGGCCGCCACGTTCTCATTGATGGCGTTCTGCTCCTTGGGCTCCACGGGCGGGTTGAGCAACTCCTTAGAGTTGGGCACCTTGAGCGTCTCAAGCAGGCGCTCCTCCACCTTGCGCTGGTTGTAGAGCTGCGGCATGGCCGAGGCGCGCTGCACCACGGCCTGCACCTGCGCATAGCGCTGCGCCTCGCTGAAGATGTTCGGGTCACTGACGGGCACGACGTCCAGCGGCCCCTCGAAGTCCTTGCGCGTCGCCAGCTCCTCGCCGGCCTCGCGCTCAAGGCGCTCGTCATCGAGATACAGGCCGTTGAGGCGGTGCAGGACGCGCAGCATGCGCGCCATGGCGTCATGCAGGCGGACGTGGATGGCCGAGTAGACGACCATGCCCTGCTCGATCTTGGCCAGCGTGGTGCCGACCGGCGCGTTGGGGTTGCCGTCGGCCACGTCATCGAGGGCCGTGCGGACGACGCCCTTGCCGGCGTCCACGAGGAAGCCCAGCAGGCTGAAGAGCACCTGCGATGGCGGGTTGTAGGGCATCGGCATGAACAGCTTGCGCACGTCGTCGACGTTGATGCCGCCCTCGATCTGCACGATCTCGCCCGGCACGGGGGCCTCGCTCTGGCCGCCGATCTTGGCGCCCTTGAGCTTCAGGCCGCTGGGCGTGTTCTGGATGTGAGCGCTGTCAAGCAGGGCACGCAGGGCGCCAGTGGCGGCGCCCGACAGGCCGCCAATCATGTGCGGCAGGCCGATCGGGTAGGCCCCGCGCCATGGGATGAAGGGCCACTCCACGAACCACGTCAGGGCCTCTCGCGTGTCGTCCTCTTGGTCCCAGTTGCGGTAGATGGCGAGCACCTTGCCCGTCGCCTTGTCGATGCTGACGATGTACGGCGAGGCCTCCTCGTCGTCGCCGATCTCGGCCGTCATGAGGACCTCGTAGATGGTCCGCAGGCCGTCCTCATTGTACGACGTGGCGTCCCGCCCTTCGATCTTGTCGTTCGCCCGGGCGGCGCCGGACATCTCCGGCTCCAAGCCCACGGGGGCGAGGTCCACGTCGCGGTACATGCCGCTCTTGATGCGCTGCTCGTACTCCAGTTGCGTGACGTACTGCACGTGCGTCTTGCGCTCCGCGCTGTAGAAGTTGGTGGCCGCGAACGGCAGCAGCATGTCGTCGATCGGCACGAACAGGAAGGTCGGGCGGTTGCGCCTCTCCTCCCAGCCGATCTTCATGTACTGCACGCCGCCGAGCGGCACCTGCGTCATGAGCTGCTCCAGCTCGGCCCGCACTTCCGGGCACTGGACGGTCATCTGCCAGTTCAGGAGCGTGGTCTTGCGCTTCGCCTTGGCCATCTTCTCTTCCGTGGCCTTGCCGGGCACGTAGTCCTTGGCTGGGCCCATCGGCGGGAAGATCTCCTTCATGGCCCGCGAGGCGAAGTCGATGCAGGCCTCCGTCATGAGGGGATGCACGACCTTCGAGGCGCCCGCGAACTGGGCGCCGCCGGGCGCCTCGTCACCAAGGCCGGTGCGCTTGAGGCCCTCCTCGTACTGCTCGTCGCGCTTCTTGCGCGCCTCCTTGTCCTTGCCGATCAGGTCCGTCAGGCGTGACGACAGGGCGCTCAGGTCGCCCTCGGGGATGTCCTCCGCTAGGTTGGCGTAAAACTCGTCGTCCTCCGGGCGCGGACCTTCGTCCTCCATGCGCACGATGGCGCCGCCGTCGGGCGTGTCCTCAACGTCCTCATCCTCGTCCTCGTCAGGGAGGGGCATGAACTCGCCTTCGTCCATCTCGTCGTCGTCGACCATTGGGGCGTCCTGATTACTGGGCGTAGGGGTTTATGTAACGCCTCGGCGGCTTGCTGTCTATCTTCGGCGGCGGCAGCATGCCGATGAGGCCCTTGTCAAGGCACAGGCGGATGGCCTGCGTCGTGCTGTCAACGTGGTCGTCGTGCTTCGTCGAGCCCTCGCCCGTGAACGTGCAGAGCTGCGCCACGAGGGGCTCGCACCACGTGCGCGGCTTGCCGGCGTGGCGGTCGCTCTCGGGCAGCCAGACGCGCCGCTGGGCGAACACGGGGCTGACGATGTGCAGGCGGCTGACCTTGTCGGCCCGGCCCGGGTTGTAGGCGTAGGCCTCGATGCCGCTCTCGGCCAGCATCTGCCGCAGGCTGATGCCGGAGCCCTTGTCCTCGATCAGGATGATGTCCGGCTTGCGCCCGGACGTGCGCGGCTTGGCGCTGCCGAACAGCGGCTTGATCAGGGCCGTGTCCTCGTCGTCGCCGTAGGCCACATTCTTCTCGCGCTTCACCCGCCGGATCAAGTCCGGCATGCCGAGGTGATCCTCCCAGCAGTCGAGGAGGATCAGGTTGGCGCGCTTCTCGTGTTGGAACACGCCCCACACGGAGCAGGCCGTCGGGTCGGCACCGTTGCGCTTGTCGAGGGTGCGCTCCGTGAAGGCCGTGTCGAGGGACATGAT
>Ga0194048_10000255_pt1 | contig 25231 bp, 24 predicted proteins | sample JunL225m_MetaG_FD_161685 | JGI IMG/M metagenome (GOLD analysis project Ga0194048, IMG submission 161685) | Anoxic zone freshwater microbial communities from boreal shield lake in IISD Experimental Lakes Area, Ontario, Canada - Jun2016-L222-5m | ecosystem: Environmental > Aquatic > Freshwater >...
CCCGTCAGAGATATCGATCAGAGCATTGGCCCCTGCGGCCCGTAGCTGGCGTGCGCAATCGAAGCGCGGCAGGGGATGCAGCTGGGCGGCGATAAGCGCCTCGGTCAGAGCTGCTGGCAGCTCGCTGCCGGCGCCATTTTCGAGCACTTGGAGTCCTGCAGCGGCTGCGCCCAGCGGCCCGCTGACGTAGATATGGTCGCCAACCTCGGCATCGCCGCGGCCGATTATTTGCTCTGGGAGGTCGCTCCACCCGGTCACGGTTACGGAGCAGAACAGTGTCGGCGATCGGACAAGGTCGCCGCCAGCGATCGTCACTGCGCTCTGCTCGGCCAGCGCCTCGGCTGAGGCCACGAGGCTGAGCACGTCACTGTCGCTGAAGTCGTCTGGTATTCCAAGCGCGATGTAGGCCTCGCCAGGCTCAGCAGCCATCGCTGCAAGATCGGACAGTGCAGCGGCTAAAGCTTTATGGCCAACGTCGGCGGCAGTCACGCGCTCGTTTTCAAGGCGGAAGTGGACTCCGTCGACGATCGAATCGACGCTGGTTACGCAGTAGGGTTTCGACCGAACTACCGCGCAGTCGTCACCAAGCCAGCCGACGTTGCGGTTGCCGCGCTGCGCGAATAGCTTTTCAAAGGCGCTAATCAGCGAGCGTTCGCTCACGGGGAGCCTGCTAGCGGTGTCGGTAGACGATCCGCGCGCGGTCGAGGTCGTAAGGCGAGACCTCAACGCGTACGCGATCACCGGGGAGGATTCGGATCCGGTAGCGGCGCATCTTGCCTGCTACGTGACCAAGGACGAGATGGCCGTTATCGAGTTTGACGCGGAACATCGCGTTCGGTAGCGCCTCAACGACGTCGCCTTCGAACTCGACTTTCTCTTCTTTGGCCATCTGCGCTGACCGTAGCAGGCGCTGCGCGCGTTAACCGGGCGTTACGCCGCCGGTCGCTGGGTCAACCGGTGTTGGCTCCGGCGTTGGGGGCGGCTTCGGTACCGGCGTTGGGGTCGGCGTCGGGTTGGGCGGCGACTCGTACTGACCGCCCTTCTTCTTGCCGTCCTTCTTCTTGTCCTTCTTGTTCTTGTCGTTGGCAAGTGGATCGACGGCCGCGCCCGGAGCGCCGTTGGTGGCGTAAGTGCCGAGGAATGGCTGCGATACGAACGGCTCTTTCGGATCGGGGAACGGATCGCAGGCCCGCCCTTCCATCGCTACCTGCATGAAGTCGTGGAAGATCGAGGCCGGCGCTTGGCCGCCGAACATCCCAGTTGAGATCGTGGAGTTAGGGAAGCCGACCCAGACGGCGGTGTTCAGCGAGGTCGTAAAGCCGTCGAACCAAGCGTCGGTGAAGTTGCTAGTGGTGCCGGTCTTGCCAGCAGTCGGGCAGCCGAGCGCAGCGCCGGTACCGGTGCCTCCCTGAACGTTTGCCTCCATCGCCTTGACGGCCTCGTGCGTCTGGCCATCGGTGAAGATCTTCACGCGGTCACGCTGGCCGAGCGATGTATCGACCCGTCCGTCGGCAAATACGACCTTCTTGATCGCCACTGGCTTGATCCGCCAGCCGCCGTTGTTGACCGTTACGTAGGCGCGCGTCATCTCGAGCGGCGAGACGCCGTTGGTAAGGCCGCCGAGTCCTTCTGCCGGGAAGGCGTCGAGGTGGCTTGTGATTCCCATGTCGTAGGCCGTTTTGCGCACTGCTTCAGGGCCGACATCGAGGTCGAGCTGCTGGAAGACGGTGTTGTCAGAACGAACTAGCGCGTCAAAGATTGTCGTTGTTCCAGCGTAGGAGTGGTCATCTGTCTGAACGTCGATCGGCGTGCCGGTTGCCTTATCAATGAACTTCAGTGGCTTCGACTCGTAAGTGACATTGTTTATGTCGACGCCCTGTCGCAGCGCTGCCATCATCACCATCACTTTGAAGGTTGAGCCTGGCTGGCGCTTGCCCTGTGAAGCGAGGTTGAATTTTGAGGCCGAGTAGTCGCCGGACGATGCCATCGCCTTGATGTAGCCGGTCTTGGGGTCGATCGAAACGACTGCCGCTGAAGGCGCGCCCGGGTAGCCCAGATGCCCGGCGATTGCGTTGCGTGCCGCTTTCTGAAGTTTCAGGTCAGCGGTCGTGTAGACCTTCATCCCGCCTGCCCGTACGCGCTCGGCGCCGTAGCGCTTGGTTAGTTCGTTGCGGACGTAGTCGAAGAAGTAGCCCTCGCGGCGCTGCGCGTAATAGCTGTTGCTCTTGACGCCAAGTGGGGCTTTCTGCGCTGCGATCTTCTGCGCTTCGGTGATGTAGCGCTCTTCCGCCATCTGGTTGAGGACTTCGTTACGGCGCTGTGTTGCGAGCTTTGGCGCGAGGAATGGGTTGTACTGCGATGGCGCCTGCGGCAGTCCAGCCAGCAGCGCTGACTGGCTCAGCGTCAGCTCGCTGGCCGGCTTGTCGAAGAAGACCCGTGCCGCTGCTTCGACGCCGATTGCGGTCTGCCCGCCCACGGTCCCGTAGGGGACGTTGTTGAGGTATTCGGTCAGGATCCAGCGCTTGCCATCCTCGCCTGGGTGCTGGCTCTCGAGGTCGGTTGCCATCTTCGCCTCACGTATCTTGCGCGAGATCGTCCGCTCTTTGTTGCCTTTGTAGAGGTTGCGCACTAGCTGCATCGTCAGCGTTGAGCCGCCTTGAACTGTTGCGCCGCTGGAGGCGTTCTTGACGGCGGCGCGGACTACTCCTTCGTAGTCAACACCGTTGTGCTTATAGAAGCGACGGTCTTCGATTGCGACCGTTGCGTTGCGCATCTCGTCGGTCATCGCTGACTGGGCTACTGGCGTGCGCAAGACGTCGCCTTGAATGAAGCCCAGTCGCGTACCGTCGGCGGCGTAGACGGCCGAGGTTGCGCCTTGTTCGGCGGGCTTAAGCGTTGAGATTTTCGGTGCCGACGCGGCGACCGATGCGAGGTAACCAAAACCTCCGAGCACGGCAATGAACACAGCTGCGCCTGCCACTGCGAGCAGCGCAAAGATCGCTCGCCCGGCGCCTGCCTGGCTGCGATGACGGCGAAGTTTTCGGCTGCGTAAAGACACTTGAGTAGTTGTTCGCGGCAGTCTTGCTGGCACCTTCCAAAAGTGCCCATATCTGCTGCGAAGTCAGACAATTCTAGCTGGTGACGTGGGACCTGGGCGCTGCTTGATCGGCAGGTGACAGCTGCCGATCAGGGAATATCACCGAGAATGGCTAGCTCGCTGCCAACAGACCTGCCGGAGATCATCTCGCTTGACGCGCTCGGCACGCTGATCGAGGTCGTCGACCCGGTCGGCGGGCTGATCTCCGCGCTGGCAAGCCGCGGCGTCACGGTAAGCGCCGAGCAAGCGGCGAGCGCATTGGGCGCCGAGATGTCGTACTACCGCGCCAACAGCGCTTTCGCCGGCAGTCAAGAAGCGCTCGACGAGCTGCGTGATCGCTCGACCGAGGTACTCGCCGAAGCGCTGCCCGAGTCGGCGTCAGAGATCGGCTTCGCGGCGATGCGCGAGTCGCTCGGCGAGGCGGTTCGGTTTGCTCCCTTCCCCGAGGTCGCGGCCGTCCTTGACGCGCTGCGCTCGGCCGGCGCGCGGCTCGTGATCGTCAGTAACTGGGATATCTCGCTCTATGAGGTGCTTGATCAGCTCGGCCTGCGCGAGCGCGTTGATGGCGTCGTTATCTCGGCCGAAGAGGGGCTGGCGAAGCCCGATCCGGAGCTGATCTACCGCGCCGTCAGCAGAGTTGGCGGCAGCAGCGATTCGAGCGTCTGGCATGTTGGCGACGATCCGGCCTCCGATCTGGAGATGGCGCGGGCGGCATCTGTGCTGCCTGTGCTGATCGATCGCTACCAGCAGTACGGCGATCTGAACGACGTCGTTGTGCTCGATTCGCTTGCTGGCTTAACGCCTGCCGGTCGCTAAGGTTGCCGCCGATGTCGACCGCCTACCCCGAGGGCCTGCCAGCTCCGTTCGTTCACCCCGCTCCGCCGCAGCCGCCAGAGCTGCCGGACGGCATTGAGCCAACCTCCCTGGCACCGAACTGGCGTGTTTGGATGGGCTTTTCGGCGCTGCTGGTTGGCTTCGTGGCGGCCGCCGTCGGCGCCGTAATCCTGACCCTGATCGGCGGCGCTTTGAATGGCTCGGTTGTCGCCAGTGGCAAGCTCGCCAACCCGTCGCCGGCGGTCAACATCCTCGCGACCGTCGTTCAGGATCTCTGTCTGATTGGAGCGGCGCTGGTCTTTGCGCGGCTCGCGGCTCGCCCGCGGCCATGGGACTTTGGCCTTCGTGGAACGCGCTTCTGGCCGGCGCTGGGCTGGGCGCTACTTACCTGGGCAGCCTTCCTGGTCGTCACTTTGGCTTGGGTCAAGCTGGTCGGCGCCAACAATGCCAGCGAGAAGCTGCCGAGTGAACTGGGAGCTGATAAGAGCCGCTTGGCGCTTGTCTGTGTCGGCGTGCTGGTCTGCGTCGTAGCGCCGCTGGCGGAGGAGTTCTTCTTCCGCGGATTCTTTTTCACGGCGCTGCGCTCATGGAAGGGGATCTGGCCTGCGGCACTCGTCACCGGCCTGATCTTCGGTGGCATTCACGCCGGATCGTCGGACATCGCCTTCCTCGTCCCGCTCGCCTTTTTTGGCTTCTCGCTCTGCCTGCTCTATGCCAAGACCGGTTCGCTCTACCCATGCATTGCGATTCACGCGGCGAATAATTCGATCGCTTTCTGCTCCTCGCAGGGCTGGGGCTGGCAGATGGTTCCCGTGCTGATCGGCGCGCTCGCTCTGGTTGCCTTGGTCTGCTGGCTGATACGCCGCGCAGCCGGCCCGACGCCGGCCTGGGCGCTGAGCTGACGCAATCCGGGGAGCGCAGGCGTACAATCGGCAGGTGCTAAATCGACGCCTCGCCCTAGCCCTCCTCTCGCTGTCGCTGTCGCTGCTCGCCGTGCCAGCCGCGGCCGTTGCGCAGGACTCGTTGCCGGCCCCTGACGTCGCGGTCAAGACAACGATCAAACTCTCAGGCACGAATCTCGTCAACCGGGCCGTTCTCAGTGGAAGCCCTTGGACCGTCAAAGGAACCGTCAGCAGTTACGTTCCTGGGCAGAGCGTTGAGCTGACCGTCCTGCTGGGTTCGCGGACGATCGTTTCGCGCACGCTGCCGATCACCGATGGCGGTGGAGTTGGTAGTTTCGCGCTTCCGCTCGACCTAGGCGGGTCGGGGCGCCTCACAATCCGCGCGCGCCATACTGCGACGGCCGAGATGGCCGGCGCCGAGGCAAAACCAATTCATGTGACGCTCGTAAGGCTCTATGCAAAATCTGGTTCGCACGGCCTGGCGGTTAGTTATCTTCAGCGTCGGCTCGCGGCGCTCGGCTACGTTGTCGGCCGTCGTGGTTATTACGACGCCCGCACAGGTCGCGCCGTTCTCGCCTTTCGCAAGCTGACTCGGATGAAGCGAATCTACGTCGCAGACGGCGAAGTATTCCGACGCTTGGCGAGCGGCTGGGGCCGCTTCAAGGTTCGCTACCCGGGACAAGGGAGACACGTCGAAGCTGATCTAACGCACCAGGTCCTCGCGCTGATCGATCACGGCAAGGCGGTGCGGATCTACCCACTGAGCTCCGGCAAGCCATCGACGCCGACGATCCTGGGCAACTTCACCGTCTACATGAAGGAGCCGGGGACCAACGGCCACGGGATGATCTACTCCAGCTACTTCATTCGCGGCTACGCGATCCACGGCTACGTAGAGGTTCCGGTCTACCCGGCCAGCCACGGCTGCCTGCGGATTCCACCGCCCGACGCGATCTCGGTTTACAACTGGGTCCACGTCGGCACGCCGGTCGACACCTACTACCGCTAGCGTCGCTAGAGATGGACGCCCGCGAAAGCTTGATTGAAGAGCTACGCACCCACGCCTTAATCATCGGCGAGGTGACGCTGACGAGTGGCGCCGTCGCTCAGTACTACGTCGATTCAAAGCGGGCGATCATGCTGCCCGTCGGCTTTGCAGCGCTCGGCGAGCTGGTTGCCGCCAAGGCGGCCGAGCTGGGCGCCACCGCGGTCGGCGGGATGACGATGGGCGCCGATCCAGTTGCCTGCTCGGCGCTTGCCGGCGGAGCGAACGTGAAGCTCTTCTTCGTCCGCAAGGAGGCCAAGCAGCATGGGCTAGCGCGGCGGATCGAAGGGCCGCTACTAGACCCAGGCGAGCGTTGCCTCGTGGTCGAGGATGTTGTGACCAGCGGTGGCTCGACGGTCCGCGCGATCGAAGCGGTCAAGGAGGGTGGCCATGAGGTCGTCGGCGTAGTTTCGGTGCTCGACCGCCTAGCCGGCGGCGCCGGAGCGATCGAAGCTGCAGCCGGAGCGCCCTACACCGCGCTGACTACGATCGACGACGTCTACCCGGATCGCACAGACCGCTAGCCGCGGTAGAGAATGCCCCGACCTGGATTCGAACCAGGGGCCTGCTCCTTAGGAGGGAGCCGCTCTATCCAGCTGAGCTATCGGGGCTAGGCCTCCAGAAGATACGCGGCGGCCACGGCGAGGTGCGCAAAAGGCCGATCGGTAGTAGCTTTCGGGCATGGGCTTGGGCTGCTGGCCCGCAGATTAATGGAGGGCTGAAGAATCGGCGACTCGATCAAGAACGTGGGGAGTGCGGAGTGAGCACCGGCGTGCCTCGGCTCGTTGAGCCTTCATCCGGCCTGACGGCAGCCGACCCGCTCGAGTTCGGCGCGATCGCCGGTCGCACGCCGTGGCAGCTTTTCTGGCGCAACTTTAAGAAGGACAAGCTGGCACTCGCCGGGCTCGTCTTCATCGTCCTGCTGGTGATCGCTGCGATCGCCGCGCCACTGATCACGAAGCTGATCGGCGCCTCTCCGCCGAACCTGATCAATACAGATGCGCTCGACTCGTTCGGCACGCCGACCGGGCCCAGCTCTGAGCACCTCTTTGGCGTTGATCCGCTCGGCCGCGACGTGCTCAGCCGCACGCTTTACGGCGCCCGCGTCTCACTTGAAGTTGCGCTGATCTCAACCGCGCTCGCGACCTTCATCGGCGTTGTTCTCGGCCTCGTCGCCGGCTTCTTCCGTGGATGGGTTGATTCTGGGATCTCACGGCTGATGGATGTGCTGCTCGCCTTCCCGGCGCTGCTCTTGGCACTTGGGCTTGCGGCGGCCTGCTCGCTCGGCGATGGTTGTGCCGTCAGCACGCCACTTCAGGCGGCGGGATTGGCGACGGTCATCGTCGGCCTGCTGGGTGCAGCGTTGTCGTTCGCCCGAGGCCGGCGCGAGATGGTCGGTGCTTCGCTGGTCGTAGTTGGCTTCGGGCTCTTCTTTCTGCTGATTGGCAGTTTCTTCACGATCAAGATTGAGCCAGGTGCCGGCGTCGTGATCTTCGTGATCACGCTCGTGAGCTGGACCTACATCGCCAGAATCGTCCGCGGCCAAGTTCTTTCGCTGCGCGAGAAGGAGTTCGTCGAGGCCTCACGCTCGCTTGGGGCCTCCGACGCGCGGATCGTCTTTAAGGAGATCCTGCCGAACCTGATTGTGCCAATCATCGTTTATGCAACGCTGATCTTGCCAACCAACATCTTGCTTGAGGCCGCGCTTTCGTTCCTCGGCGCCGGCGTTCAACCACCGAATGCTTCTTGGGGCGCGATGATCGCCGAAGCGACCTCGGTTTTTGACACAGCCTGGTGGTACATGCTCGTACCGGGTCTTGCGTTGCTCTTCACAGTGCTTGCGTTTAACGTTGTCGGCGACGGACTCTCCGACGCTCTCAACCCTCGCCAGGAAGGTTCTTGATCGTGACGAACTTTGGTTCAAACACAAACCGGCCGAAAGCTGGGAAGGAAGGTAGAACGATGAAATCGATCCGCGTCTGTTCAGCCGCGCTACTCGCGTTGATGCTGAGCCTCACAGTTGTTGCCTGCGGCTCAAGCAGCAGCAGCGACACATCAACGAAGGTCGGTGCCGTTCCAGCCGAGCAGTCGCTAACTGGCAAGACCGGTGGCAATCTGACGGTGGTGGCCAGCTCCGACGTCGATTACATCGATCCAGGCGCGGCCTACTACCAGTTCACCTTCATGGTCACGACGGCGACGCAGCGGGCGCTCTACTCGTTCGGCCCAGATGATGCAGTCGACGCCGTTCCCGACCTCGCAACGAAGGCAGCCGACGTTTCGTCAGACGGTAAAACGGTCACCGTGAAGATCAGGTCGGACGTCAAGTTCAGCCCGCCTGTTGATCGCGCAGCTACCTCAGCCGACGTCAAGTACGCGATCGAGCGGGCCTTCCTGCCGACCGTTGCGAACGGCTACGCAGGCGCTTACTTCGGCGACATCATCGGCGTCCAGGAGTTCCAAGACGGCAAGGCGACTGAGATCTCGGGGATCGACACTCCCGACGACACGACGATCGTCTTCAACCTAAACCGCGGAACCGGCGGCGTTGTCGCTGGCGCGCTGGCGCTGCCGATCAGCGCCCCAGTGCCGAAGGAGTACGCGGCGAAGTTTGACGCCAAGAACCCTTCGACCTACGGCGTCAACCAGGTTGCGACCGGGCCCTACATGATCGAAGCTGACGCCAAGGGCGCCTTGACCGGATACGAGCCCGGCAAGAAGATCAACCTTGTTCGTAACCCGAACTGGGATCGGGCGACCGACTTCCGCAAGGCCTACCTCGACACGATCAAGATTGAGGAAGGCAACGACGACACGACCGTCGCTTCGCGCCAGATTCTGAGCGGCAACGGTCAGGTCAACGGCGACTTTGGTCCACCACCGCCGGTGCTTAAGCAGATCGTCAACTCGACCCCCGATCAGCTCGCGCTGACGCCGTCCGGTGGCCTGCGTTATGTCTCGCTGAACACGACGCTGGCTCCGTTTAACAACCTCAACGTGCGCAAAGCTGTGCTCGCGGTCTTTGACCGTGAAGCCATGCGCGCGACCCGCGGCGGCCCGCTGCTGGGACCGATCGCCAACCACTTCATCCCGCCGGCAATGGGCGGCTTTGACGAGGCTGGCGGCCTGACCGGTACAGGCGTTGACTTCCTCAAGTACCCGAAGGGGAACCTCGCGCTGGCGAAGGAGTACATGAAGAAGGGCGGCTTCCCGTCCGGCATGTACACCGGCAGTCAGCAGTTGCTGATGGTCGGCACCTCCGGCGGCGCAGCTCAGAAGTCCTCTGAGGTAGCGGCGGCGCAGCTTGAGAAGCTCGGCTTTAAGCCGAAGCTGCGGCTTGTTACGCAGGACTCGATGTACACGAAGTTCTGCAACGTGCCGAAGGCCAAGGTCGTGATCTGCCCGAATGTCGGTTGGCTGAAGGACTTTGCCGACCCTCAGACGATCCTCGACCCGACCTTCAACGGGAAGAACATCGTTGACGTCAACAACTCGAACTGGCCGCAGCTCAACGTCGCTTCGGTCAACTCGGCAATGGATAGCGCCGAGGTAGTCGTTGGCGCCGATGCCCGCAACAAGGCATGGGCCGCCATCGATCGCCAGATCACGGCGCAGGCCCCGGCCGTCCCGTGGATCTGGGACGACACGGCGAACATCCGCAGCACCAACGTTGCGGGCGTGATCAACAAGTTCAACAGCAACTGGGACCTCTCCTTCACATCGCTGAAGTAGAGATTCCGGCAACCGCTACATCGCCGATGGTCCCTGCCGCAGCCGCGGCGGGGACCGGACGCGCCTGCCCGGCTGTGAACTAATGATTCGCTACATCCTCCGCCGCCTGCTTTGGGTTGTTTTTCTGCTCTTTGCCGTCAGCTTCATCACCTTCGTGATCTTCTATCTGCTGCCCTCGGCCGACCCGGCCGCGCTGCGCGCCGGGCGCCAGCCGAACCCGGCGCTGGTCGCCTCAATCCGACACCAGCTCGGTCTCGACCAGCCCTGGTACGTGCAGTACGGGCGCTACATGAAGAACCTGATCTTCCACTTCGACTTTGGCTTCAGTTATCAGAACGGCGTGCCGGTTCGCCAGCTGATCTTCAGCCGCTTGCCGGCGTCAATCTCGCTGGCAGCCGGCGCTGCCTTTCTCTGGCTCGTTGTTGGCATCGGCGTCGGCATCATCGCCGCCGTGCGGCCGCGGACGAAGCTCGACCGCGCCTCGATGGGGCTGGCACTCGTCGGCATCTCAGCGCCGGTTTACTGGCTTGGCCTCGTAGCGCTCTACCTCTTCTCATCGGACATCGGGCTGATCCCAATCCTTCCAGGCGCCAACTCTTATGTGCCGCTGAGCGAAGATCCATTCGCTTGGTTCACTTCACTGATCATGCCGTGGTGCGTGCTGGCGGTCAGCTTCGCGGCCTTCTACTCGCGGCTGCTTCGCGGCAATCTGACTGAGGTTTTGAACGAGGATTACATTCGCACCGCGCGTGCCAAGGGGCTCTCCGAGCGGCGCGTCGTCTTCCGCCACGGCTTGCGTTCGGCGATCACGCCGATCGTGACGATCTTCGGGCTCGACCTTGGGATCCTGCTCGGCGGCGCAATCCTGACTGAGACCGTTTTCAACATTCCAGGCATCGGCCGTCTCTCCTACTCGTCGATCGTTCGCAGCGACCTGCCGGTGATTCAGGGCACGGTTCTGCTCGGTGCCTTCTTCATCGTCTTCGCCAACCTCTTCGTTGACATCTTTTACGCCTTCCTCGACCCAAGGGTGCGTTACGAATGAGCGCCCTGCTGACTGTCAATGACCTCAAGGTGAGCTTCAACACTGAGGACGGCGTCGTCCACGCGGTGGAGGGCGTCTCGTACGAGGTTGAGCCTGGCAAGACGCTGGGCATCGTTGGCGAATCGGGCTCCGGTAAGACGGTTGGAACGCTGACGATCATGGGCTTGACTCGCGCCGCAAATACGCAGATCAGCGGCCAGGCAATCTTCGATGGCGAGGACCTGCTGAGCGCCAGCGAGCAGCAGATGCGCGCGATCCGCGGCGATGAGATCGCGATGATCTTTCAGGATCCGCTCTCGTCGCTGCACCCCTTCTTCACGATTGGCGCGCAGCTAGTCGAGGCGATCCGCGTCCACAACAAGGTCAGCAAAGCTGCTGCCCGCACGCGTTCGGCGGAGCTGCTGACGATGGTCGGTCTCTCCGACGCGCGCGACCGCCTGAGCAGTTATCCGCACGAGTTCTCTGGCGGCATGCGCCAGCGAGTAATGATCGCGATGGCGCTCGCTAACGAGCCGCGGCTGCTGATCGCTGACGAGCCAACGACGGCGCTCGATGTGACGGTGCAGGCACAGATCCTTGAGCTGATCGCCGAGCTCCAAGCAGAGACGGGAACGGCGATGATCATCATCACGCACGACCTCGGCGTCGTCGCTGAAGTCGCCGATGAGATCGCCGTGATGTACGCCGGGAGGATTGTCGAACAGGCCAGCGCAGCCGAGCTCTTCGCCAACCCGCAGCACCCCTACACGCGCGGGCTGCTGGCCTCGATCCCGCGGCTTGATCGCGACCGCAGCAGCGGCCTCGACCCGATTGCTGGGCGCCCGCCGAGCTTGATCGCGCCGCCGAGCGGCTGCGCATTTCATCCGCGCTGCCCGCGCGCCTTCGATCGCTGCCCGGCGGAGCTGCCGCCGCTCGAGCCGGCCGCAGCGGGCTCGGAGCATCTTGTCGCCTGCCTACTTAGCCCCGAGGAAAGGAGCGTGAAGCAATGAGCGCCGCCGATCCACTGGTTGAGGTCCGCGATCTTGAGATGCACTTCCCGCTCACGCGCGGCGTGATCTTCCAACGCCAGTACGGAGCCGTGCGCGCCGTTGACGGAGTTTCGTTCAGCGTCGATCGCGGCGAAACATTTGGCATCGTTGGCGAAAGCGGCTGCGGAAAGAGCACTACCGGCAGGCTGATCATGAGGCTGCTTGAGCCGACCGCTGGTCAGGTCTTCTTCGAGGGCGAAGAGATAACGCACCTTGGGCGCCGTCAGCTGGCGCCGCTGCGACGCGACGCGCAGATGGTCTTCCAGGATCCTTATTCGTCGCTGAACCCCCGCAAGACCGTCGGTTCAATCATCGCCGAGCCGTTCATCATCCATCGCGAGGCGCGCGACGCCGAAGAGCGGCGCAAGGAGGTGCGCGAGCTGATGGATCGCGTCGGCCTCAACCCCGAGCACTACAACCGCTATCCGCATCAGTTCTCTGGCGGGCAACGGCAGCGGATCGGGGTTGCGCGAGCGATCGCGCTGAAGCCGAAGTTGTTGGTTGCCGATGAGCCTGTCTCAGCGCTCGACGTTTCAATTCAGGCGCAGATCATCAACCTGCTGCAGGATCTTCAAAGCGAACTTGGCCTGACGCTGATCTTCATCGCTCATGACCTCAGCGTCGTGCGTCACATGTGCGACCGGATCGCTGTGATGTATCTCGGCAAGGTCGTTGAGCTGGCCGAGTCGGAGCGTTGCTTCTCCGAGCCGCGCCATCCATATACCGGCGCGCTGCTGGCCTCGGTGCCGGTCCCCGACCCTTCGATCTCGGCTGTTGGCCGCCGGCCGGTGCTCAAGGGCGACGTTCCATCACCAAGCGCGCCGCCGCCCGGCTGCCGCTTCCACACTCGGTGCCCGAAGGCTCAGCCGCTTTGCTCGCAGCAGGAGCCACCGCTGAGCGAACTAACCGGCGGCTCACTTGCCGCCTGCCATTTCCCGCTCGAGGGCTACTCGTCGTCTTCGTAGAGCGACTCGCGAGCGACCTCTTTGCCGCCGCCGTCGTAACAGGCGATCTCAAGCATGTCGCCGCGGAAGTCGTCGGGGGCCAGCAGCGTGAAGCGGTCATCAACCAGCTCGCATTGATCGACGCATAGTCCGGCCAGCTCGGCCGTCGCGATCTTCGCTTCGGCGCGCGTCGGGCGCCCCCAGACGAGCGTCATCGCCGCGACCGAATCGGTCTCGCCTCGCCATGAGCCCACTACCTCTTCGCAAAGGTCGATATTCCAGTCTGGGTTGTCGGCCGCGGTCTGCGCCGTTACGTCGGCGACGGCTTTGAGGTCCTCATCGCCAGCTTCGTTGCGCAGGTGTGCGATGTAGCCGAAAACCTCGAGCCCGTTCGACGTTGTCGCGACGGCTGGGATGTAGCTGCGGCCGTGCCAAGTGCGGTCGGGGAACCAAGCGATCTCGCCGATCTGACCTAGCTCTTCGACGTCTTCGGGTTCGATCGAAGCGCAGGCCTCGATGAAAACCTGCTGCAGCTTCAGCGCCCAGCGGCCGGAGGGAAGATGTTCATGTGGGGGCTCGGCCGCGAAGCGCGGCACGAGGCGGGGTTCAGGAGCCATCAGCGCAGCTTCGCAGGAGACGCGAAATTAGGTCGCGCGGGCGACTCACGACGGTTCCACTTCGAGCATCAGCGTGACCGGCCCGTCGTTCACGAGCTCAAGCTCCATCGCAGCGCCAAAGACGCCGCGCTCGGCGCCAAGCTGCTGGCAGAAGCGTTCGTAAAGCGGCTCGGCGAGCTCAGGCGCGGCGGCGCCGGTGAAGCTCGGGCGGTTGCCTTTAGCAGTGTTCGCGTAGAGCGTGAACTGGCTGACGCAGAGCACTTCGCGCTCGCCAAGCGCGTCGCTCATCCTGCCCTCGGCGTCGTCGAAGATCCTTAGCGCCCGTACCTTCTCTGCTAGCCGGTCGCAGCACTGCTGATCATCGCCTGGCCCGACTCCGAGCAGCACACATAGCCCAGCGCCGATCGCGCCGACGGTTTCACCCTCGACGCGCACTGAGGCGCCGGTGACCCGCTGAATTAGTGCTCGCATGCCCGGCCAGCCTACAGCCCGCCGGCGAGTTCGACGACGCCCGCGGCAACGACAACGATCGCCGTGCTCCAAGCGATCGCGCCGACGATGATCTTCAGGTCGAGACCGAAGATGTGGCCAACGGCAAGGCCGGTGATGCCGCTCGCCATCCCGGCCTGAATCAGAAAAGCTGAGGGAACTTCGATCACGAAACTAGAGAGGCCGAGCATCACGCCGGGGGCAATCAGCAGCCTTAGGGCAAGCGCCGTTAAGACAGGAGCCGTTAACTGCGGTGGGAAGATCCGCGTCCCCTCTTGGTCGTGCTCGAGCATCAGGTTGACGCCGACGGCGAAGAAGCCGAGCGGTGCGATCACGACTGCGATCACGGTTGCGATGTCGCGCGCCCAGTCGGGGCTGAGCCAGCCGGGGGCGAGGATCGCCGCGACTAGTGCAATCAGCGCCGGGTTGCGCGTGAAGAAGGTCTTCGTCCTGGCGCGTGCGCCTTCGCCGGCGCGCGTTCCGAAGGCGGCGCCGATTGCGAAGCCTCCAATCAGTGCGATCGGTGCCGTCACGGTTGTGTCGTAGGCGACGGCGACACCGATCGAGTCGTTGCCAAGCAGCAGTGCGATTAGCGGAATACCGAGGTAGCCGGTGTTGGCGAGGCCGACGGCGATCATGATCGCCCCCGTTCCAGCGCGCGGCAGCTTCAAGAGGCGCGAACCGATAAACCAAGCCAGCGCGATTACGACAATCCGCTCGGTCCAACCGAAGAGGATTCCGGCGCCGAGCCCGGTTGTCAGCTTCAGGTGGCTGACTGTGAAGAAGACGACGAGCGGCATCGCCACGTAAGCGAGGATGTCGAGCAGCCTGCGTGACAGGCGCAGAGCGCCTTCGCCCCAGCGCCGCTCGGAGCCGACGCCGATCAGCAGTGCCAGCAGACTTGTTAGCGCGACCGCGATCACTGACTGCGGCCCTTCACTGCAGTTGCTTGCTCATCCAGATGTGCTCAATCCCGGCATCGGGGAACGGCTCGCCATAGGCGACGTAGCCGTCCTGCTCGTAGAGCGCTACTGCGTAAGTCTGCGCCGCCAGGCTGATCTGCTCGCCGCCGAGCAGCTTTGATTGCTGATCGGCAACGCGCAGCATCTTGCTCGCAATCCCCTCTCGGCGGCGCTCCTTCGCGACGACCATCCGCCCGAGCTTGATCGTAGTTCCATCAGCCAGCAGGCGACAGGTTGCGACAACCTCGTCGCCGTCGAGCGCGACGAGGTGCGTTGCCTGATCGTCAAGGCCATCGATCTCCTCGGCTAGCGGCACGCGCTGCTCTTCTACGAAGACGACGGTACGCAGCGCCATCGCTGCGTCAATCTGCTCTTGACTGTCAGCGACTACAACGCTGACCGTCACTTAGCCACCAGCGCGTAGCGATCGATGTCGGAGTTCAGATCATCTGCGCTCAGGTACGGGCCGGAGTGAACTAGCTGGCGCTTGCCGGAGCGCGAATAGAAGATCGTCGACGGAACACCGGCAAGGTGGTTGTCGTTGAAAACTGTGCCGTCCGGATCGCCGTAGCTCGGATAACTGACAGGAAACTGCGCCAGCAGTCGCTTTGCCGCTGGAATGTTGTCTTTTAGATCTACGCCGAGGAACGCGACCTTGCGGCCACGATCAACAGAGACTTCCTGGAGCACTGGCATCTCTTGCCGACAGGGGCCACACCAAGAGGCCCAGATGTTTAAGACGACCGGGTAGCCGCGCAGTGCCTGCATCCGCTTCGCGAGCGCCGTTGGCCCGCCGGGGAGCAATCGTGCTGCCTCAGCGTGGAGCGCAGCAAGCGCTGGCGGCGAACCGCTGAGGCGGCTTTGAGCTTGGCCGAGGGTCGGCGCGGCGGTCTTATCAGCCGACTGCCCTGCGTCGTTGGTGGATGCCTGTTTGAGCCCGACAACTACAACCGCTGCCAGAACAACAATCGCGGCAACTATTCCTGCGATACGCATATCGCCAGCATCGCACAGGGTGCAGTACAATCAGTGGCACACTGCGTCTGTCTCACCTGCGAGGCTTCCAGTGTTCGCTCCGGGCGGTACCCGGACTGGGGGAAGTGACGCCGGTACTTTGCGTTGTTTCCCACCTCTTTATGACTAATCGCCAAGATGGCTGACTGCTAATGGCCGAAGCGGCCGGACCGGTACCTACCGGCAAAGAGATAGAGCGCGCCGAAGCGTTCACGTTGGAAAAGTTCGTCTACCCAGGCGAAGAGATTGATGTTGCCCTAGCACCCGGCTCGCCGCGTGCTCGCGCGTTGCGCTACGCCCTCGACGAGTTAGACGCCGGAGCAAAACTTCCGTCGACGAAGTGGCGCCGCTCGTGGTCGCTGCTACTTGGCTTGGAGCGTGTGCTCAGCGAAGAGGAGCCGCACCTCGCCGATGGCGCAGTGCTCAACCCGCACCAGGTGGACGCCCTCTCGGGAACGCTGACGGCGCTGCTGGCAGCGCGGATGAAGACCGACGATCTAGAGATCGCCGAGCCCGTCTTCGACGTTGACGACGCGCCGGTCGAAGCGGTTGCCGCTGACGACGAGGAGCTCGCTGCCGAGCTTGCGGCACTCGACGAAGAGCACGAAGAGGACGAGGACGAAGAGGGCGACGACGTAATTGAGGAGGTTGAGGTTGAGGCCGAGGCGGATTTAATCGAAGCTCCTGAAGGCACCGATGAGGACATCGACGCCGAAGCACTCGACGACCCCAATGCCGACAAGCGCTTCTGGTTTGAGCACGCCACCGGCGCCGGCAAGACGGTCGCCGCGATGGGCTTTGTTGACGCCTCGCGAACCGGCGGCATCTTGATTCTGACCCACCGCCGCAACCTCGTTGACCAGTTCAACGAGGAGATCCGCACGCGCGGCTATGGCGACCGCATCTCCGGCCCGCTGCTCGGCGACGAGGGGCTCGACCTCAGTGGCCCGGTGACGGTTGAGACATACCAGTGGTTCGTGCGCCATGCCGGCAACATCTCAAGCGCCTACACGATCGTGATCTGCGACGAGGCCCACACCGCGCTCGGTGAGAAGACGAGCGCCGCGATCCGCGAGTGGACCGGCCCGGTATTCATCGGGATGACGGCGACCGGCGCGCTGATCGCCCGTCATGTAACCGACCTCTTCCCAACCCAAACTTCGCGCTTCGACCTAGCCCAGGCGGCTCGCCGCGGCGTTATCTCGCCGCTCCGCTGCCTGCGGATTCCGCCTGGCCCGGGAGTGCGCACAATCGCCAACGTTCCGCTTCGCAAGGGCGAGGTAGACATCGAGTTTGATCAGGAGATGCTCGCCGAACTGCTCGACCAAGGGCCCTTCAACATGGCGATCGCCGACCTTTACAAGACGCGCTTCAATGGCGTTCCCGGCGTTGTCTATACGGCTGGCGTTCGCCACGCCTACAACGTTGCCGAGGCCTTCCGCAACCTCAACATCAAGGCCGAGGCAGTCTCCGGTGAGACGCCAAAGCGTGAGCTAGCCGAGATCCTCGCTCGCTACGAGGCCGGCGACATCGACGTGCTGGTAAACGCGCAGCTGCTGGCCGAGGGTTGGAACAGCCCGCGTGCAACTGTCTGCATGCACCTCGCGCCGACCGCTTCAAAGCGGATCTACCAGCAGCGCGTTGGGCGCGTAACGCGCCGCCACCCCGGTAAAGAGGCCGGCGTTGTCGTCGACTTCGTCCATCCGGCAACGCGCCATGATGATCCCGTAGTGACGCTCCACTCGCTGCTTGACCGCGACGTCTACCGCGGCGGCGCGATTGTCGTTGGCCCGGTCCGCCGCGGCCGCGGCCGCAGGGTCCGGGTAGAGCGCCGCGTGCTGCCGGTAACGCCCGGCGAGGAGCGCCGTCACGAAGTATTTGAGCGCGAGCTGTGGCGCATCGGCGTTGAGAATCTGGACTACGGCGAGCAGCACATGTGGGCCGCCTTGGCCGGCGCCCGCGTAGCTCCGAGCGGCTGGCGCCGGGCCCGCGCGATGTTGCAGTTCGACCGCAGCGGCGAGCTGAAGCGTCGCTTCCTGCTGACCGTCGTTGAACGCAACGACCACGCGCCACTGAGAATCCGCGCGCTGCAGGAGATCGCCGCCTTGAAGGATCCTGAGGCCTTCGATCTGGCCGTTGACATGATCGAACCTTGGAGCAAGGATCAGCGCCGCGAAGGAGCGAAGGTCTGCCTTCAGGCGCTGGCCGAGAAGCGGATCGGTGGCCGCGACCAGGCAACCGGTTGGATCTGGCGTCTAGCCGACTACACGCGCGAACTGCACGAGCAGTACGCGGTTCAGCGCTGGCCGGAGACAAAGCGCCTGCTCGGGCTGCTGGTCAACTCCTCCGGCGCCGCTCATGCGCGCAACGCGCGCAAGCTGGTTCAGGCGATCCGCGAGCAGGACCGCCGCCTTCAGGTAGCGATCTTGGCAAGCGCCGTTGCCCACACACCAGAGGCAGAAGAGGTGCTGCGCGGCGCTCGCACGCGGCTGGCGCGCAAGCCCGGCTCCTGCTCGCGTGAGCTGCTGCGCAACTTCCCCAAGGGCAAGGGCCGCCGCAAGCGCAGTCGCCGCCGCCGCTCCGGTGGAGCGAATGCCGCAGGCGGCAATCGCCAGGGCGCGGGCCGCAACGGCGACGGGCAGGCGAAAGAGCCTAAGCAGGAAGAGAATGCCGTTACCGAAGAGGGCGGCGCCGTCGTTGCCGACGGGAGTGGCAGCACGGGAGACCAGGCCGCCGCTTAGCCACGCGCAGCGCCGAGGTGAACCTCACCGGCATTGAGTTCCAGCTGCGAACCATCTTTACGTCGCACAAGCAGCGCGCCGCTGGCGCTAACGCCGTTAGCAGTGCCGCTCTCGCTGAGCTCAGCGGAGCTCCAGCTGATCTCCTCACCGAAGAGCGCGTCGCGCTGTTGCCAGCGCACCAACAGCTGGTCGGCTGGAAGCGCCAAGCTCTGTTCGAGCGAGGCAACCAGGCGATCGATCAGCGGCCAGCGCTCGTCGCTGCGCAGGCCCAGCGTTGCCGCCTGCTGACGCAGCTCAGTTGGCAGCAGCTCGAGATCCAGCGCCGCGTTGAGGCCTACGCCGAGAACTGCCCAACCCTCCTGAGGCCGCGCTTCGCAAAGGATGCCGGCGACTTTCGCCGCCGGCCTTCCGTCGCTGGCGAGCAGAATGTCGTTCGGCCATTTGATCTGCGCCGTCGGCCCGCAAGCCTCGGCTACAGCTACGGCCGCGATCAGTGGCAACAGCTCAGGTGGATCGCGCAGCAGTAGCGAGATCAGCACTGAGCTGCCTGGCGGCGCAACCCACTGGCGACCTTGCCGCCCGCGCCCACTGCTCTGGTGGTCGGCACTGACGAGCGTTCCGTGCGGCGCTCCGGCCTCTGCCAGTCGGCGCGCGTGGTCGTTGGTTGATCCGACCGACTTCAAATGCAGGTGCGGCGATCCGAGCTGCCTCATCGCGGAGTGATCTGGACCTCATCGTCGATCTCCAGTCCGAGCAGGGCGGCGGCCGAACCACGATTCACGGCGACAGCGAGCGAACGGTAGGCGTCCTCGTAAACGAGCAGTGAGCCGATCGGGACGTCGATGTAGCTGGTGACATACGGAGCGTCGTTGCCGTTGACCGACAGCAGCTGCCCCAAGCGCAGGCCGAAGGCTGCGAGCTCCGCATGCTCGACGTCGAGCGTTACGTTGCCGAAGGCGTCGATCGTTAGCGCGTGGGTGATCAGTTGGTCCCCTTCGGCCCGCGCCAGCGGCATCTCCAGCACGACCAACTCGTCGGGATCGAGCGGCGAGCCGCACTCTGAAAGGTGGCCTCCAGCTGCGAGGTGCCCTGCCACCGGCGCGAAGATGTCGCGCCCGTGGAAGGTTGCCGCGGTCGGTTCAAGCCGCTGCGGCGTGCCCGAGATATCGACCGCCTCAACAATCCCTCCGAAGCGCTGAGCTGCCAGCGAGATCAGGCCATTGTCGGGGGCGACGAAGATCCGGTCCTCATCGGCGGTGCGCACGGCGATCCCGCGCCGTTCGCCGCCCACCTGGGGGTCGACGACGGCGAGATGGATGCCGGCCGGGAAGTAGGGCAGTGAGCGGCGCAGGACAAGCGCGCCGCTACGCACGTCGTGGCGCTTAATTCCGTGAGTTACGTCGAAGATCCGTGACTGCGGTGAGCGCTCAGCGATCACGGCGCGGCAGACGCCGACGTATTCATCGGCGTAGCCGTAGTCGGTTAGAAAGGTGACCGGGCGCGGCATCGCTTAAGAGTCGATCCAATCGAAGTTGCGCGGGAACTCCATCTAGCGAACCTACCTTGTCGCGGCATCGGCGATCAGCGCAGCGACCAAACCGTCCGGCGTGTGGTCGCTCGCTTCGACGGCCGGCTCGTAGCCAAGCTCGCGCAGCTGCTCGCTCGTGACCGGCCCGATTGAAACCAATCGCGGCCCGTCGAGCGTTCCCGCGGCCTCGTGAAAGAAGCGCGCCGAGGAGGCCGAGGTGAAGGTTGCGTAGTCGGCTCCGAGCGCAGCGGCGCGGGCCCGGTCATCGAGCGGTTCGGCGACGGTGCGGTAGAGCGCAAGTAGATCGACCTCAGCGCCGCGCTCGGTCAGCGCCGCGGGCAGTACGTCGCGCGCCTCTTCAGCGCGAGCGATCAAGGCACGCTGAATCGGAACGTCAATGAGCGCTTCAACGAGTGCTTCGGCGACTGAGCGTTCGGGGACGATGTCGGCCTTGATCCCGTGAGCGAGCAGCGCCCTCGCAGTGCCAGGGCCAATCGCCGCGACGGTCAGCCCAGCTAGATCGCGTGCATCGCCGAGCGCCGCGAAGAGCTGCTCAACGCCGTTCGGGCTGGTCAGACAGAGCAGGTCGTAACTAGCTAGGTCAGGCAGCTGCGGGTTCAGCGGCTCGATCTTGATCGCGGGTGCTTCGACGACCCCGGCGCCGAGCGCGCTGAGCCGCGCGGCCAGTGCGCTGGCTTGGGCGCGGGCGCGCGTAACGGCGATCGTCTTGCCAGCGAGTGGCTGCGCGCGATCACGCCATTCAATCTCTTCGCCGAGCGCTGCGACGTCGCCGATTACCGTGATCGCCGGCGCTTTGATCTCAGCCTCCGCAGCGATCTGCGCGATCGTCTCGAGCGTGCCAACGACTTCGCGCTGAGCCGCGAATGTTCCGCGCTCGACTACTGCTGCCGGTTGGTCGCCGGGGCGGCCGCCACTTATTAGCGCCTCAGCTATATGACCCAGGCTGCGAACGCCCATGTAAAAAACGAGCGTGCCCGGAAAGGCGGCCAGCGCAGGCCAGTCGATCTGCGTTTCCGGCTTGTCAGGGTTCTCGTGGCCAGTGACGAAGGCGACGGCGCTGGAGACGCCGCGCTGCGTTACGGGAATCCCGGCGTAGGCCGAGGCCGCAATCCCGGCCGTCACTCCGGGGACCACCTCAACTGCGATCCCGCGCTCGAGGCAGGCGATCGCCTCTTCGCCGCCTCGCCCAAAGACGAACGGGTCGCCTCCCTTCAGCCGTACGACGCTGCGACCGGCTGAGGCGTGTTCGATTATCAGCTCGTTCGTGACCTCCTGGGGCACCTGCTTGCCGCCGCCAATCTTGCCGACGTCGATCAGCTCTGCATCGCTGCGCGCGCCCTCGAGCGCGCGCGGCCCGATCAGTTGATCGTGGAGGATCACGTCGGCGCTGGCCAGCAGCTCGGCGCCGCGCAAAGTGATCAGCCCTTCATCGCCAGGGCCAGCGCCAACGAGATAGACGGTTCCAGGAACCGCGCTCATCGCCCCAGCACCTCGTTGGCCCCGGCTGCCAGCATCCGCTGGCCAACTTCGCGCCCGAGCTCTTCCGGCGTGTTCGCGCTGTCGCTGATTGTTAACTCGTCGCGCAGCCAAGCCGATCCATCAGGCCGCCCGACGAAGGCCGCCAGCGTCATCGTCTCGCCGTCGGTCGTTGCGTGGGCGCCAACCGGTGTGTGGCAGTCGGCTTCGAGTACTTCGATCAGCGCACGCTCGCAGGCTAGGCAGCGGTGCGTCGCTGCATCGTCGAGCGCGAAGGCCAGCGCAATCGATTCGGCGTCACCCTCGCGCGCCGTGATCGCCAGCGTTCCTTGGCCAGCGGCGGGGATCATCTGATCGAGTAGCGCGCCGGCCTCGCCGCTGCGGCCGAGCCGTTCAAGGCCGGCCATCGCGATCACGATCGCCTCGTAATCGTCTCCTTCAAGCGAGGCTAGTCGAGTGTCAACGTTGCCGCGCAGCTCGCTGATATGAAGATCGTCGCGTAGCGCATGCAGCTGCGCCGAGCGACGAACTGAACTGGTGCCCACGCGCGCACCCTGCGGCAAGTCAGTCAACGATTCAGCGCCGCAGAGGACGTCGAACGGATTGGCTCGCACCGGCGTCGCGGCAATCACAATCCCTTCCTCGAGCTTCGCCGGCAGATCCTTCGCCGAGTGGACTGCCAACGCGACGCGCCCATCGACCAGTGCTGCGTCGAGCTCTCGAACCCAGCGTTCTTTGTCGTCGCTGGGATCGAAGCCGCGGTCACCGGAGGTTGTGATCGTCTCCAGCTCGCAGCCCTCAATAGCCGCCGCAACCGCAACTGCCTGCGCCAGCGCCAGTGCGCTGCCGCGGGTTCCGAGCTTCACGACTCGCGCCGCAGCGGGCGGACCTCCGCGGCCTGACCAAGGTCGGCCTGAGCGGCAGCGGCACTCGCTCCGGCAGCCTCTTCTGGCACTTCGTCGAGGCCGAAGAGCTCGCGCAGCACGGCAATTCGCCCGTGGCCGCCGCCCTGTTCCAAAGCTTTCGTGCGGATCGTCGGCTCGTGCAGCAGTCGCTGCATCACAGCGCGGGCGATCGCTTCAACGCGAACCACGTCGCGCGAGGAGGCGCTCTCCCAGCGGCCATCATTCTCGGCCAGCACCTGCTCAACGATCGACGAGCCGTGCTCGCGCAGCGCGGCGATCGTTGGCGTCGCTCCCTGCTGCGCCATCCAGCCGGAGAAGCGCTCGATCTCATCCTCGATGATCTCCGAGGCCAGCTCGCGCTCACCTTCGCGGACCTGCAGGTTGCGGGCCGCAGCGTTTTGAAGGTCGTCCATGTTCAGCACGCGCACTCCGGGGATCTCGTCGCAGCCATCCTCAATGTCGCGAGGTACCGCGATGTCGATCAGTAGAAGTGCGCGCCCGTCGCGCGCCTCCATCATCATCTCGAGCTCGCTGACGCCAATGATTGGGTGCGGTGAAGAGGTCGAAGCGACGACGATGTCGGCGTCGATCATCCGCTGGGGCAGCTCGTCGAGCGAGCCAACGTCGCCGCCGTAGCGCTGCGCCAGTTCGCGCGCCCGCTCAATCCGCCGGTTGGCTACGAACATTGTCGTCACGCCCTGCTCGCTCAGCGCGCGGGCCGTTAGCTCGGCGGTCTCGCCGGCGCCGATCACAACGACGCTGCTTTGGCTGAGGTCGCCGACCGTCTCCTCGGCCAGTGCGACGGCTACCGAAGGGATGCTGACGCGCGCCGTTCCCAGCGCCGTCTCGGTCCGCACCCGCTTGCCGGCCTGCAGCGCGGCGCGGAAGAGGCGATTTGTGAAAGGGCCGGTTGTGCCGGCAGCTAAGGCCATCTCATAGGCGCGGCGAACCTGACCTTGAACCTCATTCTCTCCGACGATCATTGAGTCGAGTCCGGCCGTCACGCGAAAAAGGTGGCGCGCGGCGTCGCAGTTGCGCGGCGAGTAGACGATGTCAACTAGCTCGGTAGGGCGGATGTCGGCGCGCGCAGCGAGTTTGCTTAGCAGCACGCTCTCAGCATCAACCGAGTTGCGCGCGACGATGTAAACCTCGGTCCGGTTGCAGGTTGAGATAACGACCGCTTCGCGCAGCTCCTCGCTTGCGACCAGCTCGCGGACGAAGCGCTCAGCTTCAATCTCGGTCAGTGCGACGCGCTCACGCAGCGCGACCGGTGCAGTCTTGTGCGAGATGCCGATTGCCAGTAGCTCAGTCATTGGCTGCTCGTTTCGGCTGCAGAATCGCTTGGGCTTCTCCGCTCTACCTTCGTCAGTAGCTCAGCGAGCTCACGTTCAACGCGCGCCGTGCGGATCGCCATGATCACAAAATAGATCAGCAGGATCAGAAGAAAGACGAGGTAGGCGGCGGCGACGTAGCCTGTGTTGGGCGGCAGTGTGTCGGTCATTTAATGGCGATCCTAGGGGCAGCGGTGCGAATCGCGGCCGGCTCGTCGTCCTCTTCGCTGAGGCTGCGTCGCAATGCAGCCAGCTGAGCGCGGCTGTGCTTGGAGGCCATCTCGTACTTGCAGATCGTGATGAACAGCAGCGTAATCCCAAGCAGCGCGCTGTAAAAGGCGATCCGCATGTCATTCGGCAGTGAGCCGCCTGAGCTGCCCAGAACGCGAGGGTGAATCAGCGGGCTAGCGAGCCGCACGGCGATGAAGTTGACCGGCACGAAGACGCCCGCGACAACGGCGAAGACGGCGGCGTAGCGGGCCTGGCGTTCAGGGTCTTCGATCGAGAAGCGCAGCGGTTGGTAGGTGCAATAGAGCAGGAAGACGATCAGGAAAGAGACCAGCGTCGGCTCATCCCAAACCCACCACTGGCCCCAGGCCGCTTTGGCCCAGATCGACCCGGTGATCAGCGCGCCGATGCAGAAGATCAAGCCCTGGTGGATCGCGGTATAGGAACGCAGGTCGTGGCGCGTGTCGCCGCTCCGTAGGTACTGGATGCCAAAGATGCCACCGAAGACGAATCCGCCGAGCGTCACGATCGCCAGCGGAACGTGGATGTAGAAGATCTTCTGCGAGAAGCCTTGGTCAACTTCGATTGGGGCGTAGAAGAAGGCCAGCGCAATCGACGCCGTCAGCACGATTGCGGTTGCGATCGCATAGCCGGGGAGGCGTCGTCCGTAGAGGCTTTTTGTCGTCGGCATATTTCAGTCTTCAACTAAGTAATCGAATAGGGCGTATGCGAGCAGCCCGAAGATCAGATCGTACAACCCTAGAAGTGCCAGCCAGCGGCCGGTGAGCGTCCCGCCGCCAACACTCAGCAGTGGCTCGCTGGCCTTAGTCACCGCAATCAGCAGCGGGATCAGCAGCGGCAGCGCGAGGATCGAGGTGATCAGGTCGCGCGCGCGAGTTTGGATCGCGATCCCGGCGATCAGCGTGCCGACCAGCGCGATTCCAAGGTCGGCGAGCACGATCAGCAATGCGATCGATGCCCACTGTGAGGCGCTTGGGGTTGGTCCGAGTAGCAAGACCGAGAAGATCAGCGCTGCCACTAGCCCAACGACGAGCAGGAAGATGAAGAGCGTCGTTGCCTTCGCAATAAGCAAGGCGCTACGCGGGGCGGGGGCCAGCAGGAAGCCGTCGAGCCCTCCCTCTTCGCGGTCGGCGACGAAGCTGCGCCCGATTCCCAGCAGCGCCGCGAGCGTCAGCGTCACCCAGAGCACGCCGGCTGCAAGCGCTCCTTCAACTTCATTTCGCCCGAGCGCGAAGTGGAAGATCACAAAGGCGCTGGCGCAGAACAGTGCC
>Ga0194048_10000257_pt1 | contig 25172 bp, 25 predicted proteins | sample JunL225m_MetaG_FD_161685 | JGI IMG/M metagenome (GOLD analysis project Ga0194048, IMG submission 161685) | Anoxic zone freshwater microbial communities from boreal shield lake in IISD Experimental Lakes Area, Ontario, Canada - Jun2016-L222-5m | ecosystem: Environmental > Aquatic > Freshwater >...
CCGTAGCCGACAAACACGTCAGAGGTTCCGGCCTTGCCGCCGCCAATATTCACGAGGAAAGAAGACCCGGCCGAGTAAGAATCGGTTGCAGTATCGTTCCCCATAAAAATGGCGTAACTGCCGGTGCCGAACGTGGTGCTGGCCACGGAGGACCCAATCAATATACTGCGAGACGCAGACGTAGCAATGCCGCCGGCATTGGCGCCCAAGGCTGTCATGTTGCTGCCGGCGACGAGTGCGGTTAGCGCGGAATCGCCGATGCCCGTATTGAACGTCCCCGCACACAGAAGTAAAGCCGCACGCCCGACTCCGGTTGAATTGGAACACGCGCCGGTTCCGTTATGGCCCGCATTTACCCCCAGCATTGTAGTATTGCTGGCAGTCATATTATACCCAGCCCCCTGGCCGACGAAGACCTGGCCCGCCCCCGCTCCTGCGTTTTGGCCGGCAGACGCGCCCAAGTAAGTGTTATACGATCCCGTGGCATTCTTACCAGCCTGAACACCAACGTAGGTAACTTGGGCGCCGGTCAGATTGGCGTAACCAGCCGCCTCGTTCCCTGTCCCACCGGCATAGTAGTTACCCCCGCCAAAACCAAGAAGCGCGGAAGTCGCGGACGGAGTATAAGGCCCCCATTTTAAGGTCAGTGTGGCACCTGTCCCGGCCCCCGAGCTACTTGCTTGCGCCAGCGTGCCGATGGGTGGGATCGAACAAACCCCAGGATTTGACACCCAAAAGTTTGCAACGCCCGTCCCGGCCCCGCCGGTAAGGGCAGTCACCACGGCGATGGGCGCAGTGGTGCAGGTTCCGCCTGCGAGCGTGATCGTATCCCCGACATTGTAGCCTGTGCCGGCCGCGACCGGCGCTCCTGCGGAAATCAGCAGTGCGCCATACGAAGGCGTCCAACCCCCGACCCCAAAGCCGCCGTTGAACGTCCACGCTCCTGACACCGTACAGGAAGCACCGGCAGGGCACGAGCCGTTCTGTGTAATCTGCTGCGCGTGTGCGGTCCCGGCGAGCAGCAGGAACAAAAGGATCAGAGCGCGCATCACTTTGTCCCCACTGTGATGGCTTGCGTGCCAGATGCGACAATGCAGGAGCCGGTTCCACCGCCCCATGTGATCAGAGACCCTGCCGTGTAGGCTTGGCTGGCGGTCGTTGTCGTTGCCGTGGTTGGCGTTGCCTGGGTGCCACCCCAGCCGAAGAACACAGGAGCCGCTGCCGTGGTGGGGACTTGGACGGTCAGATATTGGCTGCCAGCGACACCGAACGCGGTGGACGTAGTGCCGCACGTTACGGAGATGTGCGTCATGCCGCCTGTGTTTGGCGCTGTGGTTTGGCTGGTCGTCTGGGCAAAAACGGGAGCCGACAGGATCAACCCGGCGGCGATGATGATGCGCTTCATGGGGCCATTCCTGTCAGGATGTTATAGACGCGGGTATGAGGTTGCGTGGCGATGATCTCGTGCGACTGCCCGACACGGAACACGACAGAGCGCCCGGCGGCATAGCGTTTGCCGTTAATCTCGACTTCGCCAGTTGCCACGATGGTAATGTGAACGCTGGCGGCGTCATGCGAATGGCGTGGCAATCCATCCCCGACGTTGGCGAAATCGTAGACGATGCCACGGACAACGCCTTCGGTGAACGAGACAGTGGGGGGCGGCGTGTTCATGCCAGTTCTTCGATGTGAGGGGGGATCGGCACATCATCCGGCGAAGGTTCCCGATTGACCGCCCCATATGGCGCGACGGTGCCAGACGCGAGCAACTCCGCGTGCATGGTCTTGCCGTATGGTTCCGTGTCATCCAGCGACGCGGTGAACGGGATTACCTGCCCGGATGCCATAGTCAGGTTGCATGTGATCGTGCGGCCTTGCGGATCGGAGAACACCGCATCCGAAAAGCCGATGAAGGTCAGTTCCGCCATTACACAGTCCTCAAAAAGTGGCCAAAGCCTTCCGTAATCGGGCACCCGTTCACGAATGCAACCACAGGTCCGCCCATGTTCCGCCAAGTGCCGGATAGCGCGACGCCATCGTCGGTCAAAGTAAGCGCTGCGCCGTTGGACAATATTGCGCCATAGAGGCTTGACCCGGCTACAGTCGCACCCTTGGCAATGGTCGAAAGGCTCCGGCTCCCGGCCAAAATCATGGACCCGACCGCACCGACAGCGATCCCAGCCATCGCCGTGCCAACGTCCGCCGTCGTGAGAGACACCGCGCCCGTGCGGGTATTGAACGTCGTCACACCACTGGCCGGAGCTTGAAATGATGGATCAGCCGACGCACCGTTGTCGGTCAGCACCCACCCCGCCGTGCTTGGCGCCGCCGCGTTGAACGCCCCCGTTCCCTGCCCAATCAGAACGGCGTGGTTGGTATTCGTCGCCCGTCCAGACCCGCCAGAGGCCACCCCAAGCGGCGATGCAAGGTTGGTGACGCTGCCCCCGTTGATCGTCCCGCTGTTGGTCGTGGTGCCGGTCAGTGTCGTGCCAGCGATAGACCCGAACGTGGCAGCGCCCGATACCCCAAGCGTCCCGGTGACAGTGGCATTTGCCGTGAACGACGCAACGCCAGTCGAGACCGTGAATGTGCCGTTGACCGATGAATTGCCCGTGATCGCCGCCCCGCCAGCCGTCACCGTCAGGCTAGTAGAAGCCGTCAACGTGGTGGCACTGATAGCGAACGTCCCGCCCGTGAACTGGCCAAGGGTCATGTAGTCGCCAGAGCCGACAGCTGGAGAAGCCCCCGTGTGCCGAAAGCCCGCCATCGGAAGGTTGGCTGTTGGCTGGCCCTGTCCGTCCCGCGTGATGCAGTTCCCCAGCCCGTTGGCCACGATATCGTTGGTATCCGCATCCATCCGGGATGCAGTGATATTGATCGAAGCTGCCTTATCCGCAATCCACGAATACAGGCGGACAAAGGTGCCAGAACCGTTCCAAGACATTACGCTGGCACTCCTTCATCGCGCGGGGTAGAATGGGGTATGGACAAAAAGCCATTTGAACCGGCATGGCCGGAGAAGCCGTCGCAGTTCTGTTTGCGATTGAACTGTATGCCAATATTTATCCCGATGTTCATCATTCTGTTCATCGCGGCGTCACACCCGCCCCGATAAGCATGCGCGCAAGCCGTGATGGCATTTCTGGCGCAATCGACAAATTGCGCCCAAAAATCGACGATACCATGGGGTTGAGTGCGGTAGCCTGAGCGATACGCCCAGCGACGTTCGGGGCAAAAAAACCAGTCAAGCCGCCCGCGACCATCCCAGGCGTCCCGAGTAAATCATGCCCTTCTTTCGCCATTTCTAAAGCCGTTATCAATCGCATCGGACCGCGAGCGGCATGTGTTGCTGTCGGCGAGCTGGCAAGATCACGCTCTACCGGCTGCATGGCCTTCCCGGTCGCGGCAAGGTCCGCAATCTGGCCGCGGACATTCTGCGGGAACAGAGCATCCTGCGCTTCTTGTGACAATTGAGGCCGTCGTCCGAGCAAAGCATTAGCAAGCGCCGACGGACTTTCTGTATTGCCGGCGAGATTACGAAGGGAATACGCGCCGAGATCACCGCCAGCGCCGGGGATGGCTTGTATGATGCCACCGATCCGGCTGCCACCAAGACGCGCCTGTGATAACGCCCATTGCGCTGCGCCTTCAGGATTAGGCGCTTGCAAAATCGGGGATAGAGAATTTTCCAACGTCGCATGCATGTCCCTTGTGGCATTATTCGCCACATTGAACGCATTTTCCGCCGCCGGCCCTTGGGGTGCTACGCCGGCTTTGATGTCATCGGTGAGCGCCCCATAAATCCGTTTCATCGCAGCCTGCGACGTATCAGATACGAGTTGCGGATTGGCCAATCTTTCTCCGATGGCCGTTCGTGCAGAATGGATCGCCCCCGCCGGGATCAGACCGCCATTTCCCATCGTCGTAGGATAGAGCGAAGCGTCCCGTTCCAATGCATTCGAAAGAACCTTGAGTGTCCCCGGCTGAAGCGCCGCCGCGAGATTATCGGCCCCTTGGTATTTCCCGAGAAGTTCCCTTAGAGCATCAGTAGTCGCCGATGTCGGGTAAAGCGTTGAAGGCGGAACGGACGAATGATATTGGTCCCACAGTTGGGCCGTTGTGGCTTTTTGGTTGTCAAGCCAATCCTTCGCGGCCGTTTGTAGCGTTGTGCCGAGTTCTTGCGGTGTAGATGCCGAGCCCATCCCACCAGAGACGCGATTGAGCGCATCTTGCCAGCTTTCGACAAGATTGCCTCGCGCATTGGCCATAGAACTTTCGCTACCGGGCATACGTGATGCAAGTTTTTCGGCGTAGATCAAACCAGGCGATCCGGTGGATGTGCCGGAAAGATTAGTCGGAAGATCGAGCCTTTTGAACGCGCCATAGGGTTCGCTGATATTGCTCCCGGTAATCGCACCAGCGAGACGCTGTGGCATACCCGCTACTGCATTCCCGATATACATCCCCGGGACCGACCCAAGAAGTGCCGCGATCAATGGACGATCCGGGAACATTTCTGCTGCCGTGCCACCCGTTACGGCGCCTCCGGTTGCAGCTGGGATTGCGCGCCAGTTTCCCGTCGCACCCAACATTGCGCCTGTTGTGGCATCCATCATCCGACGACCGGCCCACGTTGTCGGTTGGTATTCTGTGCCCCCCGTCGTGTTGAAAGCCATATTTTGGGCTGTCAGAAAATCAGGGAACGCTGGCTTAGTCGCATCCGTCGGGTCCTTGATGGCCGCTAATGCGGCATCTGCACCCGGATGAAACCCGGCCTTTTCTCCGACCCAATCGACACCTTGAGCGAGCGCCCGGGGCGTTGACACCAGAGCCGCCATAGCCCGCGCTGCGCCTGTCCCGACCACGCGTCCGGCATCTTTCAGGATATCTCCCGAAGCAGTCGCGACCGGATGCGGAGGCGGGATGGTATATCCTTCAGGCAAGCCGTCATCCTGCGCCAACAGGATTGACCCCGGAGCGCGCGTTTGAAGCGTGTAACCTTCGGGTAAACTATCGCTCATTTTGGCACCCAGTCACCATTCCGGCGCACAAGCGTAGGTTTATTCGGATGCGTGATAATGAGTCCTTCTGGGAAATTTTGCGGTTTCGGCTGAGCATTCTCCTTTGGCGTTGCGCTTGGAGAGGGCGCGGAAGGCGCGGGGACACGACCAGCCGGCTGTTCCATTTCGCGGGAAAGGGGGTCGTAAATCGGGGCGAAGCCGTTCTTCGCGGTATAGGCTGCGCGCCACCCAGGAGAGAGCATGCCGGTGTTCGGATCGGTACTTTTCGCTGCGTCCATCGCCATGTTGTGGTTATAGAGATACTGCGATCGCGCCCAACCCATAATACGTTCCAATGCTTGCGGGTCCGTTTCAATCCCCGGTTGTGTATGGATGAAATGCTCAATTTTCGCATCCGTGATAACGCCAGCTCCAAGCGCGGTTTGCAGGATATTCGCACCTACTACGCCGAGAGTTTTTCGAGCAGATTGCACGTTCCCGACAGCAGTTGGATCAATGTTAAGCGCTTGTAAATTGATCCCGAGAGACTTTCCAGCGGCAGCGGCGGTGGCGAGCCATGGCGCAAAGAAGCCTGAGTTGATGCCGCCTTTCGCGGCTTCATGAAGCTGGTTCAGACCGTAGTCAATGTTGCCAATATTGGTTGCCGCCTCGCGTCCAATATCAAACATCTTGTCGGATGTGGCTACAGCGGCCTTGCCGGTTGCCGAGCCTTGTTCATTCGCGGCGGCACGATCAGCAACGCCGTTGTTATTAGCCCCCGCTACTGGGAAAATAAAGCCACCCGACCCAACCGCCCCCACGTCTCCGGACGGGGTTTGATAAACGCGGGGAGTCGGCTGATAGGTTGGCGGGTGCGTTCCTGTCGTATCAACGGCGCCAAACGGCGTTTGAACATAATTCGGGTTCGGTGCGGCGGCGCTAACCATTTGGCCAGTCCGGGTATTGACCTGCGTCCCATTCGGGCCGGGCGCGAACGTATCCAGCCCCATCAGCATCTGGGCTTCCGCAATCTTCGCGTGCCCCATTTGCTGAATTTGTGGGTCATACGGGTTCGCTATCATCATCTGTTGCGCGCGGTGGATCATGCCAATGGCATTCTGCACCATCGGGCTGTTAAGGCCGGTCTGCACGGACGCGGGGACATTGGCGGCGGGTTGGCCAGCCGAGGCTACGGCACCCGGCACCATCGGGCTGTTAAGTCCGGTTGGCGCGGCCCCTTGTCCAGGAGCGGTAGGGGCCGCAACTGACGCAACGCCACCAGCCGCCGGGACCGGAACTGGTGCCCATTTCGCCGCGATGGTGTTGGGCGTGTTCAAACCTTGCGCACCGTAGTTCTGCAACAGAGCATGAGCCGCTGCTTCCCCGTGTTCCGGGGTTTCGAACTGCGCAAACCGACCATCGGTTCCAATGTAGCCGGGCTGTTTTTGGGTCCAAGCCGAGGCTTCTAAATTCCCGGGATTGTTGTTGCGCGTGCTGCGAACGCCCGGGCCTCTGCCCTCATTATTGCTGATAGCGGAGACAAGCCGAGCACGGACCATCGGGTCCGTCATGTCCAATTTGTCGTCTGGCCCAATCCCGAGTTGCGCTGCCAGTTTTGGGCCATACCCGGCATTCTCCGCCTCCCCGCCACCGCTACTGGGGACGGAGGGCTGTGCGGTCACGGGGGGCGGCGAAGCGGCGGGGGGCGGAGATTGCGTACCGCCTTGAATAATACCTCCAGAAGAGGGCGGCATGAACTGCCCGCTCCCGCTCATAAAAGCATTCGCCGCGATGGCGTTTTGCTGTCTTTGCTTGGCATAGTCAGCAACGTCGTTCTGAGCGCTGTTCATCGCGTAGCTGCCCAGCAACGCCTGAGCGATCTTGCCCAGCCCGCCATACTTGGAACTGGCAACCGGCGCCATCGACGTGCCTTCTTCAAGCATAGCCTGCGCCAGCTTCATTTTGGGCATAATCCCCAAGAGCGCCGGGTCCTGGTTTTGCGGCACTCCGCCAGCCATCAAAGCTTGTAACGTCAGGTCAGAACTGGCCATCAGACCGCCTCCAATTCATGCCGGAGATTGACCAAAGAGGCAGTCACTTCCGCCGCGACAACCTGCAATCCGGCCATGTAATCGCGGTGCAATTCAGGATGGTATCGCTTGAGATATGCCCCCCGTTTTTCACCCCACCATGCCGGGCAACGGGCGCATTCCGGCGCGCTGGTCATGTGGTCATACAGACGGTTGTGAGGCGCCCCCACGTCGCGCAGATACCCCATGACGCGGGTATGCGCCCAACCCTGAATGGGGTGCCAGAATTCAATACCGTCCACCACGGCACCCGACTGAACCGGCAGGCGCGGCACGTCCACGGTCTTGCTACCACGGATCACCAAAGTATTGCCATCCGCGACAATCCGATCCCAAATCGGCGCCATCAGGTTCGTAAAGCAGCACTCATATCGCTGCACCATGCGCGGGCCTTGCGCGGCTGCCTGCCCCACGACATGCGCCGAAAACGGGAGAAGGTCCGTCGGCATGCCATTCGCCGCGGTCCACCCCCTCGCATCACCGTGGATATGGACGAAATTCGGCGCCAGCGTTTTCGCATGCTCCACTTGCTCCATGATCTCGGGGAGAAGGTCGCCTGTGTCGTTGTGATAAACCGTGATGCGGTGCAGATGGTCACGAAGCAAATATAGGACAGCAACGCTATCCTTCCCGCCGGAAAAGCAAAGCGCGGCTTTGTCATGACGGGCGAGGGGGGCGATGTCGATCATCAGAAAAAATACATCCCTGCCGCGCCAATGCCAGCGCCAGCAATACCGCTGAGGGCGCCAGTATTGGCGTTTTGGGCCGACACTTGCGCCTGATACTGCGCCATGGCTGCGTTGTTCGCGGCTGCCTGCGCCCCCACGACATCAGTCGGAGCAATCGCCGTCTGGCCGGGCGTCGCAATCGGCTGCGTCGGAGTGGCTGGGGTCGCACCATACAGGGCAGACAGCAACGATAGCGGCTGCGTCGCGGCAAGCTGCTGCTGTTGGATATTCTGGTTCTGACCCGCCTGCGCCAGCCCAAACAGATTGGAAGCCGCCGCCGAACCCGCGCCGGTCGCGCTGTTCATCGCGGACTGATATGCCTGCGTCCGGGAACTTGCCAATTGCCTTTCAGCATTGTTGTAGGCGTCGCTGCCAACGGCGATACCTTGCCGCGAAAGCTGGTCCTGTAGCTTTTGATCCTGATCCTGCCACTGAGGGTCAAGGAAAGACTTCTGCTGCTGATAGAGTGCGTCCGTCGTTTTTTGGTCTAGTTGCTGCGGTCCCTGGCTCAAATAGGACGAAAATGGGGTATTGAAGTCAAGCGGCTTCGTCGTCGCAGCCGAAGTCTGTTTGGCAAGGTTTTCAGCCGTCGGGATCAGAGTTGCCGAGACATTTTGCTCGCCACCCAAGATCGCCTGCCCCATCGGGGAGAGTGAAGTCGTCTGCGTGAACGTCGGGACCGTATCGCCTTGCGGGTTCGTATAGGACCCCGTTTGGTCATACTTCGTCGCACCGTAGGGCGTGTTCTGGTTGACAAAGTTCATCACCGCCTGAGAGGCGGCGGAACTCGTGTTAGCCTGCCCTTGAGCAGCGGCTGTTTGCGATGCCGACGGGACCGCTGGCTGTGATGGCGCTGATTTACCCACTACGAACCCTCTGCCAACCATCGGGCGGCGTCCCTGCGGAGCAACCCAAACGTGATAGCGTCCCCGGTCTCTAGCGCATCCGGGTGGACGCCTTCTTCATGGAAGCCAAGGCGGCAGAGGAATGCACGGGCGTGCTGGTTCGTAGCCTCGGTAATACAGCTTACCCTCTTACAACCTAACTGCAAGAATGGATACCGCAAAATATCCCGGATGACCTGTTTCGTTGCCCATTTTGGCGTCGTTGTCGCAAAGCTGATCTCGATATTCGGCGGGCGGAACTGACTGAACACGCACCCCGCCACAATCTCGCCCTTGCGGAAAACACCTATCGCCTTGCATGGGCCGAAGTCAGAAACCCCAAGCCGCTGCCCTACCCAATGAGCAATTGCCGCATCGTGGTTGTAAATTATCATAGGGCATTACCGCCTTCCGTCCTGACATCCGTGCGATACCACGCGATCAACTGAGTAGCGTTCACCTTGATCCCGAAGCTGACTGCCGCCCCCGTGCCGCCGCCCGTGTGCCACGTCGTATCAACCGTCGCATCGCTGGACCATTTCGACGTATCCCACGGCGACGTATCCCATGGCGTGCCAGTGGAAGGCGTCAGCCCAGGCGTCAGGATATCGAGCGCCGAATAATCAAACCCAAACGCGAACGAATAAGAAATACCGCCCAACGATTGAACAACCGGCCGCGCGCCAGTGACACGCTTCCGTAGCGCGGTGCCAAACTTGTTCCAAGATTGCTGAGCCGTCGCGACAATCGGGCTGCCGCTGTCCATATTGCCAGTATCCGCAAGGTAAACCGTGCCGTTGGGTCCACCGAAATACAGGAGATCGTTGTAGAGTGCCCAGCACGAGGCATTCAGCCCGATATACCGGCACCACGGCTGGGCTGGCAGCCCGGTGTTGCAGACATGCTGCGAAAAGGTCCCGTCGATATTCGGGATATTGAATATCAGCACCCGGCCGCGCGGATAATAGATCGCCTGCCAGCCGAACGCCGACTTGTTGGCCGTCACCGCCGCTTGCACAGCCTTAGATACTTTGGACCGAGGCGGCAACTGGCCAGCCCGCAACGACGTGAACATCTGCTGAATGGTGAAATGGTCGTCATATGTCGTGATGAAGCTATCCCCGCCATAATCAACGACGGCACGCGGAGAAACCGGGGGTGACATCCGGTATTCCCCAACCAAGGACCAATTAGACGCCAGCGACGGGTCATTCCCTTGGAACATCAGCATATCGCCGGATGACATGATGAACACGGCATAATTCAGCACGCCGTTGCCGCCATCGTATGAGATGGAAGTCATCGCCGTTAAGTTGCCACCACGCGGGCAAAACGGAGAAAGGTCATAGAATGACAGCGCCCCCGTGATCGAATTGAGCGGCGCATACCAAAACCCGGTCGAGTTGTTGGCCCAGAAAAATAGCCGCTGTTGGAACTGCCAAACCCCTACCAGCGTGCTTGTCGCTACGCCGGTCCATGTGTCGTTGGCAATCGTAGACCCGTTATAGACCTTGCCGTGATCCACGCCGTTGACCAGAAACACGCGGCCAAGGAAAGACACCGTTTGCCAGCGATTATTGGTCAGACCACTGGCAAGCGCGGCGCCAACCGCCCCGCTATTCGACACATCATAGATCGAGCCGCCAGACGCGGCGATGAATTTGACCGTCCCGCCAGAGTTGTAAGCCGCCAGAGTTTCCACCGGGCTTGACCCCATGCCTGTGGCATAGGACGACGAACCGCCGCGAACGAACAAACCGCCAGCGTCCGGGAGCCAATTATCAAGCTGCACTGCGTCGAGAGGGTCCATCGCGTCGAGTTCATCCCGCGCGTTCCAACCCTTTGTCGGAGCCGGGACCGAAAGCGCGGCCGATATCGGCATTTGCCCCGCTGATATGCGCTGATCCTTGGTCAGAAACTTCGCCATCAGAACCCGCCACCGTAACGCGGGGCACGATCATCAAATAGGATTGCTCCGTTTTTGCCTACGAGCTGATCTTGATTGTTCCATGCTGGCGCCCCCGGAGTCGCCCATTGAGACTGATCCGAAAACGTCTCATGAAGCGGGGTTTTCCAATAATCTGGGTAGTGCATTTTGCTATCGTTCGGGTCAATAGCACTCACTGCAATTGGGTTTTTATTTTGCAGCCCAAGGTAGAACCCGCGCATATCATAGTCCGTCACAGGCGCAGAAACATCAAACGGGACATTGTTCTGCTTTAACCACCCACGAAATTGCATTTCCTGAGATGGCGGGAGAGCGGTGTTATAATTTCCCGGGATTGACCATTGGCTATTACGATCAGCCCACATTTTTTGCATTTGGTCCCGCGACGGCCCAAATTGTTTCAAATTATTTGACATGACAGGGATGATTGAAGAAAGCGGCACAGGCGCGCCTTCTTTGGATTGATCGGGCAAAATAGCCTGTAAAAGTGAACCGCTCATCAGTGGCCATACCCGCTATCTGGCACGCTCCAAGACGTAATGAGCGGATTCACCCGGCTTTGCGCGATATTGAGTGTCGGCATACCGCCATCGGCTGCCATGGCCTGATCTGCCAACTGTTCAAATTCGCTCAGTTCTTCGCTGTAGGACAATCCCATACGGCGCAGCAACCGCCATTTGACCGCCAGCTTGATAATGTATTCATCAAGCAAGCAAACGTCCGTATCCAGCATCCAAGACGATTGCGGCGTGCCAGTCAGGCTCTCGCACCATGCGTTTGACTGATACTCCATGACAAGCTGACCGCCGTTGTCATACGGCACCGGGTCAATGCTGATATACAAACTTGGGGAATTGCCCGCCGCGTTGCGGATTGTGCGAAACCGATACCGGCGCTGGATCGAAGCGCGGCCAACCGGGCTGGATTTGTAAAGCTGCCACTGTTGAGGCGACAACGGCCCCCGCATTTCCCAATAGCGCGACCGATCCCAAAGCGTGCCATCCACCACAGACGTAAAATCAGCGGGCAACGGATAATCGGATTGCCCGAATTGGAACGTCCCGGCGCCCGTCTGCGTCGCTGCCTGATTGATCGTCACCGTGGTAGATGTGACAGCCGTCACGATGGCATTGAGAGGAACGCCCGTGCCGCTGGCTTGCCAAATACCCGTCGTGATGGCGCTAATGCCGGTCAAACCCGAGATGATACCGAACCCGCCAACATTGGCGATGGTGCCAGACTGAGGCAGCACGGCAGCCGTGGAAAAGTCATACTCCCGGATCATAGACACCCACCCATTTTGAGGGCGGCGCGCTAAGCTCTCGCAAGCATCCGAGGCCAAACCAAGCAGCAATACCGCCGTCTGGTCAGAGTTCCCGATAATGAAAGACGGCACCGATATGGGCGCCGTCTGGCAAGCGGACTGGCATATGGTCAGGAGCGACATAGCACTTACTCCGGCTGGATCGTGCTAATATCCGGGGCCAGTGGGCGGTTGCAACGGCATCCCATAGGTGCCCCCGGCAGTCCCCGGAACGCCCGGCGGATTGCCGTCTTTCCGCGAATTTTGCAGCCATTGCATGATTTGATCCATGGCCCCGCCGCCCTGCCCGGGCGCCCCTTGCATCCCGCCCTGAGATTGCGGGTCCAGGAACGTGGTTACGGGCGCTTGGCCGCTTCCGCCGGTCGTTTGCGTGCCCATAGCGCCTTGGACTGGCGCCGCACCGGACGGCCCGGGCATTGGAGGCAATGACGCCCCGCCGCCCTGCCCTGGCAACTCTGGCATCCCGTTTGGGTTATCAACCCTGAACGTACCAGGCGCCTGCGGCATCTGGCGTTGCACCCAATCCGACACAGCCGACATCGGGCCGGGAGTGCTTTGCGACCATTGCGCGTTGATGGTAGACGACGCGGGCGCCGCGAGCAGCGCTTGCGGGTCAGAACCGGCACCGCCAAGCGGGTTAGCGTCCTTCGGGGGCCATTGTTGCGATAGGTCCCGCTTCTTGACGTAATCGGCCATCATCCCGTTGCGGATGCTATCAAGTCCGGCGGCAAGCCCCCCGTAAGGGGACGGGGTTGTTGGCATCTGAGGGGGGCGCCCCGCCAGAGCCGCCGCCAGAGAACTGCCCGACGGCATGGCCTGCGCCGATTGCGGAGACTGCTGGATCGTCGGACTGGTAAAGAGAGGACGCATTGCCATTCGCGACGATCCTTAAAGTTAAGCGGACACAGCCTCAGCCAACGCGGAAGTGCGCGAGCCGGGCGGGCGACCGCGACGCGGTGCGGCCAAACCATCCAGAGACGAAGCCGCAATCGGCGCCACCGGAGCCACGCCACTCTGCGACTGCATCGGGTCGTGCATCCCCGGCACATATGTCGCAATCGGGTGATGGCTGTTGCGTAACGCCATAAGCTCGCCGTGCATCTGATCCATCATGGTTCGCATTTCGCTGGTCTGGCGTTCCATGTCGCCAATCCGAGCTTCGGCACGTTCCGCGCGGGCAATCGCCTCCGTCGTCACTGCCATCTGTTCGGCTTCATCCAAATACGCCTTAGCCAGTTCACGAATACGCAAACCGCCCATGCCAATCCGCTGAATGGCAAGGTCCGTCAGGCCTGCGCACTGTTCAACCGTATGCAGGTCGATGGCCTTCATTTCCAGCACCTGCGCCCGGCTCAGAACCGGCCACTGTTCAAGCGGCGTGCCGTTCGCAACGTGATCTTCGCCACGCCGGAAAGCGGCATACTGATCCGGCCAACGCTGGCGGTGTTCGTCATTGACCAGCATAACAGGCTGGTTGGGATTGCCGGGCTGGATGATCTGAACCCGTTCCTCATTGACGAAAATCGGGCGCCCTTGGGCAGCCGTGGCAAGATCGTCCTGCCGTGGATGCATGTGAAACCGAGGGAAAGTCGCGTCCCTGCCCGTTCGAGGTGCCCCCTCTGTCCGGGTGTAGCTTCCTTGTCCAAGTGCGCCCGACATAGATACTCCTTTAATTAGTTGGTGCCGGTGACGACGAAGAAGTTAAGGATAACGTCAGCCGCCGCGCCGGTCGTTTGCGATGCGCCCGTGATCACGAAGTTCATAACCGCGCTTTCAGTTTGCGTCGGGAATAGCGGCACCGTGATGCCACCGTGAGTTGTCCCGGTGATGAACTGAGATTGCGAATACTGCGTGTTCGATCCAGCCGCGCCGATCTTGGCGTAGTTGGTGTAAGCGCCCCAGCCAACCGCGTTGCCCGTCTGCGCGCCGCTATCAAGCAGCAACACGCCGGAACCGGCACCCGTCACGGTGCCACCCGAGATAACGCCATTGGTTACGGTCTGGCCCGACATCGTGGGGTTAACCCAAATTCGGAACCGCTTGTTGTTGGCCGTCGCGCCGAACTTACCCTGAGCGCTGATAATCAACCCACGGCTGGAGACATCGAACGCCCCCGCCGGGATGACAATGCCGCCCAAGATATCGTCCGTGGTGTCGGCCGCGTTGGCCGAGAACGGGTTGCCCGTCACGCGATAGATGTTTCCTTCTTCGTAGAAAACACCGTTCGCCGTGATCGGATTGGAACCGCCAAAGGTGGAGGTCGCGTTCGGACTGAAAATCTGGTTTTCGAGTTCGTTCGCGAGCGCCCACGGCGTTCCGACGTGACAGAGATTCTCTTTGTTCGGGAACGTCATGGCATGCCTCCTTAGACGACCTGACCTTGCAGGAACGGACGCTGAATGGCCGCGATGGCAAACGGAGCCTGAGACGTGAGGGTCGCAGTGCCGTTAAGACCAGCCGTCGCAGTGCCGCCCGAGAGCGTGACCGGACTGGTCGGAAGCGTGGTGTAGAAACCCGCCTCATACACAGCCAAGCCGGTGATGACGCCAGCCGAGGCAGTCACCGTAAGCTGCGCCTGACCGATGATACCGGTGCCACCGCTCACATTGACGATCTGGCCAGTGACATAGCCGGTTCCACCCACCGCAACGACAGCCGAGGCGACGTTGACGTTGGCCGGCGTGCCGACAGCCTGGACAAGCTGCGAGTTGACGATCTGCAACCCGTTTGCCTGCGTGCTGGTGACGAGACCGGCCGTCGCGGACTGATACATGCGCGTCGGAGCGCCGGTCGCGGTGTTGTTTGTGAACACCACGGCATTGCCAGCGATCTGATACCAACCGAAAGCAGCGGTCGGCTGAAGCCCACCCACAGCGGTCGGATAGCCCGCCATCGCCACACCCACCGGGCGCGACTGGCCTGCCGTGTTGGTCGTCAGAGCCGCCTGATACTGCGCTTCCAGCGTCGCACCATCACCAACGACGGCGCCATAGCCGCCCCAGGTGACGAGATGGCCCGGGGACTGCCCGCCAACCATCTGGAGATAGATGAATTCCCCTTCGCCATACACCGGATCATAAGCCCGGATGATAGTGCCGAGAGGATGCTCCTTATTCAAGAACGGCGACTGACCGCTCTGAAACAGGGTATTGCCCACGTTGCCGAACGCAATCGGCTGAACGCCCAGGCGGCTTTCGATAGGAGTGTAGGCCATTGTCGGGTTTTCCTTTCTTTCGCCGGATTACGCCGACAACACGCCTTGCAGGAACCGATTGGACATGGCGAGGTTACCCGCCCATCCGATCAGCTTGACCATCGCGTCCTGGTTGACGCTGAACCGGTCAGGGTCGAGCGGAACCATGTTGCGGTTCGCATGCGGGCGCAGGAAGATGTATTCCGTGTTCAACGCATACATCGTGGACGCCGGGGCGCCGGAACCGGACAGGTAAGAACCACCCGTGCCGAGAACGCTCACGTTGCTGCTGGTCGTGCCCTGGAAGCCGCCGTCATAGACGACATCGGCGTCCATGAATTTGAGCGACTGGAACCCGGCCATGGCGGTGTTATCGCTGCCGATGCGCTGGATGGCCTGGAGGCTTTCCCAGTAATACCGGAAATACACGTTGTCCGCGATGAACAGGTCCGGGCGATCCGCCTGACGCGCGATGGTCAGATAAAGCCGGTTCATCATGGTCTGGATGGTCGCGGTGCCGGGCGTCAGGGAGTTGGCCGCGAACGACAAAGCCGAGTTCTGCCAGAAACCCCAGACCGAACTGTCAATGCCACCGATGGTGCCGCTGTTGTTAATGGCTGAAACCAGCAACTGCAACCCGCCAATCTGCTTGCCACCGTCAGCCGTGCCGTTGGAATAGGCGTCGTTCGACAGGTTGTTCTGAAATGTCCGCTCGGCGTTGCCGATACGGCTTTCCAGCAAGTCGATCATCTTCTCCCGGCCGGAGTTCTGGAGCATTTCCAGACCCGAGATGGAAACGGCGACCGCCGCCTGCGCCCACGGGAACTGAGCCGAGGTGAACACGTCAGACGGGCTGATATTCAGCACGTCATACCCGGAATAGCGCTTGTAAGTGCCATTCTCGCTGTATTCGATTTCCTGAATGATGGCCTGCCCACCATCGACGGGCTTGACCTTGTTCTTCTGCGACAGGCGACGCAGGAGGGCGTTGTTCTTCGTGACGGAATCAGCGAGCTTACGCGACCGGTTGAACAAGGTCGTAGTCGTGATTTCCGGCCAATTGGTGTTTGGTAGGGCCATGGTTTACTCCGACGGCGCTATGCCAGCGCACGCTCAGGGTTATGGGGAAGCAGCGTCTTCAAACGCCGCCATCAGATCATCGCGCAGTGAGCCGCCGCCCGCTTTCGCGGTTCCACCCGTTGGCGTCTGGCCAAGTCCTGGGGACCCGGTGACGGAACTAGATGCGCGCCTCGCCTTCTCCGCTCTGGCCCTGGCCTCCGATGCTGCCTTGTTCGCCTCGGCTTGCCGCTGGGCCTCTTGGGCTGCGGTTTGTGCTGCCAAAGCAATCTGGCGCGTGGAGGGGTTTGCCCACACGGCTTGCTCATAAAGTTCATCCAGCGGCGGGATAGCCTCGCCACGGGATTTTGACGCAAGGGCCAGACGAGCCATATGGTCCTCGATGGCGTCAAAATGGGGGTGCAACGGGGCGCCATTCGCGTCCCGGGCTGACTTGAAGTTGTCGATCACGCTGACGACGCGCCCGGTCAATTCCTGGTGCTGCCGCACTTGCGCAAGACGCTGCGTTTCATGCTGCGTCGCGATGAACTGATCGAACGAATTGAGCTTTTCCAGAACCTCGGGCGGGAGCGCGGCCGGGGCCGGGTTCTGAGGGTCAGGGGGCGCGACAGTGCCGGGGGCCGGAGTGCCATTCAAGCCAAGCGCGGCGGCAAGCGCGGCACGGTCAACCTTGTAGCCGTTCACCATCGACGCAATGATCGGAATGGCCCGACCTTCTTGCAGTCCCTGTTCAACGTCCATCCATGCTTTGACCAGCGTGGCAGGGGTATGGCCAGCGGCGCGCATGTTTTCGTAGTGCGGCGCGAGTAGACCAGCCACGGGTTCAAAATCGCGTTTGAGAGCGGCGACTTCCTGCGTCTTCCGCGTGTAGTCCGCCTCCATGTCGCGATGACGGGATAGGAGGAACGTCTGCGCATCAGGCGGCAGACCCTTGAACGCGGCCTTGTCCGCATCTTTCCAATTGGACGGCGGTTCTACGCCGCTCGCGGTGGGTTCGGTGACGGGCTTTTCGGCTTCACCCGGAGGATTGGCGACACCTTCGACAGTTTCATCCGGGGCGGCTTCTGTGGTTTCTGCCTTGGCGAATTTGCCATCAGGGCCACGGACGCGCGTATCAGCGGGAGGATCAGCCGTGTCGCCAGCGGGTTCGACTGCATCCATCGCCGCCGCGATGGCAGACCGGATATCGTCGGGTGCCTCTACAACCTCGTCGTGCGTTTCGGTGGTATCGTCCAACGCCAATGGGAGCCTCCGAGATAGGTCAGCATTATTGACCTATTCAGCGGCTATCATGGCATGGTGCGTCGTGTCAATCGGCAATTAACGGTCGTGCGTGTTCGATCCATAATCCCCAAGCGCGCGCCGGATGGCCTCGATCCGCTCGCCTTTGCTCGTATCAGCATGCGCCGGGGCCATCGGCCGCTCATTCCCGTATTCGATGTAGCCATTGCGCGATAGGAATGCCCGATGCGTCGAACGGGAGCCAACCACGATCCGCTTGCCACCGGCTGCCACGTCGCTGCCTGCCGTGCGATAAGGTTCGATGTCCCGGATAATCTGCACGCCAGACGTCGGATCATCGGGATGGTTACTCCCCGGGCCGCGTATCTGCACCATGGCGTCAAGATCGGAATCATACGCATACGTGCGACGTGTCATCAGTGCCTCGTGGCTTTGATATTCTGGCGCGCGGCCCACTCGACGTTCCATGCAAACTCATGCGCGGAAAAGCCGGACTGGATCACGTCAAGCGCGGCCTCGTCACTCAAAATGCCATTCTTGTGGGCAGCGCGGGCAATCTCCCCAAGCTTCTCCCGTGAATATTCAACCGGGCGTTTCAGCCGGTCGCGCCATTCAGGCAAGCGCCGGTTCGCCAATTCGGCCGTGATATCAGCCCATTCGCCGAGAGACCTATTCATCGTCATCACCTTCTACATCGCCGCCTGTGCCAGACCGTTCAAGCGGCCACCGCTCTCCGGGTCGCGGTCGCTCGCGCCCCAACACGCCCGCCCGCCATTCGTTGAACTGCGCCAACTGATCCCGGATCGGGATATCGCGCGCATCATTCCCCATCGGCAGGACCCCGCATCGCGTCGTTCATCCGCTGTGCCAGATAATCCCGGCGCCGCGTGCTGTTCTGTGCCGCGCTCATACCCAAAATCGGACCAAATCGGTCTAGTTCCTTGTTGGATATCTCAATGGTCCAGCGCTTGCCGTCCCGCGCCCCCGTGTAGGTGAATACATCCCGCGCCGCGTCATACCCTGAACCGACAATTTCCTCTTCGTGGTTCATACGAGCCTCCCAGCGGCGCGAGCGTTCATCATGTTCATCCGCGCCTGCTCAATCTCATGTTCCGATTGCAGCTTCGCGCCAGCCATCGCAATTTCAGCCTGAGAGCGCTCATTTTCAGCCACCGCCCGCTGCTGCGCAATCTGCGCCTGCAAGTTGGCAGCTTGCGCCTTCTGAGCAATCGCCGCCATGTCCGTCTTGGCCTTAAGCTCGTCACCATGAACATTGGCTTCGATCTTGCCATGTTCAACGGCGGGGTCAGGACCGTGGCCACCTTTCTGCCCCGGCGGCTGTTGCGGAGGCATCTTCGCGATTGCCTCGAACCCTTCCTCAAACGCTTCTTCCAACGTCCTCGACACGCGGAACCCGCGCATGGCGAATAGCACCATCTGCGATGCCATTTCGGCCAGCGGGGGATTACCCTGCGCAATCGGCACCACGGTTTGAAGCATCGGGATCATCTGTTGCAGGAACTCGACACGCGCCGCCTTCTCCGCCTGTTCGTCCGGTTCAATCGTGCTGTCAGCCTCGACATCCAGACGGAACCCGCGAACGCCATCCTTCCGCATCAACTCGCACGCGGCCATGAACGCGGCTTGCGCCTGTTGGTTCGCTTGCTCAATCGCCATCGCGGCCTGGTACTGCTGCAACCACTGCGCGAACGCAGGGTTAGGCATCATCCCCGGAGGCGCCATAGGCTGCCCCTGTGGTGGCCCTGCCGGTAGCACGGGCGGTGGCATTGTCCCGCTCATTGCGGCGCCCCCATCGGCATCTGCGGTTGCGGCGGCGCCATCATCTGAGGCGGTGGCATCGGTGCGGGAACCCACATCGGAGGCGGCGGCGGCAACTGCGGCACCGGCTTAAGCTGCGGATACCCCGTGATCGCGCTGATCGTCTCTGGCGCGAAGTGTTCCGCCACCACGCCACCAACAAGACGGATCAGGTCACGCGCGAACCGGGCAACCTCCGTCTGCTGTGGCTTGATCCGGCGGGTAGAAAAATTAGCCTTCAACTGCTGCGCCCCGAGCGTCTCATTGGGCGATGTCTGGCCCCGCATGATGTCGCCAATGCCCGTTACCTCGTAAAGCAGGTCCTTGGTTTTCTCGCGCGCGGCATAGAGTTGCACCAGCGTTTCGGCAACCTCCCGAATGGGCATCCACTGGATGAAAGACGCCAGACCGCCCTTGTCCTGCCATCCATTCCAATCCTCGACCGGGATCAGTTGGTTTTCAGTGTCCGCCGATATCAGCCGGTTGAGGATGTCTTTCTGAACGCCCGGGTAGACGCCCGACAGCTTCAACGCCCGCGTCAGCACATCAATTCGCGCCGTCAGGTTGTCGATTGCGTCCGCCTGATCCTGATACTGGGCATAATCAGGAACCGGGATGCGGCTCTCGGTTGTCGTTGTCGCCAACAGAGGATTGGGCGACGGGAAGAAGTCTGGCAGGCAAAGCGGGTCCGCCTGCCGATCCAGGATCAGGTCAGGCGTGCCAGGGGCCAGCCACACAACCTCTTTCTTGCTCTTGTCCCAAAACTCAAACACCCGCGCCTTTTTGAAGATATCGGGCGGCGTTGCCGTTTCGACGTTCATTTCCGCGCCCGGCGGGGTGTGGTCCAGGTTGACCCGCTTGCCCTTCTGGCCGAACCGCTTGATCAGTTCATCCTTGGTCATATAGGACTGATACCGCACCCACGGGACCTCGCGCCACGTCCTGGCCGGTCCCTCGCGATAATCACCCCAGAACAAATAGGTAATCGCCGCTTCCTCGAACACGACTTCGCGCGGGGCGGCTTCCGGCGGCTCGGGATCAGGCTCACCCGACGGATCGCCCTCGGCCCCAGCTTCCGGGGCAATCGCCGGAAGTGGCTCTCCAAAATGAGGGATATACACGACCCGCGCCGTGCCGCGCCCTGGCAGCAACCGGTCCTCAACCGCGCCCTTCATCACGTCGTCAAATGAACACTGATCCAGCGCATATCCTATGCACCGCTCCAGCAGCAGCGACGCATACCGGCCTGTATCGTCCTCATCCAGAAATCGACGTTGAACATCGGCCTTCGGCGTGCGGGCATAGAGCGTGGGTATCAGCGTCTGGACATTGGACCAGAGGATATTAAGCCGGTGTAGACCGCGATCCGTGCTTCCGCGCTCATCGCGGTAGCGCTTGATGATCTTCTCGCCGCGCTTGGCCCAAAGATCCTCTTTCTTGCCCGCGATCCGATCCTGCCCCATCCAGAAAGCCCAGAGCGCGGGGTCCCCGTCGCCGAGGTCGTCCCGCTCATCGATCATATCCGTGGACGCAGTGATATCAACCATGGCCAAAGCCATAACACATGAGATAGGACAGTGTCACTGCCGTATTGTGTGCCGCTTTCCTCACCTTACCCCACAAAATGACCGGTTACCCGGCGGCTGACGGGGTTTTCCCATTCGCGCGCGCTAGAAACCAAGGGACGCGGCTGCGATAGGGAGGTGAGGCGTTAGGTTCACGCGAGAGCGAGCGGCGCAATCTGCGAGATTATCAGCTCCCCTATTCGGTTGGTGTGAGCGGGGTCATGCCCCACATTTCAGCGCGTGCGGCTTCCTCATCAGCGACGGCGGCGGCGTGATTGGCAGGTGCCTCGGAAACCCGCCCATCATATCCGCACCCTTTTTCCGCCGAGCGTCCTCGGGTTCGTCAGCTTCCACGCCTCAGACATCGTCATCTGCATCGTGCCCCGGATCGGCTCAATAGGCTTCGGCGCCACCGGCTTTTCCATGCGGTCAAGCAGCTGGCCAACTAGGCCAAGAGCATCGCAATTATGCGTCAACACCCCGTTCGCATAAAAGGCGTGCGCGCGGCTTACGGTGAGATTTAGGACCCTCGCCTTCTCCGAAAGCGCCCTTTTCTCGATAACGCATACCGCAGGCTTTTGAGCAATAAGCAGCGATCTCAGGCCATTTTGTGGTGAACAAGCGCGCGCAACACCGGCAAGGGACCGCTTCACCTTCCGCCACAAATCGCCCGCGCTTGGATGCTCCGCCACCGATGCCCCGCTGCTTGCACCCGCCGCTGCAAAATATGGCCCGTTCAAAAAAGGCATCGAACCCGACGCCGCAAGAAGCGCAGACCTTGTGGAAAATAGCTGCGCGGTTGTTCCAACTCGCCGCACCATGTTGCTTATGCCAAGCCAACCCCTCTGGGCTAGAATGCCAAGCCACCGCCATGGGGCGGATTGAAGCGAGATGCTCGCCCATGGCTTCGTCAAAGGGGCGGAGATGAATGCGTCTGTGATCCCCTTCTTGGACACATTCAAGGTTTGATAGGTCGTTGTTGAGAGTGTTCCCGTCCTTGTGGTGGATATCATGTTTCGGCGGGATAGCGCCGTTCGCATCTTCCCATATATGCCGATGAAGGAAACCACGCCTTGGTTCCGAACCCGTGTAATACCGGGCATGGTGAACGTGTTTGCTTTCAGGGTATCTCCGATACCGATGCCCCCGATATTCCACCACATCCGCCTTTGACGTGCCGCGTCGCATTGACCATGATCCGTTGTTATCTGGTCCATTATACCCAACGAACCCAACGAAACAAAGCCCCTTCCAACAACATGGACCGGATGATTAGGCGTTCCTGTCAGCACTGAGCCATCCGAGAACGCAACCTGCATTACATCGGCCGCTTCATCGGTCACGCCGCACGCTTCGACAGCGCACGGGCCTTCATGCGTCGCCACCACGTCACCAATGCGGACATCCTCAATCGGCTTGCGCGACCCATCAGCCATCGTGATCAGCGTGCCTTCGATCAAACATTGGTCGTCATGCTTTCCGACGGGGAAACTTAATATCTCGCTCTCAAAGGAACCGCGCCATTCCGCAGTCGCGAGATAGCGTATCCCATCGACGGCCATTCGTCCACGAATAGACTGCGCCCGGATCGCCTTGTCGCCGCGCGTCGGAAAGTCCACCCGATGCACATAAGCACGGCGTTCCCGCATCGTGCGCGTCAGGAATGGCCCGACAGACGCCTTGATCTGCCCGCCTTCTTCCGCCCATGCCAGCGGCTTCCACCGCCTCACAAGGGCACAGAACGCCTCCACCCATTCGTCGGCCGTGGTTTGCTCGCGCCATAGGTCCAAAATCCATAGCCTGCCGTCCGCATCCATCCCTACGACCACATGCACGGTGTAATCGCCACCGGCTGCCGTCACAGCGTAATCGGAGGCGCCATACACTTTGAGCGCAGAGACCGGCGGCAGGGATGGCACCGGCACCAGCCACTGGCGCAGGAAATAGCTCCCTGTGTCGGGCACCGGGTTTTGTTGATAGAGCGCGGACCATGTGCGGCTAGCCCCGGATCGATCAAACTCGCTCTTGATCGCGCGCGCCTCCGCTGCCCATGGCCATTTGGGATCATCGCCCCAGAGCATTTCCCCGGGTTTGCGTCCGAGCGCGTCGTTATCCTCGGCTATGGCAGGCAACCGCACCACGCGCCAGTCATGCGCCTGCGCCTCCAGCAACCGGCCAGCCAAGTCATCCTCGTGCCAGCGGGTCATTATCACGATAACCCGCATACCCGGCTTGGCTCGCGTCCGCACATCCGCTGTATACCAATTCCAGGCGATGGCTCGGTATGTCTCGCTTTGCGCGTCTTCGTAGGACTTCACGGGGTCATCAATGATGATGCAGTCAGCGCGACGGCCAGTAACAGACCCCCCGATTCCGATTGCCTTGTATTCGCCGCCGTTCGATGTGCCCCATGCTTTCATATTCTCAGAGGCCAGAGTGTATCCGATGGAGCCGCAATGCTCTCGCGCGACGTTCATAACTTTCTTGGAAAACGCCTCGGCAAGATCGCTGGTATGCGATGCCCCGACTACGCACTGGCGCGGATGCGTCGCCAGAAACCACGCGGGAAATAACTCTGACCCGTAACTGCTTTTCCCGCTGCCGGGCGGCAGAAACATCATCAGCCGTTTGGTGTCGCCGCGCGCGACCGCCTCAAGCTCCCGGATAATCAGGCGATGATGCGGCTGTATCGTGAACCCCCGGTCAGCCATAACCCGCTCACAGAACCGGCCGAAGTCGGCGCGCGTTAGCCCCGCGTCCACGTCGTCCAGGTCCTCCAAGTCTAGCAGGTCACTCATGCGGGGGCAGCCCGCGTCATATCGTCAAAGCCCCCGGCCCGCGCCCTGTCAGGCGTTGGATCGTCGCCAGCGCCCCGCTCAGTTCCGCGCGCTCGCCCGGTGTCAACGCGCTCAGATCGACCAGCCCGTGCCCGTCATCCTCGCCTTGTGGCATATCCGTGGGTTTCCCCAATGTCCGGTCTAAAACCTCTTTGACGGCTACCATCGCAACGCGGTCATCGTCGCTCGCCACTAACTGGCGCAGCCTGACCGATGCCTCGGGCGTCATGCTGTTGATTTCCGCCAAGACCGCCTTTTTCGCCGCCTTAAACGATGTTCCGCCGCGCGCCGGATACATCGGACGGAGCGCGCCGCCATGAGGTTGGGGGATGAGGTCGCTCATATCCTACCGTCGCGCGTGCGAGGCCGTGGGTTGATTAGCGCGCCACCCGTCATACACCCTCGGAAGTCTTCCCCCGCGTGACGCGCGTGCGGTAGCGGGGAGGTTGATAGGTCTTTAAGAGAGGTGACGGGTTTTTCATCGGTGTCAATAGCTGCGTTGCGCGCCTCGATGGCTTCGCGCAGCAGCTTGACCATCATATTGCCGACCGGCCTTTCATCGCGGGACGCAAGCGCGCGGATTCGCTCGATTAGATCGGCGGGCGGGCGGAATACAAAAGGGTGCGATGTGCTCATATCGGATATATACGGCATTGCCTCAATTACACGTATGCGTTTATGTGTTATCCGGTATGCAATTATGTCTGTATCCGCCTTGGATACCATGGGATACAAGAATTGCACCGCAGGCAATCAAGCCTCGGCCGAGCCACGGGTTCCGATCATGTCCTACATTTCCTCCGCTTTCCGTTCTTCCTCCGCTTTTGGCGCTCATGCGGCGTTGGATGATGACCGCTTGCACCAGCTGGCGCCGTCTATTTTTGCTACGGAGGCGCACGAGAGCCGGTCCGCGCGTTATGCCTACATTCCGACTGCCGAAGTTTTGGCCGGGATGCGGAAAGAGGGCTTTGTCCCGGTGCGCGCATCGCAAGGCCGTTCTCGGGTTGTTGGGAAGGCGGAATACACGAAACATATGATTCGCTTCCGCCATTCCGACTTTATCGGCACGGAAAGCCTCGGCCAGATCGTTCCGGAAATCGTGCTTGTGAATAGCCATGACGGCACATCGTCATACCATTTGATGGCCGGCTTGTTCCGCATCGCCTGCCTCAATGGCCTGATCCGCTGCGAAAGCACAACCGCCGACGTGAAAATAGCCCATAAGGGCAATGTGATAGATAACGTAATTGAAGGGGCTTTTACGGTCATTTCCGATAGCCGGGACGCGGTGACGCAAGCCGAAAGCTGGGGCAGTCTGCGCCTAAATCACGACGAAAAGATGGCGATGGCCGATGCGGCCCGTGTGATCCGGTTCGGGGATGCCGAGGGTAATGTTGAAACCCCGATTGAAGCGCGGCAGCTTCTCGGCGCGCGCCGGCAGGCAGATCGCGGGGATGACAGCCTAT
>Ga0194048_10000258_pt1 | contig 25125 bp, 24 predicted proteins | sample JunL225m_MetaG_FD_161685 | JGI IMG/M metagenome (GOLD analysis project Ga0194048, IMG submission 161685) | Anoxic zone freshwater microbial communities from boreal shield lake in IISD Experimental Lakes Area, Ontario, Canada - Jun2016-L222-5m | ecosystem: Environmental > Aquatic > Freshwater >...
ATCTGCTGCAGCGGATGACGCTTGGCGGCGGCTTCCTTCTTGAGATCTGAATTCAGTAGCGCGCCCGCGAGCGGCGTGTCGGTGAGTGACGGCGCGATGACGTTGACGCGAATCAAGGGTGCCCACTCTGCTGCGAGGCTCTTCGCCAAACCTTCGACGGCTCCCTTGGCAGCCGAGATGCTCGCATGCATCGGCATACCCTGCGCGACGGCGACACTGGAGAAAAAAATGACGGAAGCATTCCCCGAGGCCTTGAGCGCAGGCAACGCTGACTGCAGCGCGGCGATGGCACCCAAAAGGTTCACCTGCAGGTCGCGCTGGAAATCCTCCACGGTCAGGCGATGAAACGGCTTGAGCGAGATCGAGCCCGGGAAATACACGAAGCCGTCAAGCCGCTCGGGCCACGTCAGCGGTCCAGGCGCCGCGGCGTCGAACGGCTGCGCGGCAATCCCGAGGTCGGCGAGCTTCTCGGGCGAACGACACGCCGCATGGACCGTATAGCCATCAGCTTGGAGTTGCGCCACGGTCGCACGGCCGATGCCGGAAGTGCCACCGATAATCGCAATGTGCTTGGACATGGTACCAAGATTAACAGGCTGGCCCGGAGGTCAAACGACGAGCCGCTTTTCTGGGCACAAAAAAGCTGGAGGCGAACCTCCGGCCAAACTGCACCAGCAACGGCGGCCTATTTTTTCGCTGCCGGCTTAGGCACAACCTTACGAGGCGTCTTCTTATCGAGATTCGCCTTAAGCTCCTCCTCGGTAAACTTAGTCTGAATGCCTTCGGCGGGAACTTCTGCCTTAGCCGTCCAAACGATGGCGTTGAGCACCAAGGTGCGTTGGCTGTCGATAGACCAGCCTGCGTGGTAATGGCCACCGCAGAAGCCGAAGCCGCGACCGCCATCCTTGCGGTCGACCGCCCATGCCACCACTTGCGGCTTCTTCTCTTCGAGCACCATTTTCCGCACATCCGGATTGCCGCCATGGTCGCCATCTTTGCGACTCATCGTATCATCCGGAGCAATTGCCGAAAGAATCGGTGTCACTCCCTCCAGGTTATCGCGGAAGCGCATGTTGAAATACCATTCATCCGAAGACGCATAAGGCTTTACCCCACGGCTGACTGGATGGTTCGGCAAGGTCTTAAAGTCGGCCAACCAGTGAGGGTTGACGGACCAGAACTGCTCGAAATAGCCCCCGAGCCATTCCTTAAATTCCTTGGCTCCAGCGCCCGTCGAAGAACGGCCTGCAGGGGGCGGATCAATCGGCTTGCCGTCCACACTCAACCATCCCGCACGCTCGTAGACCGGCTCGACAGCATAGTGCAGACAAACGAAACCGCAGCCCGCTTCCATCTTCTTCGCCAACTGCGGGAGATGGGTAACGGCCGGATGACCTGCCTGGCCGTCGGAATAAATCACGATCGTGTCCGCCTTGGCCACGCGCTCATCGGAGGGCCATTCGCCGTTCAAGGAGACATCGACATTGACGAGCCCGGCGGCGCTCTGCTTCAAGCCTGCGGCGAGGAGTTGAATGCCAGCGTTATGTTCGTGCTCGCCCGGGCCGTGGCTCGGCTTTCCGGCGATGAGTAAGACGTTCTTCTGGTCGGCGGCCGAGACGAGCGTAGCCGTCGCTAACAGCAGGAGGCTTAAGAGGGATTTTTTCATAAGATTATTTGATCTCCTTCAAGATGATGTCCTTGAATTGGACCGTCATCGCCGTGCCCGCATGGAGCTGAAGAGCGAGGACGCCCTTCTTGGCGCCGACGGCAGTCTCGTCGGTGACGTCGATGGTCTGGACGCCATTGATGAAGTGCTGCAGATGGCCGCCCTGGGCGACGATGCGATATTCGTTCCAATCAGCTGCCTTAATCTTGGCCTGGATTTCGTCGGACTTACCGACGGAGCCAGTCACCTCAAGCTTTGGCTTCTTGGCGTCTTTTCCTTCATGGATGACGACCTTCTCGCCGCGCTTGGCAAGAATGCCGCGCCCCTTCTCTTCGTAAAGGATGCCAGAGTAAGCCTTACCGCACTCGAAATCGCCCTGATAGCCAGCGACGACGAAACCCTTCTCGTCGACGACCTTGGAGCGATACTGAATTCCGGAATTACCAAAAGCGTCGGACTTGCCGTTCAGGTCCACAATCTTGTATTGGAGCGTGAGTTCGAAATCGGCGACTTCGCCCTCCCAGACGAGGAACGTATTACCCTTGGTGGAATGCTCCTTGGTCGTCTGGCCGGTGATGGCACCGTCCTTGACGGACCAGAAATCCAAGCCCTTCCAGCCGGTGAGATCTTTGCCGTTGAAGAGATTTTTATCTTCAGCGGAAACCGTGGCACAAAGTGTCACGAGCGCAAAGAGGGCGATGGGGTATTTCATGAATTTATGGGGTAGAGAATCGCTTACTTCTGCTTGCCGAAGAAACGGTGCAGATTCTTGAGGCCCTTGACGGCGATGTCATCGCGGTGCGGCTCCATCTTGCGCCAAATGGCGGCGGCGCGGGCAATCACTTTCACGTCCGTGGTAAAAGATTCGATGACGACATCGTTCTTATAGCCAATCTTCTTGAGTGCCGCGACGATGGGCTTCCAGTCGAGCGAATCGCCGCCCGGAGTGCCACGGTCGGTGCCGCAAGCGTGGAAGTGGCCGAGGTGCTTGCCAGCCTTGATAATCGAAGCGGCCTGATTTTTCTCTTCGATGTTCATATGGAACGTGTCGAGGTGAAGCTTTACGTTAGGCAGATTAATCGCCTTTACCAGACGCAGGCCTTGGTCACAGGTATTCAGGAAGTCGGTTTCAAAACGATTCAGCGGCTCGATATCGAGCTCGATGCCTTTCTTCTGCGCATGCTTACCGAGCTCCTTGAGATTCTTGACCACCAGTTTGAAATGCTTGGCCTTGGTCTTGTCATCATGGGCGCCGATGAGGCCGACCACGGAATAAAGCGGCCCAATCAAACGCGGACAGCCCATCTCCGCGGCTTGGTCGATTAAGGCTTTGATATATTTCCGGCCATTAGCTTGGTCGGCCGCGTTACCGCGCAAATCCCGTCCCGGGCCCATGCAAGCGCAGATCGAACCGATGGCGAGGCCAGCCTTCGCCGCGGCGGCTTTCAAGAAGCGCGGGTCGACGTGCGACGGATCTTCCACGGGAATTTCCACTGAATCAAAACCCCACTTCTTCAGCTTGGGGAACATGGAGACGCTCTCGTTGGTGAAAGGTGAGGCGTAGAGGAAGGTATTAAGGCCGAAGCGCATGGTGTTATGAGGGGATTGGGAAATGGGAGTTTTGTCCGAGGTCTAGGCTCGGTCAAGGCTGGGCGTATAAAGGGAAGCAATTAAGCGACCTTGCTCGGCGATTTGACGGCCTGCCCCGAAACACCGAGCAACGACGCACGACAGACGGAGCGAACGGGAAGAATCATCAGAGTGAGTGCTCGTTAGGCGGGCTTAGTTCCCAGAAATATCCGTTTCGCCGACGCTTAAATGAATTATAAAATCCAACTGACTTCCCCGACCGCGGCAGTTTAGGCTACTTGGCATGGATAATGTCACGCATGCCGCCTTGGGAATCACCGCCGGCGTCATCGTCCATCGCCGCGGCGGCTCACTCCCCGCCGCCGCGCTCGCCGGCCTGCTCGCCGCCGAAGCCCCTGACCTTGATATCTTCATCCGGCAATCCGGCGACCCGCTGGTAGCGTTTCGGTGGCATCGCCACTTTACCCATAGCTTCGTCTTCATGCCCGTGTGGGCGGTTCTGAGCGCATGGATCTCCGCTTGGTTCTTTCGCCGCCGACATAATATCGGGTGGCGCAGTCTTTTCCTGCCCGGGCTGGCCGGAGCGTTGACGCACTTGCTTTGCGACGGGTGCACCAGCTACGGCACCATGCTGCTCTGGCCGTTCAACGAGACGCGCTACGCCTGGGATTGCCTTCCAATCATCGATTTGTTCGCAACTCTGCCTCTCCTGGTCTTGGCCGTGCTAGCTTGGAAACGACATTCGCGAAACCTCGCCACCTATGGCATGCTTTGGTTCGTCAGCTACGCGCTGCTGGGATTATTGCAGCATGCCCGCGCGGAGAAGAAAATGGAGCGATGGCTATCCGACCGTCGAATCGAACCGGAGCGCATCGCCGTCAAGCCCACGATTTCCAACCTTATTGTTTGGCGGGCCGTATGGTTGCATCAAGGCCAATGGCAAACCGCCGCGCTCCGTCTCGCCCCGTTTTCTGAAGCTAAAATCGCCTTAGGAGAAACACGCAAAGCCTGGACTCCAGGCAGCCCGGGCAATCCGCCTGCCTATTCGGAAGGCGCCCACGCCATTGCTGACTTCTCCCGTTTTACCGGTGGCTGGAATACTTACGACCAAGTGCCCGGCGGTATCGCTATCGGCGATATTCGTTTCTCCACGCTCCCCACCAGCAGCCGGCCGCTCTGGGCCGTCCATTGCGGCCCCAATGGTACCGCCGCTGAAACCGAATTAGTCATGAATCGTTCGATCAACGCCGGCGATGGCAGTAAACTCTGGTCCTTGATTGACGGATCCGAGCCTGGATTCCAGTCATTGGATAAATAATATGCGTCTCCTATCCTTTAGTCTCTGCTTCGGCCTCGCCTACGCCGCCGAATCGACGTTCAAGCTCGTGCTCGAGGATAATTTCGACGGTACGGAATTAAATTCGAAGACCTGGAATATCGACACCGGCAAGCGCCGCGATGCGATCAATTCGCCTAAGGCCGTCGACGTCAAAGACGGCCGACTCGTGATCACGACATGGACCGACGCAGACGGGGTGACTTATTGCGGCTTCATCACTTCGCGTAAAAAATTCTCCCTCGTGCAAGGTAAGGTCGAGGCGCGCTGCCGCTTCTCCGTCCAGCCCGGCACGCAAATCGCCTTTTGGGCACAGTCTCCAACCTATGGCAAATCAGGCAAAGCTGCCGGCGCCGCTGAAGATGGCGTCGAAATCGACATCTTGGAGACGACCAGTCTGAAAAAAGGTGGATACCAATCGGTCCTGCACTGGGGACCTTACAAATCGCCGACCGAAAAGAAAATCCTTGGAGCCCAACACCCCGCCGACGTAGGCGGAACTTGGCACGAATACGGCGTCCAATGGGACGAGTCCGGATACCGCTTCACTTTCGACGGACAAGTCAGCTGGACCGAAACCAAGTGCCCCGCTTCCAAGGCACCGCAATTCCTGCTCTTCACCAGCGAGTCCAACCTCAAAGGATGGAGCGGCGAACGGCCCAAAGAAGGTTACGGCCTGAAAGAAAAATCGCAGAACACTTTCGAAGTCGACTTCGTCAAAGCCTGGGAACGCATTCCTGCGAGCAAGTAACTTAGCGTAACTCGAAACGGTAGGTCGCCGTTGCTTCCGCCGGAACCGGCATTCCTCCCTTTACTGCGGGCGTAAAAACTGAAGAGCGGGCGGCTTCTGCGGCTGCGTCATCCAAAAGGCGGCTCCCCGAACTACCGACCACGGCGACCGCGGCGATTTCTCCGTTAGCTAAAAGGGATATCCTGACCGTGACCAAGCCTTCGACTCCAGCCCGACGGGCGCGCTCCGGGTAGGCAGGCTCTTGGTGCACCCGAAAAGCGGGAGGTAAAAAAACTTCGGCGACAATCGGTAAAGTCGGAGCCGAATCAGCGGAGACGGTGACATCGCTCGCCGCTCGTAAGTCCGCCCCCGAAACCGAAGTCACGACACTCTCCGCATGGCTCGCCCTCTCTGGCGCAAGCGGAACGGGCACCACCTGCGGCGAGCCAGCCCCCAAGCCGACGCCGTGCTTACTTTCTCCCGGCAAAGCAATCGGATCTGAAACCAGCGAGATGATCAGCACTCCGCCTTCCCTCGTGGGTTCGGTGGCACGCTGATTTCCGCCAAACCAAACCGCGCCGAGCGCGACGGCATGAACACAGCCTACGGCGACCCAAATAAGACGATGGCGACGAGTCTCGTGCACGAGGTAGAGTCAACCCTGCCCCTGACTCAGTCAAGGAAGAGGCGCGTCATTTCGAGAAATCAGGCACCACCATCCACAGTAAGATCCATTCGCCGTAAGGGTGGTGCGCCGTGGCGCGCTCCTTGCGCTCTAAGGCCAATAATCCGGCTTTCTTAAAACGTATCGCCTCACCCCCAGAGCCGAGCCCAAGCAATAGAGCGGCCAGCTCCGCAAGGTGCGGATTATGTCCGACGAGAAATCGGCTCTGTCTGGCCTTACCCAACTGGACTGCGGTCAACCGAGGGTCGTCTTCGGGCTTGATTCCCTTCATGACTTGCAGCGGTAAACTCACGCCGGAGGCCAGTCGGAGTAATTGCGCCGTCCGCACCGCTCGCACCAAAGAACTGTGCTCGATCGCCTCCACTGAGGCCAAGGCCAGCCGCCCGGTACCCTTCCCTAGTTCAGCCACTTGCCGCTGTCCCTTCGGGGTCAGATCACGCAGCTCGTCAGGCATCCCCGGCGCAGCATCGGCATGGCGTAAAAGAAAAACCCGCATGCCACCACCGTGTTTGATTATAACATTTATGCAAATCGGACTTGCCCACACCCGCGGACCAGCGACCAATACTCTCGTGCGTTGCGTTGCGATTGCCCTCTGCCTCCTCGGCCTTGCGACGCCCGGGGGAGCCGTGGTGACGACTTCCTATTCCGATCATGGCCTGACTTTCAACGGGACGATCTGCTTGGATGCCCAAACCGGGTCCGTGTTATCGGAAAAAATGGCCGACGTCCAAGGCCACCCGGCGAGCGTCACCAAGCTCATGACCACGCTATTGGTGCTCGAAGACATCAAAGCAGGGAAGCTGAGTTTAGGTAGCCGCGTGACCATCACCAAGGAGGCCTCGCGCGTCGGCGGCTCCCAGGTCTGGCTCGCGCCTGGCGAAAATTTCTCCATCGAAGAACTTCTTTACGCGCTGATGCTCCAATCGGCTAATGATGTCGCTGTCGCGCTGGCCATCGATCGGGCGGGAGGCGTTGTGCCATTCGTTGACCGCATGAACCGTCGGGCCGCCGAATTAGGCATGTCCCGCTCTCATTTCATCACTCCCAATGGGCTCACCGAAGGCCGCGGGCCGCACGATACCACCACGGCCCGCGATCTCGGCAAACTCTGCCTCGAGCTCTGCAAGATGCCTTTGGCCTTAAAATTCACGGGCTGTCGTGACTACACCTTTAAGCGCGTCCTTAAGCCCCTCCCATTGACGAATCATAACCACCTCCTCACTCTTTTCCCAGGCTGTGATGGATTAAAGACCGGCTACACCAGCGCCGCTCATGCCTCGATTGCGACTACCGCCAAGGAGGGGAATCATCGGGTGATTGCCATTATTCTGGGGTGCGATAGCCCCGGGGGCCCTAAGGCAGCGCAGCGGTTACGAGATAAGTTAGCGGCCGACCTCATGACCGAAGGCCTGAGTAAACTTAAAGCCTCCGAAGGTCAAAAACCCCGCCCAGAAGCCATCGCTGTAAAAGCCCCCATGACCCCTAAAAAACCTTTAATTGCTAAGAAAGAAGAGGGTTTCTGGGATTGGCTGGGGGATTTATTTAGTTTCTAAACCCCATCCAAAGGTGGGGTAAAAGAAATAGTGAACATTTGTTCATTTTGCTTGCAAGAGGACGACGCGTGGACAGTTTCCCTAAGACCAACACATCCTACCACTATGTCAGCCAAACCCGAAACCACCGCCAAGGAAAAAGCCGCCAATCAGGCCGCTGAAAAGAAGACCCTCGATCTCGCCCTCTCCGCCATTAACAAGCAATACGGCGACGGCACCCTGATGCGCATGGGCGATGCGACCAAGATGCAGGTCTCATCCGTTTCCACCGGTTCCGTGGCCATCGACTTGGCCCTGGGCGTCGGCGGCCTCCCCCGCGGTCGTATCGTCGAGATCTTTGGCCCAGAGTCCTCCGGTAAGACCACCCTTTGTCTCTCCATCATCGCCGAGATCCAACGCCAAGGCGGCAACGCCGTCTTCGTCGATGTCGAGCACGCTCTCGACCCTCGGTACTCAAAGGTAGTCGGCGTCGATCTCGATAATCTCTTGGTCTCCCAGCCTGAATCTGGCGAAGACGCCCTCAATATCGTCGAAACACTCATCCGTTCGGGCGCCGTAGACGTCGTCGTCATCGATTCCGTCGCCGCCCTGGTCTCCAAGCAAGAGCTCGACGGCCAGATGGGCGACGCCACCGTGGGCGTTCAGGCTCGCATGATGAGCCAAGCGATGCGCCGCCTGACGGCCGCCATCAGCCGCACCAATTGCATCTGTATCTTTACCAATCAAATTCGCGAAAAGATCGGCGTGATGTTCGGTAGCCCCGAAACCACGCCCGGAGGCCGCGCCCTCAAGTTCTTCTCCTCTATCCGGATCGACATCCGTCGCATCGGCCAGATCAAGGAGCCTTCCGGCAAGGTCATCGGTAACCGCACCAAGGTAAAGGTGGTCAAGAACAAGGTCGCCCCTCCCTTTACGGAGTGCGAGTTCGATATTATGTACACCGAAGGCATTTCCCGCTCGGGCTCCGTGCTCGACCTCGGCATCGAACACAAGATCCTCGAGAAGAAGGGTGCCTGGATCGCTTATAACGGCCAACTCATCGGCCAAGGCCGCGAAGCCGCTAAAGATTACCTGATGAAGAATCTCAAGGTGCTCGAAGAGATCCAAAAGATTATTATGGAGAAGGTCCAAGTTGTCGGTGGCATGACGCTGGGCGTCGGCGTCGCCGAAAACGTTACGGCGGAATAAATTTCGTTGTTGGCTGTCATAGCCCGGGCCGCACGCAAGTGCGGCCCGTTTCATTTACCCAGCAGGCCCACATCACCGACCCGGCTTGATCTCAGCGGACTTCTTCAATCTTTAAAATCGAATCAACGGGTCGCACCAGTGCCTTAAGCGCCGATGCCAGACGTGCATGTTCGATTTCGGAACTCTTCACGACGGCTTCGATGTCAGCCTTAGCCTCTTTGCTCCGGAAGAGGGTCTTGATCTGTGTCGTTTCAAAGGCCTGCTTATCGCCAACGGCCTGCCAAATCTTGGCGAATGCTGGCGCGGTTGGGTTCTGCGGGAACTCGGCGGCTAAATTGATTCCCTTTAGCGCCTGCACGGCGGTGAACTCCATCGTGGCGGCACCCCAAGTCACTTTGACCTTCGAAGCCTTAACGCCTGTCACCTTAAGCGTCAGGCGGTTTAGTTTACGCTGAAACCCCGAAAGCGCCACGCCTGCCGCGATGGTGTTATCCTTGGCCACGTCCCCCGCCTCAAACGAAAAAGGAATCCGGAAACTTCGCAGGCTGATCGTTCCATTCTCATATTTAGAGATACGCTGACCTTCCTTCGACGTGGCCGAACCTTTCTCCAGATCAACCGAGATCTCACCGAGGTTACCCTTGAGACCCAAGGCTTCGAGATAGGCGCTCGCCATCACCACATGGCCAGCCCAGCCGGGATGAACGCCGTCATTCCCTTCAAGTTTGAAAGTCTCCCCATACTTAGCCCGAGCCTCGTAGCCCTTGATCAGCATCGGCCAATACACGTCGGCGAAGGCCACCTGTTCGGAAGCGGCGATTTCGATATCAATGTTACGAAAGTTGAGCAGTGCGAGGTTAAGCGACTCCCAGGTGCCCTTGGCCGACTTCACCCAAGGTGGCACCGAGTGAATCGTCCCCGATGAACCTAAAACGACGCGGGCGCCGGCCGCCTTGAAGGCTTGGACAACTTTAGTCTGATTCTGCCGGTAGGTTTCGGCAATCACGTCGTCCTGTGGAACATAGCGAAAGTCGTTCATGCCGTAGCAGGTAGTCGCGATCGTTGGCTTAAAACGTAGTACGTCATTATCCATCCGTTTTAGAAATCCGGCAGCCTGCTCTCCGCTCCAGCCATACTGCCGACAAGTAATCGCGAGGTCCGGGCGGGCGGCGGTGATATAGGCCTCCATCAGGCGGCTATACATTTTCTGCTCCGTGATGGAATCGCCGCAAATCGCCAGACGGTCGCCTTTCTCCAGAAGCAAAACGGCCGTCTTGGGAGCCAGCTTACCCTCGTACACATCGGGCACGCTATCCGGCCTCGGCTGATGAGCGCAACCGACCGATAATAATACGACCAAGGCCAAGGACAAGGCGAAGCGGGGCATGATGCATGACTAAGGAGCCGCCCTTAAAAATCTACCATCAATTCGTCCGTGACTTGCCTTCGCCCCGAAAACTAGTCATATTAATCTTCCCCTGCGGTGTTCGACACCCGCGGCAGCCTCCTTCTCCTACGATCATATCAAACGGGAGGTGCGACCCGACCGGCCTCGTCCGAGCCGTGGCAACGTACCGCCCACTTTAACTCCAGGAAATTCGGAGCTCCATTCGGAACCGGCACAGGCGGGGGAATCTTTAAAACAGCGACCGGAGGAAATCCTCCGGCCTGCTGGCTCTCCGTCGGGGTCTCAGCTTAACTTCAGCGGACCTTCTTCACACAGGCTGGGGTTCCCGAACGTCTTGAGCCGGTTCCCCATGCCATGGGCGATGGCCAGCAACAGCCGATTATGCGGCGTCTTATTAAACTTAAGAGCTCGGCCCGTCTTGAAGCCCAGTCCGCCGCCGATGAGCACCCAAGGGATGTCCTCGTGGCTGTGGCTGTTCCCTTTGCCCAGCTCATTGGTCCAGACAATCGTGGTGTTATCCAGCATGTTACCCTTGCCGTTCGGCTCCGGGGTCTCCTGCAGCCGCTTGGCCAGGTAAGCGATCTGCTCGGCGAACCAGGTGTTGATCTTCACCAATTTTTCAACCGATCCCGTGTTTAGGTCAGGGTCATGCGAAAGCGAGTGATGGCCCTCTTCGATACCGAGCCACTTCATGCGGACACCGCCGACCGAATTGGTAAATTGGAAGGTGGAGATGCGGGCCATGTCGTTGCGGAACGCGCTAATCAATAACTCGGTCTGCAACCGGGTGATCTGCGGAATGCTATCGTTATCCATCGCCACGCCTGCGGCGGGTGGCGCGGGCGCATCAAGCGCCGTACTCGTCTGGCTCTCCTTGATCCCTCGCTCCAACTCACGCAACGCCACGGCATGCTGATCCAGCAAAGCCCGGTCATGCGCGTCGACGTTCTGCGCGACCTTGGCGATATCCGCCTTAAGGGAATCGAGGACGGAGACGAGATTTTCGCCTTCTTTCATCGAGCCGTAGAGTTTGTCGAATAGTTCGTAAGGACTCGAAACCGGAGCGACCGGTTGATTAGGGCCAGCGTAACTCCACCGAGTCCATGGATCGGCGCGATTACCGACGCCGACGCCGATTTCCAAGGATCCCATCCGCGTTTTATTTTCCGGCGTGGACTGCAGGAAGTTGCGCATCACTTGATCGATGGAAGGTCCGCTGGCCCAGCCCGCCGGAGCACCGCCGCCGCCCATGATATTACCGGGGAATAACTCGATGCCGGTGAGCAGGCAGCTCATGCCGCGCATATGCGAATCGCCGTCGCCGCGGACCCGATTATTGACGCCCTTGAGCGTAAGGAGCCGATTCTTGAAAGGCTCGAACGACTTCATAATCGGCTTCAGTTTAAAGTTAGACCCTTCCTCCTCCGGCCAGAACGCCGACGGCACGGTCCCGTTTGGAGAGAAGACGAAGATTACGCGCTGACGCCTGGAGACCGGCTCGGCGGCGCCGAGCGTCGTCAGGCCGCCGAGCAACGGCAAGGCGGCGGCGGAAAGGCCGAGGCGACGAAGAAAATCCCGACGATGTTGGAGTGACATGGGCTTAGCGATTAAGTTGAGGAGGTTGGGCGGAGGACGGACGAAGCGCGACGACAACGGCGACTTCGACGGCGAGATTACGGACATGGAACTTATCCGCGCGGAACTTATCAGTCAGCTGACCTAGGAGCTCCGGCGAATAGGCCGCAGGCGGCTGCTTGGCTAGCGAGTGGAACAGGTTACGCACGAACCCCGCCTGCCCAGCCGGGCTGTCAGCGGCATGCATCGCGACATCGCGCGCGCCGGTGAGCTTGATGACGTTACCATCGGTAGTCGTGTAATCGGAAGAAGCATCGACAGGCTTCTTGTTATCGGTCGCGCGGACGCGGCCGACGGCGTCGAACCGCTCGAAACTGAAGCCGAGCGGGTTAATGGTCACGTGACAAGATTGGCAGGCCGGCTTGGACGTCAATTCGGTGACCTTCTCGCGCATCGTAAAAGAGGGATCAAATTTGTCGTCCATGAATGCGATCGCCATGGGAGGCGGCTTCAGCATCCGACCAAGGATATTACGGGTCACGAATACGCCGCGGTGGATCGGCGAAGATGATTTAGTGTACGAAAACGTAGCGAGCACGTAGGGGTGCGTCAGCACGCCTGCACGTTGGTCAGCATCCATTTTGACGGGCTGAAAGCCGGAGCCAGGCGCTATCTTCTGGCCGTAGAACTTCGCCAACCGATCGTTCATCAAGAGGGTGTCGCTCAGCAGAAGCTGGCGGTAATCCGACGCTTCAGACCACACGACGCTTTCGGAGAACAGGTCGAGCGAAGTACGCAGATCCATGACGACTCCTTGGTCGAAGCCCGGATACTCTTTCTGGTCTTTGGCAATCTCGGCACCTTCTTCCACGTGTAGCCAATGATGCAGAAAGTCGCGCAGCTTGGATTTGGCCCGCGTATCTTTCATCATGCGCTGAGCCTGCAGGCGGACCTGCTTCTCGTCGTGCAATGAACCGGCGGCGGCCGCTTTGAGTAAAGTTTCGTCGGGTATCGAATCCCAGAGCGTCAGCGCCAAACGCGAGGCGATGGCATAGTCATCCTGCGGACCGATACCAGGATAGAGGAAATACGGCGATGAAAGCGTGAAGATCAAGGCCCGCTTGGCCGCAATCTCAGGCGCTACGCCCTCGGCGAAAATTCGGGCGATATCGGCTTTCTGCGCATCGGCGAGCGGCCGGCGGTAGGCAAGCTGGGCGAAACGCAGGCAGAAGGATTTCAGCTTTTCGCCGCGATCAGCGGCCTCAGCCTTAGTGCCGGCATACTCAAACAAACGCCCACCGAGATGGGCCGAAACCTGTAAGGCGCCTTTCGCGACGGACTCGGTCCATTCGCGCGAAACCGATACGCCGCGCTCATAACCGATGCTGCTGTCATCGGGAGGCATCGAAACATCGATCACGTCAACGAAGCTCGAAAACTTCGGAGAAAGGCTCTCGGCTGGGATGACCGTCCACGCTCCGCCCGGCGGTCGCCACTCTAATTTCATGCCGGCGGTCTTGTCTTTGAATTTAAAGAATTCCACCTTCAGTGGGTAGCTGCGACCTCCCAGCAAGAAGAGTGGCGCCTGCACGGTGCGCGAAACGCCGGAACCAACCCAAAGGTCGATGAGAGCGTTCTTCTCCGAACCGTTGTCCGGAGGGTTCACGTAAAGGCGCGCCCCGTTGGGGGTCGTAATCCGAAACTCATATTCGCCGGTATCGGGAACGATGAGCGACCCCGTCCAGTTGATGAAGAACTGCTCTGCTTTAGTCCCTTGCTCCGGCGGCTTGTTTCCAAAATCAAAGTCGATGACGGGATCGATGCGCTTCAGGAAATCCTTGGTTGGCGCATCCTTGTCTTTCTTCTCGCGATAGTTGGCACTCAGGCCGCCGGCCTCGGCAGTCGAAGTCGTCCGCCGCAAGGAACCCAGAAGATCCGAAAGGCTTTCGCGGTATTGCCGGACGGTCAGGTGCGCCAATTCGATGCGCGGCGGATGATTCCGAGCGCGGGCTTCGGCGGAATAAAAAGCTTTGTGAATATATTCCGCTGCCGCGTTCGAGTCAGCGAGGGAAAGGGAACCTGGATCGTCTTCCGGCATTTCGTTGCGGACATAGCGGCCCAACGCCGCTGCCGATTTTTCGCCGACCAAGGGTTCGTCAGACTTGCCGGCCACGCCCTGCCCCACCGGCCCGTGACACCGCATGCAATCCTCCCGATAGACGACTTCCCCGCCCCTCGGCGCGGCTAAGTTCTTACGGTAATAGCGCGCTCCCTGCCGTCCGCCGTAGCCCAGTCCGCCGAGCGCCAGGATGATAGCTAATATTTTAAATATACGGCGGGAAAACATGCGCTTTAAGGGGACAGTCCAGCACACGGGTAAGTTCCCTTAAATCAAGCCAGCTTCCCCGAAACTAAACCAGCCTTTGCCGGCCGGATCGGACTCAGGACGACCGATGACGACATGATCGAGTAACTCCACGCCGACCACCCGGCCCGCTTCCGCCAATTGGCGGGTCACCGCGCGGTCCGCCGGACTCGGCGACGGATCGCCACTCGGGTGATTGTGAGCCACGATGGCGGCTGATGCTGAATGCTTGAGCGCCTGACGATAGACCTCACGCGGATGCAAGAGCGAGCTCGTGGCCGTACCCGAACTTATTTCCTGCAAAGCTAGTAGCCGGTTGCGGCGATTCAAACATAAGACCCAACATTTCTCGACCGACAGGCCGGCCGACAATGGCTCTAGTCGGGCCCACACTTTTCCGGGCGCATCAAGCTTCTCTCCCGGATCATGCGCGCGTTCCCGGATGCGTCGGGCCAGTTCCATCGCGGCGGCCAGCTCCGCGGCCTTCGCTGGCCCTAACCCATGGACCCTGCCGAAGTCGTGCGTATCCCAGGTCGCCAACGCCGCCAAGCTTCCGGCTTCCGTCAAAAGTTTTGTCGCCACCACAGGACTCGGCGATCCTTTCGTCCCTGTGCCGATGAGTAACTCAATGAGTTCGGTATCCAAGAGAGCCCTCGGCCCCAAACGGACCAAACGTTCACGCGGGCGATCATCAAGTGTCATTCCCTTGTCTACCTCCCTGGTGATGATTGCTCAACGCCGGGTCCGCCTTAGTCAAACCCCCTAAGCGCGATACCGGGATAATACCTTCCCGTAAGCGGGCGTGAGTTCTTCCGGACGGTCCACGTTCAAGCCTAGGTCCTTTATTAAGCCGTCCTTTAGGCCATAGATCCATGAATGTACCTGCAAGGCCTGCCCGCGCGCCCAGGCGTCCTGGACAACGGTCGTCTGGCAGACGTTAAGGGCCTGCTCAATGACGTTGAGCTCGCAAAGGGTATCGAGTTTTGCTGGACCCAAAACCGACTCGACGGCTAAGGCGTGCTTATGATGCACGTCGCGCACGTGCCGGAGCCAGTTGTCGATCAACCCTAGTTTACGATGTTCGAGCGAAGCCTGCACGCCGCCGCATCCATAATGTCCGCACACGATGACATGCTCCACCTTCAAGGCATCGACGGCATACTGTAAGACCGACAAGCAATTTAAGTCCGAATGGACGACGACGTTGGCGACATTGCGATGGACGAACAGCTCGCCAGGCAAAAGCCCGACGATCTCGTTGGCCGGAACCCGACTGTCCGAACAGCCGATCCAGAGATAGCGGGGAAATTGCTGCCGGGAGAGGGTTTCGAAGAAGTCCGGCTTCGCTTGACTGACGGAAGCCGACCAAGCCTTGTTCTGGATAAATAATTCCTGAATATCAGCCATGCCCGCCGATACTGGGATAAATCCTGACATTGCAAGTCGATACCACGGGCATATCCCTTGGGGCATGTCTCTTCGTTTCGGCTTCTGGTTTTTTCTGAATTCCGTCGCCTTGGTCATGGCAGAGAATGCCCGAACTCCCCCGCCTTATCGCGAGACGGTCTTGAGCGATGGCTATGGGCCAGAGTGCCACGCCTCTAACGTCATCAAGACTCCGGATGGCACCTTGATGGCGGTCTGGTTTTCCGGAGCAAAAGAAGGCGCCGATGATGTCGTCATCCGCTTCACCCGCCGAGACCCCCAGACGCGCGAGTGGTCAGTTCCGATCACCGTCGCCGACCATCAGGGAATCCCATGTTGGAATCCTGTGCTCGTTCCGGCCAAAGACGGCTCCGTGACCCTTTATTATAAGGCCTCGAAACTCATCCCAGAGTGGCAAGGTTTTTGGAAACGTTCGAGCGATGGCGGCAAAACCTGGACCGTAGCCAAGAAATTACCCGCCACTTTCCTTGGGCCGATCCGCTGCCGGGCCCTTGCGCTACATGACGGTTCCCTTCTCTTCGGGAGCAGCGACGAATCCGCTGATAAGTCCTTGGGTAATCCTTGGCGGCCTCACTTCGAAATTCTTAGCCACCCCGGAGATCCCTCCGATGCTACTGCTTGGCAAAAAATCGTGCCGAATCCAGGCGAACCACCCTTCAATGCTATCCAACCTTCCGTGGTTCTCCTTCCGGACGGTCAACTCCTTGCCTTGCTTCGTACGCGCGAAAAAGTCGTCGCGCAATCGACCTCGCGCGATCTTGGCCGGAGTTGGACTCCCTTGAAGGCCACAAGTCTGCCCAACCCAAACTCTGGCCTCGAAGCGGTTGTGCTTTCCGACGGCCGGGTCGCCGCAATCCTCAACCATGGAACGAACCGGCTGACGCTCGATGCCGTCCTTCGCAACGAAGAGGGGCAATGGGGGCAACCCCTGTTGCTTGATCAATTGAAGCGCGGCGAAGGTGAAGTCAGTTACCCCAGCGCCTTGCTCGACCAGCAAGACGGCCACGAAGTCATGCATGTCGTCTATACGCGCAAACGGCGGGAAATCGTCCTGCGCACCTTCGACCTTCGTGATGCCGCTTGGACGGCTCGCTGAGTTCACCGCAGGCTTGCCGGCCCGCCTGAGGCGCCTGTTCATGGTGCCAGCTAATCGCATGGGCTAGGTCGGCGGTCTCTCGGGCACCCAACTTAAGGATGTTCAGGAATATATCACCTGGGTCACTTCCGTGCCATTTATGCGGATTTTCAGGGGTAAGAAATAGCGCTGGGACACCTTTAGGGCCTTTTCTGCATCCTGGGCGCGGTCTTTTTCATTCTGCGACCTGACGAGTCTTGAAACTATGGCCCTTTTGGGGTGTATTATACGCAAGATGAATATCCTGCTCCTCGCCGCACTCCTCGCCGCCAGTACGTCCAACCCTAAGACCAACAAGGGAACGGTGACCCCAGATGGCTCTACCCCAACGGCTTCCTCGGATAAGAAAAGCAAGAAAGCCGATGCACCGGCACCTGCCGCCGATCCGGTCTCTCTCGTGCCAGCCGGCGCGGTTGATGCTGCGACCCAGATCGCCAACGCCGCCGCCAAGGCTGCGATGGATGAAATCGCCAAACTCAACGCGATCGGCTCCGACGGTGCGGCTCCTGCTGGACCTGCCGTCGTAGACGGTAAGACGCTCGAAGCCGCCGCGACCGGCACCGCCGCCGTGACCAAAGAATTAAAAGGTTCGAAGAAAAAAGCCCCTGCCACCGAAGACGGCGACAGCACGCCTCCTCCGCCCAAGGCGGAAAAGAAGACCAAAGCTTCCGCCGCCGCCGCGACCCAAGGCGATACCACGGCCGCCGAAGTCAAAGTCAGCAAGAAGGCTGCCGCCGAGCCTGCCAAAGAATAAGTTCGGGGCCTTGGCCTTCTTCCCAAACCCCGGTACGCCGGGGTTTTTTATTTACGAAATCGGCCGGCCTGAAACCTTCGCCCGGGATTGGTGTATTATTGATATAACCATGCGTTCCCTCCTCGCCCTCAGCTTGCTCGCCCATCTGGCCTACGCCGCCGAGACCAGCCCAGCTCCGGTCAAACCAACCGAGACCACCCCGGCCGTCACCGGCCCGGTGATTGATCCGAATAATCCCGCCCCGACGGTCGACCCGACGAAAGTGGTCACGCCACCTGCGACCCCAGCGTCCACCCCGGAACCCGAAAAGAAGAAGAAAAAGAAGAAGTCCTGATCTCTCCGAAGTTCGTCAAATAAAAGAGCCCGTCTGATAAATAGGACGGGCTCTTTTATTTTCAGTCAAACCGAGGGTCAGTCTTGGCGGATGATTTCGCGCGGGTTCGAGCCATTCGCCGGCCCAACATACCCACGCTCTTCCAGGACATCCATCATGCGCGCCGCCCGGTTATAACCAAGATTGAGCCGGCGTTGGAGCATCGATACCGAAGCACGTTGTGATTCCTTGATGACATTCCAGCACTGGGCGACCAGCGGATCTTCCCCGTCTTCGCCGTCCATCCCGGCACCCCCGCCCTCTTCCGAAGCATTCGCGATCGCATCGACGACCTCTTGGGCGAATTCCGGATTACCGTTCTTGCTCCGGATAAATTCCACGATGTCGGCCACTTCTTGCTCGCCCACGAAAGCTCCCTGCACGCGTTGCAGCGTCGCCGTACCAGGCGGGATGAATAACATATCGCCGCGTCCGACCAAGGTCTCGGCTCCGCGACTATCCAGGATGGTACGGGAGTCCACTAAGGCGGAAACCTTGAAAGCAATACGGGTCGGCAGGTTTGCCTTGATCAAGCCCGTGATCACATCGGTCGACGGGCGCTGGGTCGCGACGACCAGGTGGATGCCGGCCGCACGGGCCAACTGAGCGAGGCGCGCGATCGAGGTTTCGATATCTTGGGCCGCCACCATCATCAGGTCGGCCATCTCGTCGATGATGCAGACGATATAAGGTAGTTTCTCCTTTGGAATCTTCACCCCGTCATCGAGCACGCTCTCTGCCGCCTCGCGAGCGGCCGCCTGTTCATCCGGACTGAGCGGCAACTCTTCTTGCTTTGGAGCCCCGGCATCTTTCGCGAGCTTGGCATTAAAGCCCGTGATGTTCTTCACGCCGCACTTCGCGAAAATCTTATAGCGCCTCATCATTTCCGCGATGAGCCACTTCAAGGCCGCCGGTACGCGCTTGGGATCTGTCTCCACCGGAATCAATAAATGGGGCAGGTTACTGTAGACCTGCAATTCCACGACCTTCGGGTCGACCATGATGAAGCGGAGGTCTTCCGGCGTCATCCGGTAAAGCAACGAGACGATGAAGGCGTTGATGCAAACCGACTTTCCTTGGCCCGTGGAGCCAGCGATCAGGCAGTGCGGCATCTTCGCCAGATCCTGGATGACAGGTTTGTTCGTGACGCTGTCGACGCCCAGCACGACCGGGATTTCCATCTTCGATTCGGCCCACGCCTTGGATTCGATGATCTCGCGCAGAAGCACGTCCTTACGCACTTTATTCGGAATCTCAATACCCACCGTGCCACGACCCGGAACCGGAGCGAGGATACGCACCGACTCCGCCTGCAGGTTCATGGCGATATTATTGGACAGGTTGGCGATTTTCTCGACGCGCACGCCCGGGGCAGGCTTGACTTCATAACGCGTGATCGAAGGGCCCTGCTGAATGCCGACATCGATACCATTTTCGGGGTCGACCGGAATCACACTGACTTTGAATTGGGACAAGGTCTCGATCAATTCGGCGGCGCGCTTACGGAAATCTTCCGCCGGGGCTTGGCTGGTCGCTACCGGCTCGGTCAGGAATTTGATATCAGGAAAGACGTAATCTCCCTTCCGCTTCAACGTCTGGGATGCTTTGGCTTTTTCGATTTCGTCGGGCTTGATGACAATCACCTTCTTACCGGATGGCGGCGGGGTCGTCTTTTGTTTAATCGGGTCCTTTAGATCGGGCTCGTCCTTGACCTTAGGCGTTATCGTCACCGTCTCGGCCTTGACCGTCTTCTGCGCCTCGACCGCTTCTTCCTCGGGTTCATCTTTCTTCACCTCAGCTACCGGCTCCGCCTTCTTAACCTTCTCGGGCTTGGTCACCTCGACGGGCGGCATCGCCAGCGGGGCGATTTCAAAGCCGCGGATTTCTTCCTGCTTCCGACGCACGGCGGCAAGAGCTTCGGCTTTCCGACGGTTTTCTTCGGCGGCTTTTTGGGCGGCGGCTTTGCGATCCGAATTCCATGCGCCCAAACCATCGCGCATTTCTGCAATCCAAGAGGCGAGCGTAGCCTTAGGATCGTCCGCCAAAGAACCTAATAAGCAAAATCCATACGGGAAGACGAGGATCCAAGTCCCGATGGGGCCTAAAACCGGCAGGCAGATGCTGCCGTAGATAAAACTGCCCAGCAGGCCACCCGAGCCCTTCGGATCAAAGGCACCGGCATTCACGATATGGCCTGACTCCGGATCGAGCCAAAGCGCCAAGATGGGCGCGCCGAAAAGGATGCAGGCCGACATCAAGGCCACCTTCGTTGGCCATAACGTGTGGGCGCGTTGGTTCAAGGCCAGCCAGGCTGCGATTAGCAGGAAAGCCGGAATCAAAAAAGCCGAATAGCCGAAGATACTAAATAAGAGAACCGCGATACTGGCGCCAAAGGAACCGCAAGGATTACTCTCGAGGCTATCTGAAGTGGCGCCGGGGAGATTAAGTTTGGTCTCCAGCATCTCGCGCATCCAAAAACTGTCTTTGTTGGTATGGAATGCCATCGCGATCAGCAAGAAGGCGCCGATGACGCCAAGGGTGACGGCGAGCAACGGGCGACTCTCGCTCGCGGGTCGTGCTAAGGTGGCGGAACGTTTACGGGCTGGAGCGGGCATGATTATTCGCCAAAGAGCGTTCCTTGAGCCGCCGTATCTTCAGGACCCACTGGATTAACTTCGGGATGGATGTGGCGCGGCGGGCGGGTGACCCGGGCGGCTAAGGCCCGCGTGCGTTCCTGGGCGAGACGTTCCACCATCCCCGCCAAGGCGTGACGGATCCATTTCGGCGTAAAAGAGGAGGCTGAATAATCACAAGGCCCGTAGCCATGAACGCGTCCGGCCTGCAACAACGCGTCGTTCTGGGCGAACTCGGCTTCGCTTTCCGGCACATAGACGGCAAAAGCTTTACCACCGTTCTTACGTAAGAGCGAAAAGACCGGCACGTCGCTCGGACCGTCTGCCACATAAATCATATTCTCGAAAGGCACCCGACGATCTTCGGTGCGCACGACGGCGTTGACATCGATTTCGGGATTCTTGTTCGAGCCTTTGTTGATTTCAAAAAGGAAGCGGGTTTTGATGGTATTATCGACCATCGCCGCGACTTGCGTGATTTCAGTCGGCAGATCCAAGGCCAATTCATCCTGCTTAGTGAAATGCGGGGGCAACGGGTGTTCCAAGAATTCGCAGCCGTAAATTCCATCGCAATGTGCCGCGAGCGAGGTCCCACGGATCATCTCCGCCAAACCCGTGCTGATGATGTAATGCTCCAACACGACTTCGATGTTTTGCTTGTGCCCTAATTCTCGGACATACTGCTTCAACCCTGGAAAGAATTCTGGAAGTCCGTCGCACAATTTGATCTCCGCCCCCAATTCCCGCAGGCGGCTATTGGTCAGGCCTTTCATGGATCCCGCTTTGACGTAACTGAGCAGGTGATTAAGGTAGACCGAATCCTTAGGGGTGCGGATCCCCTTCCGGGCATAGAGCGCCGGCAGCTGGTTCGTTTCTTTCCAAAATTGCTCCTCGTCCACGCCAAAAGCGCGGAAAAGCGGTGTCTGCATATATCCGGGGCAAAGGGTCTTATCAAAGTCCCACACGCAGGTGAGGACATGGGTGCTACGGAGGGCTGGTTCCTTGGGCTGCATCAGAAATGGGAGTGGGTGAAAGGTCGGGCTTGCGGAGGGGGCTTACCCCCCTCCATTGAATAACCAAGGGACCTCGCCTGTCCAAGTCCCGATTGACCAAACCTGATCATGTCCGCCAGCCCCCTCCGCCCCGACCTTACCAGCTTCCGCCGCAGGCTGACCGAGCTTGAGGGGTTTATGGCAGATCCGGCCACCTTCGGGGATAGCCGTCGAGCCGCCGCCTTGGGGGCCGAACTACGCTTCACCTCCAAAGCCGTGAAAGCGGATGATATCTTGGTCGCCCTCGAACAAGAGCTGGCCGAAGCCATCGCCCTTTCCCGCGAAAGCGACACGGAGATGCGCCACATGGCCGAAGAAGAGATCAAACGGCTAGGTCCGGCCGTCGAAATCGCCCGGGAACAGCTCATCCGCTCGATCATCCCACCTAATCCCGACGATTCTCGTAATGCTCTAGTAGAAATCCGAGCCGGCACGGGCGGCGAAGAAGCCTCGCTCTTCGCTTCCGAGCTGATGCGCGCCTACACCCGATTCGCTGAGAAAAAAGGTTGGAAATGCGAATTAATGTCCCTCTCTCACTCCGATCTTGGCGGGGTGCGTGAAGCCGTCCTGCTCATCGAAGGCGAAGGGGCCACCGCCCTGCTCCGCCACGAAGCTGGCGTCCACCGCGTTCAACGCGTGCCGGCCACCGAAGGCTCGGGCCGCGTCCACACTTCCGCCGCCACCGTCGCCGTGCTACCCGAAGCCGAAGAGGCTGAAGTCGTCCTAAAGCCCGAAGATCTCGACATGTCGGTCGCGCGGGCCAGCGGCGCCGGCGGTCAACACGTCAATAAGACCGAATCCGCCGTGCAGATTATTCACAAGCCCACGGGGCTGATGGTCTACTGCGCCGACGAACGTTCCCAGTTGCGAAATCGCCAGAAGGCCATGCGCGTCCTGCGCGCACGTCTGCTCGACCTGACCCGCGCCAAAGAACGCGAGGTCCGGGCCGACGCCCGCAAGACCCAAGTGGGCTCGGGAGATCGTTCCGAACGTATCCGGACTTATAACTTTCCGCAAAATCGCATCACGGATCACCGTATTGACCTCACCGTCCACGGCATCGAACAAGTCCTCGAAGGCGACCTCGATGAACTGCTCAACGCGCTGTATGAGGCAGACCTGCGCGAGCGTGCCGAGGCGATCACGCGTCCGTCCGCCTAATTCCGCGTCGCGATGGACCCCGCCTACATCGAACGCTTCGCCGGCATCGGCCGTCTTTACGGGCGAGCCAATATGGAACGGCTATCGCGCAGTTCTTTTCTCATCGTGGGCTTAGGCGGCGTCGGCTCATGGACGGCGGAAGCGCTTGCCCGCACGGGCGTCGGCCACTTGGTCTTGGTCGACGGGGACGCGGTTTGTATTTCCAATACGAATCGTCAGCTCCATGCCGTCGCCGGTAATGACGGCAAAGATAAGACCCAAGCGATGGCGGAGCGCGTCCACTCGATTCATCCGGCCATCCGCACCACGCTCCACCCGCGCTTTCTTTCCAAGTTGAACGCCCACGAAGTCGTGAAAGATTTCGACGGCGTGGTGATTGATGCGATGGATTCGCTTTCACCCAAATGCGGGCTAATCGCGGAATGCTTTAATCGCAAGATTCCGCTCGTCAGCGTCGGCGGTTGTGCCGGTCGCCTCGACGGTACCCGCATCAAGGTCACCGACCTGACCGCTTCGCGCGACGATCCGCTCATGATGCTCGTGCGCAAACGGCTCCGGCAGAATTTCGATTTCCCGCGCAAAGGGCTCTTCCACGTTTCGTGCGTCTGGTCCGACGAACCTCTAGTCCAACCGACCGATTGCGCTGATCTGCCCGGCGGCACGCTGCCCGATGAGAATGAGCTGAACCCGAACTGCGAATGGGGATACGGCACGGCCTCGCATGTCGCCGGCGCCTTCGGGCTCGCGGCCGCCGGCGAAGCTATCCGGCTCTCACTTCTGCGGGCCGATAAATAGGCGGCGGAAATTCGCCCGGGTCAGTTCCGCTGATGCCTCTGGTGTGACGCCCAAGGTCAAAGCCAACTGTTCGTTGGTTTTAAAGATGTTGGCCGGGTGATTCGATTCCGTGCCATCCGGACCCGGCGGCAACTCATGGCGGCGATACTCGGGAGCCGGACATAAGGCCGGCGCATCGGTCTCGATCAAGATGCGATCACGCGGGATGGCGGCGGCGAATTGCGAACGTAGCTCAAGCTTACGGGGCAGCAAATGGTGAGCGCTAAAGGAAAAGTAGGCCCCCAGCCGGCTCAACTCCGGCACTAATTCCACTGGACCATTCCAGCTATGCAGCAGAAATCCGCGGGCAGGCAGCGGCGCAACGCGCAAGAGTTCGATCAGAGGCCCGATGGCTTTCACGCAATGGATGGTGAGTGCCCGGTTAAGTTCGACGGCCAAGGCGAGCTGTAGGCGGAATGCCCGCTCCTGTGCCTCCGCATCAAAATCCTTCACCCATCGATCCAATCCCATTTCGCCCACGGCGGCGGCGGGAAACATCAGCAAGTATTCACGTAACTGTTCCGCCCAGCCGGGCTTTACCGCCGGCACATCCCAGGGGTGCAAACCGAATGAGGGAAGATTTCGTCCATCACGGCGCGCAAGTCGGGCCACATCCTCCCAGTCATCCGGAGACGAACCGTTGATCACCGCAAAGCCGACACCCTCGCTTCGTGCCAGCTCGACGGCGGCATAGGGCACTTCGGCGAACTGATAATGACAATGGGCGTCGAAGATTTCCATCAGCGCAGCTCGCTCATCGCGACCCGGATTTTTTCCAAGAACTCTTCGCGCCAATAATAGTGCGCCAAAAGCGTCGGGTCGTCATGCCCTTGCAGTCGTAAGGCGAAATAAAGTGCTTCGACCGAAGCCAACCCTTCCACGGGATCAAGCCCTTCCCGATTCCGGCGCGGGTAGGAAGAGATGACCGGAGGCAGCGAGCGGCCGATGGGCTGGCCGGTGACGCGCGCCCTCAATTCGGCGACCTGCTTCCAGCTTCCATCCAGTAAGATCAGTCTGCGCCCGGCGTCAGCGAGCGTGATGGGCGGAGCCCCGACCTCCAATAATAACATTCCCGTTCCGTCCAGAGTCGCCTCCCCGGAGGCTTCGATAAATTCCAGCTCAGGTCGATGGCGCAGCGGCTCAAGCGTGCACTTCACCAAATTTTCTTCGGCATGGCGAATAATGGATACCAACGGTCGCACCTGAATGATCAGCGGCAATGATCTGTCCGTCGCAGCTTCGCTTCTTCTTTATTTGGCCCCTAACTTCGTGAACCAGATTTGCGGAGCGCCCACGACGCCGATCTTACCCATGGCCTCCTTGAGTTGCGGAGAGTTCGCAAAAGCTTGAGCGGCCTCCAGCGAATGGAAGTCGTGGATGACCGTCACGTCTTTCGGATCGCTGGCTGACTGGAAGACGGCTTGATGAAAGACATCGCCGCGCATCGGAGCGAACGCATCGTAACCCTTTTTCCAGACGGCGTAATCGGCGACGTTATGGCGGACATAGAGTCGGACATCCGAAGCACCCAGGCCCGGGCTGCGCGTGAAATAAAAGGCGCCAATGATTAAAATAATGAGTCCGAGTAGGGTGGTTGTTTTGGTCATTAGGTTTTATTTTGAGGTGATGCCTATGTTC
>Ga0194048_10000260_pt1 | contig 25005 bp, 33 predicted proteins | sample JunL225m_MetaG_FD_161685 | JGI IMG/M metagenome (GOLD analysis project Ga0194048, IMG submission 161685) | Anoxic zone freshwater microbial communities from boreal shield lake in IISD Experimental Lakes Area, Ontario, Canada - Jun2016-L222-5m | ecosystem: Environmental > Aquatic > Freshwater >...
TCGAATGGCCCAAGCAAAGCCGAAACATACTTCAAACTGGCGGCAGCCTTTGCGGAACCCGGCAAGACCGGCAGCTTTGGCGAAGGCCTTGGCCGTGCGGCTGGCGTCATGGGCGACTATCAGAAAGCAGCAAGGGAATCAGATATTGCCAATGCTATGGCAAAACGTAGCTTGCAAACTGAAATGTTGAAATATCAAGCCGAGTCTGCAAAAAACGCTCTTGAGCAGCGCGTCAAAATTCAAGACAAGCTGAACGATAATTCACAGCAATCGCCAGAGATGAGGCTGTGGCTTGAAACGAATGCAGGAAATCCAAATCCACAATCATTTCCTGATTTTGTAAAAAGTAGAAAGTCACCAACCGAGCAAGAAGCATATGATGCTGCCTCTCTAGATGAAAAGAAAAGAATGCTGGCAAATTGGACACAGATAGCGATTGCAAAAAATGCTGGCTTGCAAGACAAAGTGGCTGTACGCACTGCTAACGAACAAAAAACCGCCCAAGGACTTAGTGATTCAGAAAAAATTGCAAGAAATATCCAAGCATGGGCTTACATACAAAGAGGAGTATTGCCATTCAGGAAGGGCGATCCTCAAAATAAAGAAGTTATGGATGCGGTAGCACAAATAAGCAAAGATTCAGGAAAAACAGCCCAAGAATTGGCAAATTCGCCTGCATCTTATAGAGCTGATTCTGCCTCTTTAAGCACTAACAGGCTGAAACTTGATACACAAAGTTCAGCACTAGAAGCATTCCATAATAACTTTGATACATGGGATCAGCTGGCGTCAAATACGCCTTTAACATTTGGGGATGCAGACGCAAAAGCATTTGCCGACTCAATGAAAGAAATAAATCAAACAGGCATTACCGATATTGACCAAGCTAAAATGACAATAGCAAGTCATTTTAATGATCCTAGGGCTATAGCGGTAGCAGCTGCCGCATACACGACAGCGTTAGATTTTGCGCGCATTTCATCGCCAGCATCAAACGCGGCTTTGACTGAAGGCGCAACTAAAGAAGCTATGAAATTGATGAATGCGGCCTTTAATGAGCAAGGCAGAAAAGGATTGCGAACCTCTATGTATGCCGATGCAGACGGAAAAGTTTCCGCACAACAGCATACGATAAATAATATTTCGGATCGTATGAACGGCAAACCAGAAGGGACAACTAATAAAAAAGAAGCAGAAAGCAAAAAATCTGCAGCAACCTCACTCCCTGCTGGCATCCCGGAAGGGTCAATAAATATTGGCAAATCACCTGCTGGAAAAGATGTTTATAAAGATCCAACTGGCAAACAATGGGAAATTCAATAATGGCTGCTATCGAATATAAAGGCGAAGTCATCCCGGTTGCCCCGCCAACCGCAAAAGAATATACCGGCGAAGTTGTGCCGCCTGCTGGCTCCAAGAAAGCGGCTGATCCTCGTTTTAACATTGCGCTAGCATTGAAAGAGCTGGAAGGCGGCGTATTCGACCCATTGCTAAGTATGGGCAGCAACATGGTATTGAAGCCTATCAGCGACATCGCCGGTCTGGCGGCTTGGCCTGCCAATGCGATGGGTCTTACTGATATGGATCCGAGGTATCTTCAGCAGTTAATACAGTCTCAAGCCTATGAGCCACGGACTAATGCAGGCAGATCACTCTATAATCCATTAAATATTCCGCAGGCTATTGGCAAAGGATTAAATTATTTGCTTCCCGGTGAAGCAAAAGAGCCTAACACTATGTCCGGGATGGCTCAAAATGCGATTAGGGAAGCAGTCCCGCAAGCTCTTTCGTTGTTGGGAATGAAATATGTAGCCCCAGCGGCAAGAGCTGGCGCCGAGTGGGGAGCAGGCAAGTTAATGAGATCCGCTCTTTCTACTCCGGGGGTTGAAGATGCGGCTGTTAAGTCCATGCTTGACAACGGGTACACCGTATCCGGGAAAAGCCTTGAACAGATAAAGGCAGACATAGCCGCACATGGTGAATTACTGTCTAAAATACTTGAATCGCCTGAATATTCGGGAACAAAAATTCCGCAAAGTGAAATTATTGACCATCCTGCCATTACAGATTTGCGAAAAAAAATTGGGCCAGAAAATGTTACCAGCGGATATGAAAACGATTTAAAGAAACTTGCAAAGCTTCAGGATAGTTTTGCTAATAACCCTGTATGGAAAATAAATCCTGAAACCGGAGTCCCAGAAATATCATTGGCTGAAGCCCAAGCCTTAAAAACTGGGACATACGAACGTGCCTACAAAACCAAAAGAGAAAATAAAGACGTAGTAACACAAACCAGAAAAGCTCAGGCACGCGCTTTGAAAGAAGCATTGGATACAGCGGCGCCTGAAACTGTGCCTATAAACCAAAAATTAAGTGGAATGATTCCAGCTAAAGTAGCAATAGAAAAGGCATTGAGAAACCCCTCACTTATATCCGGCCTGAGAACATATGGCGAGTCATTGGGCGCAAAAAGTTTGTATAACTCTGCGTCGCCATTGGAAAAAATGTTGCAGGCACAATCACTAATGACGCAGCTATCGCGAGACCAGCCCCAGCCTTAATTGGTGGGGCGGTTCTTGTTGTAGAACTCCAACAGGACAGGCGCGAGTTCGATAGCGTCAAACTCTACGCCCTCGTCACCCTCGACCTTGCCTATCCACAGCGTGCCTGTGTTGGGGACTTTGCCGGGCGCGATGAACAGCTCGCCGACTTGGATATGCCACGGGCACAGCGGGTAAAACGTCATGTCGGTCATTTGTGGTTCGCCTTGAGTTCGGGGATTAGGTCGGCCATTGGATTGAGGAAGCCGATCTGGATTCTCCTCGCGTCGGCGTGTTGTATCAACCCGTCTGCCATCTGGCCCTGTCTTAAATTATCCGCGTTCTGGGTTGTCCAGAAATCAGCCTTTTTAATCCAGCCGCACAGCCACACATTGCGCTCAGAAGCCCGAGCGAACACGTATATATCTGCGTCGAATTTGCTCTGTGAAAGCGTGACGTGGGCCGTGAAATTGGCCCGAGGAACCGAGCTGCAACGCTTGGTCTTGACGTCGATCTTCCTCCAGTCCACCAAGAAATCGTAGTGCAGCTGCTGCTTGGCAACGTACTTGAACAGGATATCTTTCTCGTTCATCCAGCGGCCAAAGGCCAGCTCACCCATAATGCCGGTGGTCTGGCCTAGGCCATCTTCAAGGATCGTCTGAGAGTTGAATGCCTGCTTTGTACTGTGCCTATCCGCATACCCGCGCCATTCGTCGCTGATTGTGTAGGCCCGTGGGATCATCGTCGCAGCTTCGCCTCGGTCTCGGTTACCAGCTGGTCAAACTCCATTAAATCCATTTCCATTTGCTCGATGTAGTTGTCGTCACGCGCCACCCGCTGGCAGGTGAAATGGCGGTCAACCGTGACAAGGGCGGGGATGTACAGACACATATCCCACCACTTCCTGCCGGTGATCCATAGGCACCCCTGCACCTGATCCATGATGGTGCCCCAGTTATTGTCGATCAAGATAGGCCGTACCATCGTCGGATCGTAAAAGCACTTGTACTCACCGCCACCGTCTTCGCCCACCAGTGCGTCGGCGCTGCAGCCGAACTTCCGGTCGTCGGTCATGCAGAACCCGGCCAGATCACACAGATCGTTCAGGTGGACTTCGTGGGCCTGCCTGCACGCCTCTTCCAGCTCCTTGCCTCGGCGCATGGCAAATGTCTCGATCTGCTCTGCCAGTGGCTGGCCGGATATGCGTTCACATGCCAGCCTGAAGGCGTAGTTCTTGGCGGTTTCCGACCACTCCCCGATTCGCTCGCCGCGCAGGGCTTTTTGAACGGAGATTGATGTTGGCGTGGACTTATATTCCCCGGCTAGTTTTGCGTCAGCTTCAGACCCGCCTCTCAAAATCGTATCGACATACATTTTCTGTTGATACGTCAGCAGGCCAACTTTAGCCCGGACGGTGTTGAACATCGAGGCGGTGATCACCCCGGCCCGGTCAGTGTGCCAGCCAATTGTTCCCTGTTCATATTCGCTGATGATCATGCTGGGTCACCTGCTGGGGCGGCGTCAGCCTTGGCGGCGATGGTTTTATAGATTTTGGTCAGTGCGCTGTCGTACCGTTCGGGCTGCAACTGGCCTACCGATGCTATTCGGGCCGACTTGCAGAACTGCTCTTCCGTCACGTCGGCCTGCAGCAGCAAGCTCTTGATGACGCCTGCCTGAACCCCGCTGATGGTTTCAACTGGCTTGGCGCCGTCGTTGTCGTCACCTGTCGAGATGTTGAGCATCGCGCAGATGCCGTACCGCTTGCCGTAGCTGATCGCCGAGCCTACCGCCTGCACGCCAGACTTGCTGCCGCTAGTGTCGGCCATCAATGGGATCGTGGTCTCTTCGCTGTGGCCGTCACGGTGAGACAAGACGACGCGCACATTGATAGCCCCGACCTCGCAAGACACGCGGAACGTCACAGCGAAACCGTGCTTGTAAAGGATAGGCCGCAGCTGGTCATTGATGTCTTCCAGCAAAGCGTATTTGATCGTGCCGTGGCCCCTGCCAGCTTCAGCGATACGGGGCAGCTCGACCTGCATTTCGGACAGGCTGGCCGCAAAAGACTGCTGCGCAGATCGTGTGACAACACGCTCCTGCATTTCCAGCAGGGTCTGCAGCTTCTCGATGGTGACGTCCGGATTCATGATCACCCTTTCGATCATTTCCAGCATGCGTTGACTTTCTGTTAGCGGCGCACTTGTTACAGGAATGTTGCTCATACGTTGATACCCAGTTGATTAAAGAGCGTGCATCGTAACGTATGCGGAACGAACTTGCAATACTTATGATGTGTTGATACACTGCCGGCGCATCAACATTTGGAGAGCACCAATGGTAGAGACAAGGCAGGAGGTACGGGCGGCATTGACCGAGATCACGGCGCTGACAGGCTGGAGCATGCGCGAGCTGGCACGCAAGGCCAACATCAGTGTCGCCACGGTGTCGCGCTTAACATCGGCACAGGAAGGCAGTCTTCCCTACCTGACCACCAGAGTTAACATCGAAAAGCTATTGATCAGGATCCGCAAAAAATACGCAGCATAATTATTATTTACAACCGGGCAGATTGACATGAGAAAACAATTGCGGCCTCGCCAAGTGCAGGCTTTAAACGAATTGCGGGCCTCGCTGGGTTCTGGCAAGAAACGTGTGATTCTGAAGGCACCTACAGGATTCGGTAAGACCGTACTAGCAGCCGAGATTATTCATCGCGCTCTGGAGCGGGGAAAGAAGGTGTTGTTTGTTGTGGATGCCATTAGTTTAGTAGATCAAACTGCGCGGTCGTTTTACGAGCAGGGCATCACAGACATCGGGGTGATCCAAGCCGACCATGAAATGACCGAGCCGGGCGCCGCTGTACAGGTCTGTTCGCAGGCCACGCTGGCACGTCGCCGGTTCCTTCCAGAAGCCGACCTGATCATGATTGATGAAGTCCACGTCTTCTATAAGTTTTACCAAAAATGGATGGAGAAGTGGGACGCGATTCCTTTCATCGGATTGAGCGCCACGCCCTACACCACCGGGTTGGGGAAACACTTTCAGCAGTTGATATGCACGGCTACAACGCAAGAGCTGATCGACGAGGGCGACCTGTGCGACTTCCGCGTGTTTGCGCCGGCCATGCCAGACCTCTCCAAAGTAAAAGTGATTGCTGGAGATTACAACGAGGCCGAGCTGGCGCTGGTGATGAACAATGCCGATCTTGTGGCAGGCATCGTTGAGACTTGGAAAGCAAAGGCTGAAGGGTTGCCGACACTGGTCTACGCGGTAGACCGTGCCCATGCCAGAGCGATACAGGCCGAGTTCGATAAGGCCAGCATCAAGTTTGAATACATCGACGCTTTCACCGAGCGTGAAGACCGCGAAGTCATCAAGAAACAGTTTCATAACGGAGAAGTAGCTGGGGTAGTCAGCGTTGGCTGTCTGACTAAAGGCATCGACTGGGACGTCCGTTGTATCGTTCTCGCTCGGCCCACTAAAAGCGATATGCTGTATCAGCAGATCATCGGTAGGGGCTTGCGAAACGCACCCGGCAAGGAATATGTGTTGATCCTCGACCACAGCAGCACCACGCTCCGGCTGGGCTTTGTGACCGAGGTCGACGAGCGACACGGCGCCTTGAGCATGGGCAAGAAAGGCCAAAGTGTGCGGGAAGTAAAAGAACCGCAGTCCAAAGAATGTTCGCAGTGCCATTTTGTAAAGCCACCGAAAGTTTGGGAGTGTCCGAACTGTGGCCACAAGCCGGAGCGCCAGCCTGACGTAGTACACATTGCCGGCCAGCTGGAAGAGCTGACCAAGACCCAGAAGCGCAACAACAAATCATCAACCGCAGTCGACAAGGCTTTCTTCCTCGGTGAGTGTCTGACCTATGCACATCAGCGTGGCAGGGCCGAAGGCAGGGCCGAAGGCTGGGCAAAGCATCTATACCGCGCCAAATATGGGGTCTGGCCCAATAAAATAACCCCGTTCATGCGCGCCCCTACGGCAGAAACTTTGACCTACATCAAGGCGCAGGCCATCCGTTACGCAAAAGGAAAAGCCAATGCAAGAGTTTAAGCGGTCGACAGCTGGGCGCTGGCTGGGCATCCTTGGTTCCTACGGCGTCGACGAGACTTTTTTCCGAACCGCTCACGGGCCGTGCCCATTGTGTGGCGGGAAGGATCGGTATCGCTGGATAGATAAGGGTGGCAATGGGGAGTATTTCTGCAGTGGTTGCGGGCCGGGTGATGGTCTGGAGTTGCTGTCACGGTACACCGGCAAGAAAAAGGGCGAACTGATGCGCGAAATCAGCCCCAAAGTTGTCGAGTACAAAGCGGTTAAGAAGAACCCAGCGCCCAATGGCGATGCCCGGATCCGCAAGATCATGAAGGAGAGCAAGCCGGTGTCATCGTTTGCCGGTGGGATCGTCAGGAAATATCTGAAGTCGCGTGGCCTGAAGGCGTCGGCATTGCTACGTGAGCACCCCGGCCTGCCGTACTACGACGGCAACAAGGTGCTGGGCGTGTACCCTGCCATGATTGCACTGGTAGAGACAGGCACGGCACTGGCCTCTTTGCACGTTACGTACCTGACCCCTGACGGACAGAAAGCCCCAGTCCCGTCGCCCAAAAAACTGCTGACCCCGCGTTGTGATATGACAGGCGCATCAATACGCCTCACGAAACCCTACCCTGTACTTGGAATCGCAGAAGGCGTCGAGACAGCTTTGGCCGTGATTGCGCTTTACAGCAAGCCCTGCTGGGCAGCGGCCACCGCCGGGATGCTGGAGAAGTTTGTGCCGCCCGAAGGCACCACCAGCATTATTATCTACGCCGACAATGACGCCAGCTTTACCGGGCAGAAATCAGCCTACACGTTGGCCCAGACCCTGACCCAGAAAGGATTCGGCGTGACCGTAGTCATGCCAAGTTTAATCGGCGACTTTGCCGACGAGGTGAAAAATGTCTAGAAAATTACCGCACCGATACGCTGCTGATTTTATGAAGGCTGGCGCCGACAAGGACGCACAGAAAGCTGCGCTGGCCGGGTGCCCAGTGATCTGGCAAGACCAAGTCCGGACGCACATCAAAATTCAGAGGATGTGGGTTGAACATAAACAGAGGGCGTACAATGGAAATCAGTGAAACAACATTCATCGTCAATTCGGAAATATCGTGCGCCGGGTTTGCCAAATGGGCTGCGCAAAAGTGGCGGGATCACAAATACCTGACGTTCACTTTTCGTGTCGGGGAAGAACGTAGTCTAGATCAGAACGCACTACTGCACCTTTGGTTGACACTGTACGCCGCGCATCTTGCAAAAATAGATCGCAAGGCCGTCAGCGAGGAAATGCTGGAGTACATGAAACAAAAAGCCAAGTATTTGTATTACACCCAGACCGCTGCCGACTGGATGATAAAGAAAATGGTCAATCCAAAAAGCGGGGCAGAGGGAAAGGTTTATTACCGTAGCAGCGCAGACTATAAGGTGGGCGAAATGTTCCAGTTCTTGACGTGGTTGCAGAACACTGCAGCAAATGACGGGCTGTTGCTTGAATCCAGAGGCCAGTACCAAAAACTCCAAAAACAACACAATGGCGAATAGTAAGCGCAAGTGCGCACTCAAGACCTGTGGCTTGCGGTTCCGGCCTGAAGACGGCATCGTCAGGGGCTTGCAGGCGTGGTGTGGGCAAGACCACCAGATCGAGTGGGCGATGGCCGCGGGTAAGAAGCTGCGAGAGCGCACGGTCAAGCAGGCGAGGGTACAAGAGGTCAGGCAGTTCAAGGCGGGCGATAGGCCTTTACAGCTCAAGCTCACCCAAACCGAATTTAACCGCATGATCAGGCTTCTGGACGCCAAACGGGGTTGCATCAGCTGCGACAAGCCCCCGTCATGGAAGGGCCAGTGGCATGCCTCTCACTACCGAAGTATAGGTGCGCAAGGCAGTTTAAGATTTGACCCGCTAAATGTTCACAAAGCGTGTTCACTATGTAATAATCACTTATCCGGCAACATTCGCGGGTATCGGGAAGGCTTGCTCCACTTCTACGGCCAGCCAATCCTTGATTACCTTGAAGTGAACAGAGAGCCAATAAAGTGGGACGCTCCCGAGTTGGTAAAAATGCGCCAAGACTTCACTGCTGAAATCAGGTTATTGCTTGCCGGTAAACCGCCAAGCCGAAACTGGAGGGCTTATGTCCCCGCTTAAAGACGTTCCTTGCTGCGTGGAAGGATGCGACCGGATGGCGATGTATTCGGAAGCGCGGCTCTGTCAAAAGCATTATTTCAGGAAAATGCGCAATGGCCATTTTGAATTGAAAAAGCGCAAGTTACGCTCAGTTGAAAAAACAAGAGGCTATGTAATGCTTGTGCTGCCCGATCATCCACTAGCTGACAATCGCGGCAACGTGCGGGAACATCGCGTTGTTTATCATGACAAGGTTTGCAGCAATCCTACAGCTTGTGAAATGTGCCAAGCTCCGATCACTTGGGCGAATCTGCATATTGACCACAAGGATGAAGTGACCGGCAATAACGAGCCTGATAATTTGCGAGCATTGTGCCGCGCCTGCAATGTTTTCCGGGCGCATACTTCTACTTCAATGGGGACTACGTTTATTGAGATTGACGGGCTAAAGCTGGTTACGAGCGCATGGGCCAGAATGCCGGGAGTAAAGGTATGTGGTGGCACTATTAGGTATAGAAAAAAGAAGGGATGGAGCGATTATGATGCGGTCTATGCTGAACGTAGAACACACAATACTTGTCCCCCCGCAAAACAACGGATTACTAAATATGATTCTCTGCGCGGCATCCCCACTAATTGCTGAAATCTTTGTAGAATCCACCATTTCCGGCTGGAAGCAGGATTGCCGCCGAGCCGGGATTGGCGCCACCTATAAAGACTTGGGGATTTTTTTATAGCTGATCATAAACGGTTTTGGCGGCTCAACGCGGTTAGAATCTATCAGATGCTCGACTTGTATAATTTGCCCCCCTTTGGCCAGAAACTCCGCTATGTGTCCGTCCAACTCAGCCCGTATTGTTTCGGATGCTGCACGTTTGTGTGTGTCGGTGAGGATGTAGCGCATCTCGCTGCTTCGGGTGTCAGGCTTTGCCATCGGCTTTCTCCTTTTCTTTCTGGGCGATCTTGTAGAACAGGGCGTCCACGACTTGGATGACAGCGTCAGCCGTGGCGTATCTGGCGTCAGCCAATTGGGCGTTGCTAGCGAGCATGCCCTGCAGGGCCATCATATACGCCAGTTGGCGCGGGGTAAGGTCTTCAAATTTATCAGTCATTACTTTTCTCCTATGGCGCGGATTTCTGCCAGCGCTTTTTTCAGTTTCGCGTTTTCAGCTTCGAGGGTGGCGATTCGCTCGGCAGCATTCCATACTTCTTGCGATTCTTTTATTGGCGCTCCAGCGATAACTTGGGGCACATCTTGCCAAACATGATCTGGCGGTGCATTTCCGAAAGTGCCACCACCGCCACCAGCCGCTTCTTGCCGCCATTGCAGCTTGGGCGGGAATATGTGGCCCTCAGCAGTGACCGGCTCCCGCAACCATCTCAGTTCAATTGTCATAGCACCCACCCCCTAGCTCTTGCCATTTCATAAGCGCAAAATGCCCAAATCGTTATCACGTACGTCACGTAAAACCCGCGCCTTGCCGGGCCACCGATAAAGTCTTTCATTTTGCTTTTTCTTCTCTTGCCTTTTGCAGCGCCACCCACGTAGTTGATGCAGCATCGCACGCAGTTGAAAAAGCATCTTGCGCCGCCTGCACATCCTTTCCCGCCGCCTTTACAACAAGCTGTGCATTGGCATATTCTTTTTCTAATTGCTCAAGCCTAGGTACCTGTTTTTCTTTGGTAAAAGTTTGAGCATTTAATAATTTCAGAATGTCTGACTGTCGCCAGAAAATTGCCCTAGTACCAAGTTTGACGGGGCTAGGAAATTGGCCATCTTTGACACCTCGCCACCAAGTAGCCCTGCTTATGGGGATTACTGGCTGGATAGGGGGATTAGAATTAGGATTTCCAATTATTTGATAGAGACGAAGAAGTGGATCAATAATGTTAGCGCCCATAATATCTACCTTTTCTTGTTTGATGGTTTCTATAAATTTGTATTGTTCTTTCTTATTTTCCAATCTATACCTTTTAACCTTTTCATTATGGCAAGATTTACAGTCGTAAAAATGTCCATCACGGCTTGTTTTATTATTATAAAATTCAGACCTAGGTTTTATGACTAGGCAGTCTTTACATTGCTTCATAAGAGTTCTCAGAATGGAATGTCATCATTAAATGAATCCAGCGGTGCTGGCCGTTGTGCTGGCGCCTGTGCCGGCTGGGCAGTTGTTGTGCCTTGCGTCTTGCTGTCAAGCATCTGGAAGTCAGACAAACTGATTTCCGTTATGTATTGTTTGGCGCCGTCTTTCTCAAACGATCGCGTTTTCAATTTGCCTTCAATATAAAGTTTGGATCCTTTCGAGCAATACTTGGACAGATTCTCGGCCTGCTTACCGAACGCGGATATGCGAACCCATTCCGTTTGTTCAACCTTGTTGCCGGCCTTGTCTTTGTAGTCGTCGCCTACTGCAATCGAAAAGTTTGCGCAGGCGTTGCCGTTGGGAAGATACCGCAACTCAATGTCTTGCCCGATGCGACCGATTGCCATGAATTTATTCAGATCTCTGCTCATGATTTTTTACCTTTTAGTCCGGCCAAGTGTTGGCCAATGATGATGTTCAAAAGCGAGCTGACCGACCGCCTTTCTGAATCCGCAATCGTATGCAAGGCCTTGTATGTGTCCAAATCAACACGGGCCATCACTGCCTTCAAATTGCTATTTTCTTTTCTAACCTTTTTCATACATTACCTCAGAGTGTAAAAACAAATATTGTAATTGCGTACAACACGATCAACATAAACGCCGCAGCAAAAACAACCTCAACTACTTTTAAAAAAGTCTTCATCGGCTTAATCTCCTCACGTCTTGAAGTCGGATCCAACTGGCCAGTTTGCCCAAAACCTCAGCTTTGCTGTAGCCGTAAAATGTTAGCGTGGCCTGCGATTCATCCCCCTCACTGATCAAACGCCACCACTGTGGCTTGATTTCTTTAACCATCATATTGACTGTCCCGCTCCGGTGAAAAGTTCTTCAGGTACTCGGCCTTGCTGAGTGCCCGCTCAATGTCAGGTTCTGCCGCAGAGATCCAGAAGCCGTTGTCCAGCTTGGCGTACATACCGCCGTCACAATCGACGACGGCGTGCCACTGTTGGTCTGCTGCTGCGAATACCCAGTCTCCAACGAAGATTATCATTACGCCCCCTTGCGGGCAGAGACGCGCACTACGGTGAAGCTGGACTGCGCGTGGGTGTGGGCGGTTACCAGCTGATGGCTGGGTTCCATTTTTACAGCAATGGCTTCCCAGTCGATCTTGGGAGCGCGCTGGGTCTCACTGATGGCTACCCTGAACATCTTGCCTTCCAGTGTAGTGATGCCTGCGTCCTGCAGTGTGGCCTTGATGGCATCTTCGCGGGCCTTTAGGTCTGCCGCTTGGGCTTTGATAAGGCCCAGCTCGTCGACGAGGCCGGAGAAGTCTACGTTTACTACGTTCAGTGCTGTGTTCATGTTGGTGCCCCAGTTGTGGCCGGTCGGTACGATCAGCCCATGTGTTGTATATTGCACCACGACGAATCGCGATGCAACACTTATTTTTATCCTTTGTAATCCATCATTATTACGTGCATTTGGATATCGTCATGCGACACGGGCTGGCCTTTGCAGGTGTAAGACACCCTGCGAAAAACGCCTTGGCCTACCCGGCCATTCAGCTCTTGCGGAAAGGCTGCAGCTTTGCGAATGCCCATTACCTCACCGCTGTCGGTTGCCCAATTTGACGGTGTCCCGTCGTACCCCATGTCGCCGGGGTTGGTTGTGTAACGTACTGTGATCTTGCTGCGGTTGTTCAGGCTCATGTTTGTGTCTCCAGTAAGGGGCCATCCTTGGCCCGGGTTAGTTGGTTAGGCTTCTATTTTCATTTATTTTTCACAGCTGGTAGGATTCCCAGAACTTGCCTTCGAGATCGTGGCAGTGGTAGCTGGCTTGGTTGCGGTACTCATTGAGCACATAGGCTTTCAATGCGGCTGCTGCGCCCGGCTCAGACTTGGCTAGTGCCAGCACAAGGTTAGCAAACTGCGGGCTTTGGTCTATGGTCTCCCAGTGGAAATTCTCGTCTTTGGCCAGTTCGGCCCAGACCAGATCGAGCACGCTATCCGCTACATCCATCTCACCCGGCCAGCCGGTGACACAGTCCCCGGAGTTGTTCAGCATTATGTCGAGGATTGTGTTTTCTAATGTGTTCATGATGTTTGCTCCAGTTGTCGAGGCGGGATCGCTTCGGTATGGGTGCATAGTGCATCACCTAGAATCGCGATGCAACACTTATTTTCATTTATTTTCCTGTGCTGTCAGCAGCGTGTTACACCAGACGTAACATTCTAAACGAGGGGACCAAAAAAACATTATTAGAATCAAAAGGATACTAGATGAATTCGGTGCTTTAGCCAGAACCGAATTGGTTGTGCGCCGGTTTTAAACACAGCACCTCATGTATGACTTGCCGGGTTGCCAGCCTTGCCACCATTGCCACCATTTTCAGACAAACTCTTTCCTGTATTATTACTATTATATTTTCTTTTACTTTTAGGAAAGAGATGGCAAGTATGGCAAGCACCCCTCAAACCCATGTACTTATTAGGCTCATGCTTGCCACGTGTGCTGGCAAGTCCCGGCAAGTGGTGGCAATCTCTTTGCCGGGTTTAGCGTCATTAGCGTCATAGCGTCATGCGCAAGCAAAAATAAATCGCGGAGAGGGTATTGCGGGGGGAGTGAGGCGGGTGTAACCTGCGCTTTCGCTATCCCAGATAGGCGAAACCCCCGACTTGCAACAGTCGAGGGCTTCGAGGGGATAGCAGGTTGGCTGAAACAACCATGCAGACAGAATTGTCCCACTGGACTCTACTGGATGTCAACGGCCTGTTTCGCCCGCCTTACCACTGTGCGGAGAGATATGTCCGGGTTCACGCCCTCACTCACCGGCTGCACAGTACGCGGAAGAAGATAGCCCAGCCGCAACTGAGTCTTGAAAGCATAACAGGGGCTGGACGGTACACTAACCGGAAAGATGCTGAGTTTGCACATTGTGTTGATTGCAGACTACCCGACGACGCCACGGCTCCATCCGGCATTAGGGTAAACGGACTCAAGGCCTTTCACGGGCTTTGGGGTCTTTTTACCCAAAACTCCTCCACTCACCATCCGGCATTATTTTTAAAGATCTATCTCTCAAGTAGATTGAAATCAGCCGGAAGCCGGAGGGAACACTTTTACAAGATTATTTTGTGCGTAGGCAGCGACACAAGGGCATTTTGTGAAAAAGGTCGGTCACATGCTGCGACACGCTGACGCCTTTGGCCTTGGCCTGAGTCTGTAGCAGCTCTTTGTCTTCGGCGGCAAGGCGCAGGGCCAGTGTAGCGCGTTTGGCCCCGGCCTTGAGCTTGCCGGTGTTGTTGCTGGGTTTGCCGGTGAGGGCGTGGTCTGGGCCAAATGCGGCATCCAACAATATCACTCTCCGGTCAATGCTCATGGCGCGGAATTCCGCATCAGTCATCAGGGCCGAGGTGTTGAAATACTCATTCCAGAGGTCGAGCGACCTAGCAATTTTTGCGTTACTCATGGTTTTCATTATGCCGCACCGTTGCAGATGGTGAATGAGTCGCCTGCAACAACTGGTTTTTCTGATGTGCGAGCGGCGGATTGTACAGCAAAAAACATGGCTGATTCGGCAGCATACTGGATTGCATCTGCGCCTCCCACAATTTTGTGGTTACGGTATTCAACAGCCATGCCCAGCGTGAATGCCGATGGGTATTCAAACGTGGTGGCTGCATAGGTGCCTGCAAAACTCACCAGATCAGCTGCGGCCTGTTCGATGCTGGTTTTACCTGATACTGCGCTCTGGATAATGGTCTGTATGCTCATATTAGATGTCCTCGCGGCGTGCGATTACAAGCGCAGCCAACACTTCGGCGCGTTTTGCGGTCAACTCTGCAAAGCGCGAGTCTGACTCTGATGTGCCATTAAGGATGCGCAGCAGGCGCGCTGCCTCGTCATCCAATTTTGACCAAAGCGGCTCGCCGCCAGTCTGGATATGTTTGGCGTGCGGGTTAAAACCTTCGCCGCCCTCGTTGTGGATGTTGTTGTAGGCGGCCCAGAGTGGGTTGATAGTCATACTATTTGCTCCCGGTTCGGTCGGCTTGATTGCCTCCCATGTGGTGAATACTACGCCGTTTATTTAACATTGCAAGACATTTTTAATTATATATCCAATTATTTTGTGCTCGGAATATTCTTGACATTGCAACACCCTTGCAACACAATGGTACCAGTCTCGCTCCCTGAGCATCGCTTGCTGCCCAGTTGTCGATGTGAACTTTGAGCCAGATAGCCGACCCCAATACCAAAAGTTGCGGGGTCTGGCGCCTTACAACAATCACCCAGTCACTGGAACGCAATGGCTACCAAAGACCCCAGACTAGCAAGAGCCGGCGTGCAGGCCTTCAACCAGCCGAAGCGCACCCCTTCGCACCCGACCAAATCACACGTGGTTGTGGCAAAGGTGGGTGACGAGATCAAGACGATCCGGTTTGGCCAGCAAGGCGTATCAGGATCCCCTAGGCGCGAAGGCGAGTCAGCCCACGACAAAGCCCGCCGCGAATCGTTCAAGGCCCGCCACGCTACAAACATCGCCAAGGGCAAGATGTCAGCAGCGTACTGGGCCAACAAGGAAAAGTGGTAACCATGACTGACGACACAGGTAAGAAGCCCCCCAATGCTAGGCCGTTAAGAACCGCTACCCACAACGCTGGAAAGCCCTCTAACCCCCACGAGCTGTCTCCCGTAGAGACAGCAGCCATAGCTGAGTTCATGACGAACGGGGGAAACATGAGCGCGGCACTGCGGAAAGTGCACCCAAATGCCAAGAACTGGAACGAAAACACACTGAACGTCAGCGCATCGGCGACCTTTGCGCAGACCAAGGTTAGGATCAGAATAGCTCAACTGAGAGCCGAACAGCAGCAAAGAACGGCGATCACCGCCGATCGTGTTCTGCAGGAGGCCTACAAACTGGCATTTTCGGACGTCCGTCAGCTGTTCCGTGAGGACGGAGAATTGAAGTCTCCTGCCGAGTGGCCGGACGGTGCTGCAGGCGCCATCGCCTCGTTTGAGGTGGTCACCCAGAATCAGGGAGTAGGCCAGCCGCCCCGGTACATCCACAAGGTCAAGCTCTGGGACAAGAACCCGGCGCTTGAGAAACTGTTCCGGCACATGGGCCTGTTTGAGAGAGACAACAACCAGAAGGCCAACATCTTGGCCCAAGACCTGTCCACGATGCCCCTCCCACTATTGCAGATGATTCAAGACAAGATACGAGCCTATGACGTCGATGGAGCAGCAAGCCGAGGATCTCTTCCAGATGTTTCTGGCAACGGGTCAGCATCGGGCGATCGCATTAACCATTGATGGGGTCGAAGAGAAAAAACGCTGCGAGACCAGCCTAGCCGAGTTCGTCAAGTGTGCTTGGCACGTGGTGGAACCGCCCGGCACAAAACTGATCTGGAACTGGCACTTGGACGTCATCTGCGCCTACATGGAAGCGGTGTACGCCGGGGACATCAAACGCCTGATTGTGAATATCCCGCCGGGCACCATGAAGTCGCTGGTGATCATGGTCTTTTATCCCAGTTGGGTCTGGGCGAGGCGTCAGGGCGAGAGGTTTCTGTGCGGGACGAACGACGGGACTCTGGCTACACGCGACGCCGTCCGGATGCGGCAGCTGATCACCTCCGAGTGGTACAAGTCGCACTGGGGGGCCAAGGTTCAGCTCTCGGTCGACCAGCAGGACAAAGGCCTGTTTGCGAACACCTACCGCGGCCACCGCGAGTCCCAGTCGATACTGGGCAAGGTAACTGGTAAGCGTGGCTCCACTTTGCTATGGGACGATCCCCACGACGCCAACTCGGTTGAGTCTGACGTGCAGCGGCAATCCGTGATCGACGCCTACGACCAAGGCTGGTCAAGCCGACGCAATGATCTGGAAAATTCGCCGATCGTCATCGTTATGCAGCGAGTTCACTACGCCGACATCACCGGTCATTTGCTGAAGAAGGGCAACTGGACACGGCTGGCGATCCCCATGCGGTATGACCCAGACACGACGTATGACCCGGTCGCTGACCTGAACCGGCCCGACCTAAAGGATCCCCGGACTGAGGCAGGGCAGCTGCTGTTCCCGCAGAAGTTCCCCGAGATTGCGGTCAAAGAGCTGGAGGCCAACCTAGGCTCCTACGGCACCGCTGGGCAGCTGCAGCAGAACCCCTCGCCCAAGGGTGGCGGCATCCTGCGGTCGAGCCTGATCAACCTGTGGCCGAACACCAAGCCCCTGCCGATCATGCAGTACATCGTCCAGTCCTACGACACGGCCTTTACTGAAGACACCATGAACGACCCCACTGCCTGCACTGTCTGGGGCGTGTTCTGGCATGAAGGCAAGACCAACGTCATGCTGATCGACTGCTGGCAGGAGCACATGGAGTACCCCGCGCTGCGTCAGAGGGTGATCAAGGAGTGGTCAAGCAAGTACGCCGGCAATCCCAAGGACATCAGCAACCCGGCCCGATCCCCGGACATTGTCTTGATCGAGAAGAAGGGGTCAGGCCAGTCGCTGCTGCAAGACCTGTCAGCGACCAAGATCCGGATCGCCGGCTACAACCCCGGTCTGGCCGGCAAGGTCGCCCGTGCCCACCTGATCACACCAATCATGGACAGCGGCGTCATCTGGATCATCGAGTCGAAGGCTGGCGACTCGTGGCCGACTTGGGCGACGTGGCTGGAAAAGCAGATCGACCGATTCCCGAACGACGAGCACGACGATGGGGTGGACACCATGACCCAAGCCCTGCGCTACCTGAAAGACTCCGGCTTTGTGTCCCTGAGCCAGAGCGAACGCATCCACGAGAACCGCCCGTTAATCACAAAGGAGAAGGGGAACCCCTATGCCCAGTAAGCCACGAACGAGCGCCCGCTTGGTGCTCAACGGCAGACGATGCCAGTGCCCGACCTGCAAGGAGTATTTCAGCACGATCACCAACTTCGACAAGCACCGGGTAGGCGACCACAGCACCGGCAAGGTCTGCGTCGACCCGGAGTCTGTCGGCATGGCCATCGCCGCGGCAGGCAGCTCAACCTATTGGATCACGCCCAGCAAAGACGGAAAGTTCTATGACCACGAAGGATAGCCAGAGCACCCGGATAATGATCAACGCCAAGGGCGTCGTGGCCCAGCTGCGGATGAGGCCGGGTAGCTTTGAGGTTGAGTCTGGCCCGAGGTTTGGCGAGAGCGTGGGCGCCGGCAATCACGTAGACGAGATGGTTGAGATATTCAAGGCGTGGATAAAAGCAGAGCTTGACACTGAGTAGACAACTGGAACGGTGACACATAAAGTGTTAAAGTACGGGGTACTACTCTTTGACGGGGTGAGTTATGCCTAAGAAAACTGCTCCCCAGAACACTGGCCTGTTCAACAAGATGCTTGGCTCGATAGCCAAAGGCGTCGGCACGGCCACCAGTTCGCACCCGGTTGACTCCCTGATTGGGTTTGTATCCCCCGACCTGCTGGCGATGAAGCTGGACTCCGAGAAGGCCGGCAACGCCTACCCAGTAGCAGACCGCTGGAACGGCCCCGGCGACGCCATGCGCCACCTGATGTTCTCTTCCAAGCTGGCCGACCGCTACGGGCAGATCCCGTCGCATCTGGAGAGCCTTGCCCATGAGTACCTGTTGAATTTCGGTGAGCCTTCCGCAGAGCGCGAGATGGATCTGTACAACGACACGCTGGGACGATCCATTGCCGAGCAGACGTCAGACCCAGCCGAGATGCAGCGCCTTGCCCAGAAGTACGTGGATGAGGGCACAGCCAAGACCATCAAGGGCAAAGAGAGCGCACCTAGCAACTATGCTGGCGGTGGTGCCGTAGTCAAAGCGGCTGAAGAAGCTGCGGCACGGGCTGCGGCAAAGGCTGCGGAAAAGGCTCCTCAAAAATTTATTGATTCATTGCCGGGAAGGAACGAGTTAAATTATTGGCTTGATGGCGGTCAGGATGCTGTTGAAAGAGGCTTCCCAGAGGAGCCATTCATTCTGCTGGACAAGCTCTATATTGACCCGCAAAACAGAGGACAAGGTGCTGCAAGGAAAGTGCTAAAAGAGGGGCTGCAAGACATGGCCGCTCAGCACCCCGGAATGGACGTGAGACTGCTTGCCGACCCTCTTGATAGGTCAACAAATCTGCACGACTTGGTAAGGCTGTATGAATCCGTGGGTTTTGATGTGGATAACTATCAAGACGGAATGTCAGGTGTTCCTATGTCTATGCGCCTGCCATCTAAACCGGAAAGCAAGGCGCAAGGCGGCCTGATTGGATTGGTTCAAAAGTATGGCGGCGGTGGCGCCTTCGCCACAGCTGCTGCAGAAGCTGCGGCAAAGGCTGCAGAAAGGGCGCCAAGCAAAATACCTGATCTCAAGGAATTTGTTAGACAACATAAAGGAGAGTACGGGGCAAGGCGAGTAGAGCGGGCCGCTGATGAAATACCAAACCTTGCAAGTCAGTACAGCGATGAGGCATTACGTCGTGCGTTTACAGGAGACAACACTCAGTTGCTGATGACAATGCACCCGGATGATTTTGAAGAGTATGCCGCAAGATTGAACCCTAATTACGACAGTGGATATTCCATAAGAGGTAGTCAAAGCAAGTTAGGTTATGACGATTACATAAATTATTTGGGAAATATTGCACGAGGCAATGGATTGGAAAATGTTCCTTACCTTAATCTGGGCCAACATAGAGTATCGGAAATTCCCGAAATTACAGGTCACGAAGGCAGACATAGAACCCGTGCCCTTACAAATATGGGAGATGACAGCACGTTAATAAGGCTGTATCCGCAAGGAAATTTACGGGAAGATTTTCCGCGTACAAATCAAGAAGAATATATCGAGTCGTTTCGCAACTTCATGAGTAGCTATCCACGTGTACAACCTGAAACAGAATTTGATCCAACTACGGGTGATGAAAAAAACAGACGACCATTGGCGCTGCCAGAATTTTATGCCCACGGCGGCCTTGCTGAGTTAGCCAACAAGTACGAGGGCGGCCCGTGCTACCAGTTCAAGCATGACGACCATGACGAGCACTACCTGAAGTTTGGTGGCGGCGGAGATGTAGCCAAGGCGATGCGCGAGTGGCTCAAGGGCCACCCAGAGAAGAGCTTGGAAAAGCTGAAGTTAGATCACGGCGGAGCCGATCCGCAAGATTTAATGCGGCAGACTCAAGAAATATTAGATGTTGATGCAAATACACCTCTTCGTGACTTTTTTACAAAGCGCCTTGCCGAACTGAAGCCGAAAGCAGCAGTCAACAACTGGATCGACACCACCCTGAAAAATTACGTCAGGCGCGACTACGGTCAGGAATGGGATCCGTTGTCCCAGCTGACTCCAGAGCAGCGCCATGTTCCTTTGATGGATGAGCAGTACCGCCCCCAACAACCCAATGCCGTCTGGCCGCCTAGAAATACAATACACAAATCAAACCCGGCTGGGATCACAACGGTTACCCGTGCCCAGCTTGAAAACCCACACCTGAGAAGGCAATATGAAAAACCCGACTATTTGGAATCTATCTACAAAGAAAACCCGTGGATGCTCAACAAGGGAATGGACGAGCCAATCTCGTCATTTGATTCTTACGGCTTAGGGCTGGAGCATCTGCGCAATGAACTGCACAATGCCACCCGCCCGGACTCAGACCTGCCTGATCAGCTGCAAGTAAGGCCTGAATCCTTGAGCCGCATGTCGATGTCGCAAGCATCCCAGTTGGTGGGCAAGATCAATGAACATAGGGATATGCTGAGGGAAGCAGAAAGACAAAAGGCACTACTAACCCCTTACAAAGAATACAAATCAGGACACAAATGGGTTGAATTGCCGGGTGCATCTGATCCACAAGGATTAAAGGCAGTAATGGACACTGGTTGCGAAGGCGGCTGGTGTACTATGGGTGAGGAAGAAGCAAAAAGTTATAGCCAACCGTTCTCAGGCCGAAAACTTTATGCTTTGTTAGACCCAGAAAACAAGCCACACGCTCAAGTTTATACCGTTGATAATGATTTCGGCCCCAGAATTCAAGAAATAAAACCACGTGGCAATAAATGGGACAGCCAATATGTGAAAGACGCTATGGCGAAAAACCCGCAATACAAAGAAGAGTTAATGCCCTACGTGCAAGACTTTGTAAAAAGCGGCAAGTGGTCGCGTGTTAACGACATACACAATACCGATCTGTTGCACCGCCCCGATCTTCAATACCACATTGAAGACAACAAGGTTCTGCCCGGTGTGGCGCCAGAAGTGGGATTGGAAGCCCTTTACCGTGCCAATGACGCCAATGCATTGCCTGAGTACATGACGCACCCAGAGGCCACCGAAGCTTTGTCCAAGTTCATGCCCAGCCCCGAAGAGCAGGCACAGATCAGCGCAGACCTTGTCAACCTGTACAAGAAGAACAACCCCGGCATGGCCAAAGGTGGCATAGTAGAAATGGCACATAAGTACGACGTCGGCGGGTTAGCGTCATCTGACACGCTCAAGGGTATGGAAGCGCCCGGAGAAGACCAACGCTCGAAGACTGGCATAGACTGGCTGGACTACATGCTTGACCCGTTCTATGCCATTAAGGCTGGCATCAAATCTGGGGACATGCCAAGCACCGCCCACTACAAAAATGATGACGGGTCAGAAGGCAGCTACACGTTGCCCGGCATGGCCCACAGTTTGATTGGATTAGGTGACTTTGTGCCGGGCGTTAATACCCCAAGGTCACGCGCATCAGGCATTGCATATAATGAAGGCGTCGACCATGCCTTACGCAACCAAGGTTTGGCTAACAAAGAAGACCTTCCTTTGGATTTGCAAGCGTTCCAGACGCTGGGCGAGTCGATAGGCCAGCTTCCCCTTATGCCCGTTAGAACAGTTACGGCATTAAGGCCGCTGCTTACTGGCGCAAAAGCCGTAGCTGAAATGGGCATGGCCAAAGGCATTCCAAAAGCATTCATGAATCTATTGGGCGCCATCCCCGAATACTTAGGGCCGACCATGCATCACTCTCCCGCCAACCTTATGTTGAGCACTGCTGGCGGCATGGCGCTTGTCCCTGCAATAAAGGCATTGCAAGAGCTGGACGAGAAATACCCCGGCGCCGACCTGCAGGGGATGCTGGATCAATTACAGTCTCCCACCTCGCGCATCAACCACATGACTGACCCCGGCATTCGCGAACAGACATCCCAGCGCCATCCACTAACGCAAGCCGAGGCATCAAGAATATCCGACAACGTCCGACGCCAGATGCTGCCGGGTTTTGGCGGTGGTGGCGCTTTCGCAACGATTGAAAAGGCTGCGGCAAAGGCTGCAGAGAACGTATTACCAGCAGCGGAGCGTGAGGCTAACTTAATCAAGTTCCTTGATCTGTCAGCAGAAAAACGCAGGATGTACCACGGTTCTAAAAAACCAAACATCACAGAATTTAAGACGGGAGAACAATTGTTCGATGAGTCCGGCATGAGTGGTCATGAAAACGAAGGGAGAAACGCAATATACTTGTCGCCAAATCCAGATTTTACAAATAATTTTTCAATAAATGGATACACGGATGAGCATCAAGCACCTGTCACATATCCAGTTTATGTGCAAGTTAATAACCCATTTGATTTTGATGATCCAGAACATTTAAAGAAGGTGAATGAAACATACTTTGATATGTACCACAATCCTGAGTCGGAGTTATACGACCCCAGTCTTTATTCTTCAGAGAGATCATTAGGCTTACATAATTTTAATGAAAAAGTTGATGATCTGCCGGCCGATGAAAACAATTGGGCTACTATTGAAAGCCCAAAATTCCAAGAAGTGTTAAAGGATTTGGGTTTTGATTCTTTTTATGGTTATGAGATGGGGATTAAGAATCTTGGCGTATACGAGGGAAACAAAATCAAGTCAGCCATTGGCAACCGTGGCACCTACGATATAACTGATCCTGACATGAACAAGGCGCACGGCGGCCTGATTGGCTTGGTTCAAAAGTATGCCGGCGGCGGTGCCGTAGTTAAGGCGGTTGAAAAAGCTGCAGCACGGGCTGCGGAAAGGGCTGCTACCAAAACGGCAAGTTACGATATGGCCAAAGATGCTAAGATTAGGCTATATCGAGCATCCCCTGATGACTATGTGACTAGAGGAACGAGCTTTACTGAAGATGCGGAGACAGCCCGAGCATACCAAGATAACCCCGGTTTTGGTGGTTCCGAAATTTATTCAACCCGCATCAACCCCAAAAACGTGCTGGATCTTTCGGATGAAGAAGATCAGTGGACGGCTCTTTCCAGTGCTATTGGTGAAGAAATAGAACCAAGTCGATATGCATATCACTTTGCACGTTCACTTACTGCGGATGATTCCCTGACTGATAAACTTGCAGAGAGCGGTGTGGATTGGATTAAATTCAGGGATGATTTTCCAGAAGGTTCAAAAACGTGGATTCCTGTGTCAGACAAGGCAATAGATAATGCCTCTGAAAACAATTATTTATTTAAACCCAAAAATAAAAACAAAGGCGGCTCAGTGCGTGGATATGCCCACGGCGGCCTGATTGACTTGGTTCAAAAGTACGGTGGCGGTGGCGCCGTAGCCAGAGCTGCTGCAGAAGCTGCGGCAAAGGCTGCAGAGAACGTATTACCAGCAGCCGAGCGTGAAGCTAACCTTGCCAAGATGCTTGAGCCAAGTGCGGTTAAGAATCGTTTATATCACGGCACAACTAAAGATATTACAAAATTTGATCAGAAGAAAGCTGGTGAAAAAACTGGCAACGTCACTAGTGAGCTTGGCACTTTCTTAAGCAACAACCCCGCAGAAGCAAACAGGTATGCAAAGGAGTGGGGAGCGGAAGGCGGCAATGTAATGCCTGTCTTTGCTCAGGTTACGAACCCGTACGCAATGTCCTACGAAGAGTTTGCTAACTTGGCGACAGGGGGTTGGAATAGGCTTATGAAAGACCCTGACTATGATCCTAATTCAGTAATTAAATTTGGCGATATGGATGCACAAAAACGCGCTGCACAAGTATTAAAGAAACATGAAAACGATGCGCGGCAAGACGTTATTAATCGCCGTGACGAATTGATGTCATTAGGTCATGATGGTGTTGTTGTGAACATCGGTGGCAACCAAGAAGTAATTGTATTTGACCCATCCAAAATCAAGTCAGCCACAGGCAACCGTGGCACATATGATCTAACTGACCCAGATATAACCAAGGCGCACGGCGGCCTGATTGACTTGGTTCAAAAGTATGGTGGCGGTGGTGCTTTTGCGACGATTGAAAAAGCTGCGGCACGGGCTGCGGAAAGGGCGCCAAGCAAAGTACCGCTGAACACAATTCTGCCAAGCGCAGAAGATGTGCCTGAAAACCTGTATGGCGCTGCCGATCGTGCAGCAGCTGGCCGCAAAGCTGCAGAGCTTATTAAATCCCAAGAGTTAATCAAAGCGTCCGAAGCCTTGGGACAAGCGATGGAACAGGGCTTTACAAAGACCTCCACTACGCAAGCTGACCGTACCAGAGTGGGTGGCGGCAACATAGGTGGTGCGGCATTCTCCGCTCTGAGCGAAGCTGATCCAGAGTATGCAGGTAAGGTATGGGGCGTGATGGATCCGGGCACTGCCAGCCGTCTGACCAACCTGACTACACCAGAGACCGCATGGACAACCATGCTTGGTTCTGCCACTCAGTTAAAAACCAACCCTCTGGTATTTGACAAGTTGCAACGAGCCTTTAAGAAATCCATGAAGGAAGGCAATCTATCGCCTGAGCTGGCCGACAAAATAAACTACAACCTTGCTTTGACATTCGGTGAAGGTGCCGACATTCGCGACCCAAGCATATGGAACCAAGCTGACACATTTGAAAAGCGTGCAGCATTGGCTGACGTGATGATGGGGCAGGGGGTAACACCCAAGAAAGGCGGCGTTGCTCTGGGTGGCGAAAAAAGCGGTAGGGGCGTCATCTTCAAACCTACAGACATTCTGATGAGAGAAACCGAACCCGGCCTGCTTCATCCAGAGCACGGCGGCGATGTTCCTACATTTGCAGCCGGCCCTCGCTTGTTCAGCATGGGTACCGATGTCCAATACCGCCCAGACTTGCACCCCGGATTCCCAACCCTGATTGGCGGGGAAGACCTTGGCGTAAACATGATGCCTACGCCAACAGAAGTTTACTTGCCAGATTGGCATAGCCGGTTTAAAG
>Ga0194048_10000262_pt1 | contig 24973 bp, 33 predicted proteins | sample JunL225m_MetaG_FD_161685 | JGI IMG/M metagenome (GOLD analysis project Ga0194048, IMG submission 161685) | Anoxic zone freshwater microbial communities from boreal shield lake in IISD Experimental Lakes Area, Ontario, Canada - Jun2016-L222-5m | ecosystem: Environmental > Aquatic > Freshwater >...
GTGGGTGTGCCTCCGCGCGGGGCGGGGGGGGGGGGGGGGGGGGGGGGGGGGGGGAGGGGACCCGCGCTGCGCTGTGTCTGCATACGAAGGGTTCACGCACGAATTTTTTTATTTTTGTAAACGTATGTGTTAGGGTGGCAACATGACCTACTACTCCCTGCCCTACGAGCCACGCCGGCTCGAAGCGACCGAGGCGCGGTTGGAAGCGATATACGGCGCGGCCAAGCTGGGCTTGAAGGGTGACACGCTGGCAATCGCCGCTGGCATGTTGCCGGTCGAGTACCGCCGGCTACGCGAGTTCGACCCCGCCGCCGAGTACGCCGAGATGAAGGGCCGCGCTGACAGCGAGATGGCCCTGTCCGCCGTGCTGCACACCGCAGCCGACGCTGGCGACGCCAAGGCGGCGCTGGACATCCTCAAGCACACGCACGGCTGGGTAGCCAAGCAGGCGCTGGACATCAACGTCGACCAACGCATCAGCATCACGCAGGCGTTGGAGATGGCGCAGACGCGCGTGCTGGAGATCGTCGACACGACGTACACGGCGGTTGAAGACCAAACGAAGAAGGTAGCGTGATATGCCAGGCTTAAGTAAAGGGTTCCCCGCCGGCGTTTACGGAATAGGCGTTAGAGATATGCTTTTTCCCGGAGAAGAAACGTATTTTAAGGCTAACCCTAACGTAGCGGGCATGGCAGCAGAAGATAACAAGATTATTATGAACCCGTACAGCACGTTAAAAGATAACGAAAAACAAGCTGTGATGATGAACGAAGCGGCGCGGGTTCATATGCGGACTAAATTGATTGACCCGCCTAACTATGACTTGACGCCCGAGCAAACTACGGCGTTTAAGGACTATTCAAAAGATATTAATGATGTCAGGCAAACTATCGCCGCGCGACTATTGTCGGGTGATCCGTCGGCGTTAAAATCTACCGCCGCGCAAGATGAATACGTTACTAAATTACGTCAATTTATGGGTGTGAAATGACGGAGATCATCAGTGGCTAAGGCCAGCCTCAAGCGATGGAAGTGCTAGTTAATGCCGCAGATGAATAACTTAGCGCCGGCGCCGTTAAACGCGCTGGCACCCGTTACCGATAATAACCCTTATATTTCGTCGTTAATATCAAAGGCGGCTAAAGAATACCCCTTTATAACTCAACATAACCCGTATGTATTTATGGGCACCGACCCCACACGCGACTATGCGGAAACTTGGCCTGCCGATGAAGAAGGCACGCCAGATAGGCCGCGCCCCAAAGAATTACCTGCGGGGCGTATTGGGGTACAGGTATTTAGGCCGACTGAGTTTGGCCCTAGTGATTTAGCCGCTGAATTTTTGCACATAGATCCTAAAGCAAATGAAACCCGCGCATCGTTGCGCGCGTCGCTTACACCTGCACAAATAGAACAGCTAAAACACGCGTCACGCGATTACCAAAGTACGATAGACAGGGGTGAAAGCGAAGATAGAGCGGTCCAAAACGCTACCGATAGCGCGTTGCGAGGATACACCGTTGGTCAATGGCCGGCAGAAGCTAACGCGTCTATGGGGTATTCTCCGACGCAGCTTCAGCTGCTTGAAGATCTAAAACGGTACATGCGGACAGGTAAAAAATAATGCAGGAGCCACAATATAGTGCACAGGACGAGATGGCGCTTATGGCGCAACTGTGGACGCCGGCGCTTAAGGACGACCCGCTGAAGTTCGTGTTGTACTCGTTCCCGTGGGGACAGAAGGGCACGCCGCTGGAGAATTTCCACGGCCCGCGCAAGTGGCAGCGCGAGGTACTGCAAGACCTGACCGACCACATCAAGCAGAACAACGGCAAGCTGGACTTCGACACGTTCAGGATGGCGACATCGTCGGGACGGGGTATTGGCAAGTCGGCGCTGGTCAGTTGGCTGGTCATCTGGATGCTATCGACCCGCATCGGGTCAACGACCATCGTGTCGGCCAACTCGGAAGCGCAGCTACGGTCGGTGACATGGGCCGAGATAACCAAGTGGCTGTCTATGAGCTTGCAAAGCCACTGGTTCGAGGTGTCGGCTACCCGCGTCATGCCGGCCAAGTGGCTGACCGAGCTAGTCGAGCGGGACTTGAAGATGGGCACCCGCTACTGGGGCGTCGAGGGGCGGCTGTGGTCAGCGGAGAACCCAGACGCCTACGCCGGCGTGCACAACTTCGCGGGTGTGCTGCTCGTATTTGACGAAGCCAGCGGTATCGACGACAGCATCTGGTCCGTTGCCGCCGGTTTCTTCACTGAAAACACGCCCAACCGCTTTTGGTTGGCGTTTTCCAACCCACGGCGCAACACCGGGTACTTCTACGAGACGTTTAACGCCAAGCGGGAGTTTTGGCGCAACAAGTCGGTGGACGCCCGCACGGTCGAAGGCACGGACAAGGCCGTCTACCAGCAGATCATCGACGAATACGGCCCCGACAGCAGCCAGGCGCACGTCGAGGTGTACGGGATGTTCCCGAACGCCAGCGACGACCAGTTCATAAGCGTCAGCGCCGTGAGCGACGCCATGAACCGGATCAAGCAGAAAGATCCGACCGCCCCGCTGATCGTAGGGGTGGACCCGGCCCGGTTTGGGGCGGACAGCACGGTCATCGTCGTGCGCCAAGGACGCGACATCGTCGAGATCCGCCGCTACAAGGGCGACGATACGATGGAAACGGTCGGTCGGGTGATCGACATCATTGAGGAATACAAGCCGGCGATGGTCGTCATCGACGAAGGCGGGCTGGGTGCCGGCGTCGTGGACCGGCTGAAGGAGCAGAAGTACAAGATCAGGGGCGTGAACTTCGCCAACAAGGCGAAAAACCCGATGATGTGGGGCAACAAGCGCGCTGAGATGTGGGGCGACATGCGCGAATGGCTCAAGACGGCGGCGATACCCAACGACAAGTACCTCAAGTCGGACCTCATCAGCCCGCTGATGAAGCCCGACAGCAAGGGGGCGATATTCTTGGAAAGCAAGAAGGATATGAAGTCTCGTGGGCTGGCGTCACCCGACGCCGCTGACGCCATAGCCGTGACGTTCGCGTTCCCGGTAGCGCACCGGGAAGCCCGCGCGATTGACGCAAGAACGCGCACAGCGTACTCTCGCGGCGCAACCTCTGGCTCCTGGATGGGATCTTAACCAATGGCTAACTCGAAGTCTATCGGGATCGCGTATCTCGACCAAGACATTATTGGCGCGCAATACGTCTATTCCGACAGCGAAATTGGTTATACCGCCGCTGCTCAAGGCACGGTGACGCAAGCCACTAGCAAGTCAACCGGCGTCACGCTGAACAAGCCCGCTGGCCGCATCACCATGAACAACGCGGCTCTGGCCGGCGGCGCGGCTGCGTCGTTCACGCTGACCAACAGCTTCATCAGCTCCAACGACGTTTTGGTTTTGGCTATTTCGGGTAACTCGGTAGCCGACCCCATCACGTACACCGCGTATACCAGCGCCCTAGCGGCTGGTACGGTGGTTATCAACCTACGCAACCTGACGCTTACGTCGCAATCCGAAGCGGTGATCATCAATTTTGCCCTTATCCATTGCCAATAGCTATGCCGTTGAAAAAGTCTGCCGGTAAACCGGCTTTCCGTTCTAACGTCAAAGCCGAGATAATGGCTGGAAAACCTGTAAAACAAGCCGTGGCAATCGCGTATTCCGTAAAGCGCGCCGCGAAAGGCAAAAAGTAGCCCTATGGACCCTACAGGTATTATTGCGGCGGCTAAGGTTGCTAACGTCGGAGGCCCGACCCCTGACAAGGACCGCAATGATACCTTAGCCACCATGCGTGGCCGGTTTACTATGGCTATGTCGGCTTACAGCGACAGCCGCGAGGATGAGTTGGACGACCTGCGGTTCATGGCAGGCTCGCCTGACAATCAGTGGCAGTGGCCGGCGGACGTGTTGGCGACGCGCGGCTCGATCCAGGGCCAGACGATCAACGCGCGTCCGTGCCTGACGATCAACAAGCTGCCGCAGCACGTCCGCCAGGTAACTAACGAGCAGCGGCAGAACCGGCCATCGGGCAAGGTCATCCCCGCCGACGACGACGGCGACGTCGAGGTCGCCGAGATCTTCGACGGTATCGTGCGCCATATCGAGTACATTTCGGACGCCGACGTGGCCTATGACACGGCCTGCGACAACCAAGTGACCTACGGCGAAGGTTACATCCGCATCCTGACCGAATATTGCAGCGAAGATAGCTTCGATCAGGAGCTAAAGATCGGTCGCATACGCAACTCGTTTAGCGTTTACATGGACCCGACGATCCAAGACCCTACAGGGGCTGACGCCCAGTGGTGTTTCATCACCGAAGACATCAACAAGGCCGATTATTCCCGGATGTTCCCCGACGCCGCGCCGGTCAGTTCTATGCTGGCGCAAGGCGTGGGTGACCAGTCGCTAAGCCAGTGGCTGTCCGAAGATACGGTCAGAATTGCCGAATATTTCTATATCGACCATGAAAACGTGACTTTGAACCTGTATCCGGGCAATGTTACGGCGTTTGTCAACACCCCGCAGGACAAGCAATTAAAGGCCCAATACGGCGGAAAACCGCTGAAAAGCCGCGTTGTAGACCGTAAAAAGGTCATGTGGATCAAAACTAACGGCTACGAAGTCATCCAAGAGCGTGAATGGGCCGGCCAATGGATACCCGTCATCCGCGTGGTCGGAAATGAGTTCGAAGTGGACGGCCAACTGCACGTTTCCGGCCTTGTGCGTAACGCCAAGGACGCGCAGCGCATGTACAACTACTGGGTCAGCCAAGAAGCCGAAATGCTGGCGTTGGCTCCCAAAGCGCCCTTCATCGGCTACGGCGGGCAGTTTGAAGGCTACGAAAACCAGTGGAAGACCGCCAACACGACCAACTGGCCGTACCTGGAGGTCAACGCCGACGTCACAGACGGCGCTGGAGCCACCCTGCCACTCCCACAGCGGGCGCAGCCTCCGATGGCGTCCAGCGGCTTGCTACAGGCCAAGGCGGGCGCGTCTGACGACATCAAATCGACCACCGGCCAGTACGACGCCAGTCTAGGCGCGCGAAGCAACGAGCGGTCGGGCAAAGCGATCCTCGCCCGCGAGAAGCAGGGCGACACCGGCACCTACCATTACGTTGATAACCTAGCCCGTGCGATCCGCCACGTCACCCGGCAACTGGTGGACATCATACCCAAGATCTACGACACCGAGCGGGTGGCGCGCATCGTCGGGATCGACGGCGAAGTCGGCATGGTGAAGATCAACCCGTCGCAACAAGAGCCGGTCAAGAAGATCATCGACCAAGACGGCAACGTGATCGAGAAGATTTACAATCCGTCTGTCGGCACCTACGACGTCATGGTCACGACTGGCCCCGGCTATATGACCAAGCGCCAAGAAGCCCTAGACGCTATGGGCAACATCCTCCAGACCAACCCGCAACTGTGGCAAGTGGCCGGCGACTTGTTCGTGAAAAACATGGATTGGCCCGGCGCGCAGGAAATGGCGGCACGGTTCAAGAAGATCATCGACCCGCGCGTGCTGGCGGACGACGACAAGTCGCCTGAGCTACAGCAGGCCGAGAAGATGAACCAGGCCATGCATCAGGAGCTAGAGCAGGTCACTGGGATGTTGAAAAACGTCGAGAAGTCGATGGAAGCGCAAACGCTTAAGGTCAAGGTGTTTGAAGCCGACATTAAGGCGTTCGATGCGGAAACCAAGCGTATAGCCATCGTTCAAGCGTCCATGAACCCGGAACAGATCCAAGACATTGTCATGGGCACGATCCACGGCATGATGACGTCTGGCGACTTGGTCATGCCGTCCGACGACCGTGGGGCTATGGGTGCCGGCGATGCCATGCCAGAGCAACCGCCAGAGCAACCGCCAGAGCAACCGCCAGAGCAACCGCCAGAGCAACCGCCCGAGCCGCCGCCAGAGCAACCGCAAATGCCTGACATGGGGCAACCGCAATGAAAGCCGCCGACTTCATAGGTATGTTGTTCTTGGCGCGCGACGTAACGCACTCGGTCCACCTGAACACCCGCAGCTACGCCAAACACAAGGCGTTGCAGAAGTTCTACGAGAATATCGTGGATCTAGCTGATGGGTTTGCGGAAGCCTACCAAGGCCGCAACGGACTTATTGGCCCGATAACTTTGATGTCGGCCAAGAAAACCACCAACGTTGTAGAGTTTTTGGAAGGCCAACTTGTTGACATTGAAGAAGGCCGCTACGAAGTGGCCCCCAAGACCGACACCCCGTTGAATAACCTCATTGACGGTATTGTTGAGCAGTATCTCAGCGCGCTTTATAAACTTAAATTTTTGTCATAAGGCAGCGCAATGGCATCAACATACGTCAAATATACCGCCGCCATAGAGCCAATGCTTGAAGGCATGAACGCCGGCACCGATAGCTGGAAAGTCGCCCTAGCGGCTACCGTCAACATTGCGGACACCACCTTCACCGCCGGCACAACCGATCTGGCTACGGCCAACGGCTACATCGCCGGCGGCAACGCGGCGACCATAACGACGGCAACGCAGACAGCCGGCACCTATAAGCTAGTCCTAACCAGCCCTACGGCTTGGACGGCAACCGGCGCCGGCTTTACGTTCCGTTATGCGATCCTGTGGGACACCACCACAAGCACCCCGGTCGCATATTGGGATTATGGGGCCAGCCAAGCCGTTGCCACCGGTGAAACGGTTACGGTAACTCTTGACGCTACCAACGGCGTTTTCCAAGCCACTTAAAAGGTTAATTATGAGCGGCACTCAGAAACAGCTTAGGAACGCAAATGGCTGACAACATCGTCTTACCCGGCACCGGAAGTAGTGTTGCCACCGACGACATCGGCGGCAATCAGTTCCAGCGCATGAAGCTGACGCTGGGGGCTGACGGCGTCAATGACGGTGACGTTTCATCTGCCAATCCAATGCCTGCAACGGTAACCAATGTAACCGGCGAATTGATTGAAGCTATTGAAGCTCTCCGCATGACGGTTGGCTCTCTCTCTCGAACAATCGGCATGAGCATCCCAGATTTGATTGGTCGCCAACGAGTTGTTGTTGATGCCATTACAGCCGGTTTAACCCTGGCCGCTGTAACTACCGTTACAACTTTAACTAACCAAACCCAAATAGGTGGTTTTATTGCTGCCGATCAAATCCCCGCTTTTATGCACATGAGCGCCGATAGTTTGCGCCGAAACATTGTGGTGACGTAAATGACAACGACCAACGGCAATCGCAAAATACTCGACCTTAAGCGTTGGGAAATGGTAACACCCGCACCCGTTGCAACGGTGGCGGCGGCGACGATCATCTCGTCACGTTGTTATCGACAACAACAGCTTTACGTCCAAGCCGCTACTATAGCTTACTTGTATTCCACCCTTGAAGATGGCTGGGTTCAGGTTCCCTCGCCCGCTCTGGCCGGTACTTTTGCCGCAGGCGCTGCGGGTGTTGCTGGTGCGTTTTCGACCGGAACAACTCTGGCCGCATCCCTGACTGCCACTGGCGGATCGACAACAACGATCATAACCAACCAGACGTTAGCCCGAAGCATTTCTGGTTACCAAGTCCACATCCTATCCGGCCCCAATGCGGGCGTCACGTTGCCGATTGTCAGCAACACAGTTGGTGCTACTGCCACCATTACCGTTGCCGCACAGGTGTCTGCTTTTACCGCATCAACAGTTTACCGCATCATTTCTCCGGTTTGGTACGTCGTGGGTTCCGGCACACTTGCTGCCGGTTCGTTCCGAAAATACGACTTCCCCACAAACACTTGGACCTCGCTATCCATCACAGGCTTACCCGCAACGATAGCGACTGACGGACGGCTTATGTCCACGCCATCATGGATGGGTTCGGCCTATATACCTTTTGCTACCGGCACCGCCACCAGCGCGACGGCCACAACGCTCGTTAACAGCGCCAAAACCTGGACCGTTAATCAGTGGAGCAATTATCAGGTCCGCATCGTCAGCGGCACGGGTGCGGGTCAGATCAGGGCCATTACATCCAACACGGCGACCGCGCTGACCGTGGCAACGTGGACCACCACGCCCGACGTTACGTCGGTCTATAATATCGAGGGTAATGATGATTACCTTTATTATATAGGTAACGGTGCGGTCACTATGTACCGCTACACGATTTCAACCAACACTTGGACGACGTTGGCCCCTACGGCTGCTCGCGCTGCTGCCCCTGGTTTAGGTGCTTCTGGTCACTGGGTCTGGGGTGCAACTGACCCTCTGTGGACCAGTGAAAGCGCAATTCAAAACGGTCGCTACCTATACAGCTTCCGGGCGGGCGCGGCGGCTTCCAACCCGCTCGATCAATATGACATAGCACTCAATACTTGGGTCAGTGGTATAGTCAATGCCCCCGCGACCGAAACATTTACCACCGGCACGAAATACGCTTATAACGGAAATTACCTTTATATTCAAAAAGATGCCACTGGCCGCTGGTTCCGCTATTCGTTTCCAGATCAGGCAATGGATGGTTGGACGACCATGCTCTACACCCAAGGCGCGGCGGTCCTCGGCGATACGGCTTTCGACGCCACCTTCACGGATGGCGCAACAAACATTCCGTACATTTATATGCTGCTGAATACCTCAACTGTAATGCTTCGTCAGATGGTGATCTAACTATCTATAGGTGAATTAAGCAGTCGCAACAAAACGCAGACAACCTTAACTTTCTTCTTGTTACGTAAGGCTTTAAAATGACCGGGGTGGGAATATGAGCCTCCTGCTTCTGTTTAATAAAGCCACTGGCGCGTACACTTTAACCGCCCTTAACGGCACCTATGCCGTCACGGGCCAAGCCGCAACGTTGACCGTTAACCGCGTCTTGATGGCAACCAGCGGTATGTACGCTGTTACAGGCCGGGCTGCGACGATTGCCGTGGGCAGGTTGCTTTCTGCGGGCTACGGGGTATATTCTATCGCCGGATACCCTGCAACTATATCTTACGTAGGGCCACCCACCCCGACAACGACTACCGAATACTTCATTGAGATCCGGTCCTTTACGGAGCGCAGGAGATTTTAAGTGGCCCTAAATCTTAAAGCCATCACGACCCGGCTGGGGTATCAGCAAATCACTACGCTGACTTCGGCAACTTCGCTGACGGTTCCGATTACGGATGTTAACGGCCTAAGCTGCCGGCCATCTATTGCGATCATCACACCCGAAACGCAAGCCGTTCGTTGGCGCGACGACGGCATCGCCCCCTCGGCTACGGTGGGGATGCCGCTCGCAGTCGGCGTAACTTTGCAATACGACGGCGACCTGACCAAGATCCAGTTTTTTGAGCAGGTTGCCAGCGCCAAACTTAACATCAGCTATTACGCTTAAGGGGCGGGATATGAACGTTGCAAATGACGGCTCTGCGCCCATCAACTTCGGCGAGTATTTTGCCACTCAATTCCTGCCTGACCTGGCGCGGATGGCTGCGCTTCAATCCGAGCTAGCCGCGCGGCAAGGTTCGATGGCTGCTGTAGAGCAGACGCTCAAGCTGAAAAGCGACGCCGAAGACGCGCTGGCAAAGGCCAAAGTGACGGCGGATGATCTTGTAGCCAACGCCAAAAAGAAAAACGATGCCGCGCAAGTGCGGTCGGATGACGTTGACAACCGCGAAGCCGCGCTTGTTGCAAAGTCGCAGGCTTTTGAAGCCGACTACGCTGTACGCAGCCAAGCCCTAGCCGACGCCGAACGCGCGGCTGCGGCCACGGAAGCCCAACTCGCCAAGCGCGAAGAAAATCAAAACGCCCAAGCCGATGCTTTGGCTAGCACCGAACAAGCCCTGAACGCGCGCGTCGCAGATTTCCAAGCGAAAGTTGCCGCTATCAGCGCCTAAGCCTAACCCTACTGGCGGGGATCACCAGGGACTTCTCAGGGGTCATACGTGGATAACGAACTTCCTACAGCGGTTACAGCGGATACGCCCGCGCCGGAATTGGAGTTAACGGTAGCTCCAACCACCGAAGATACATCTACGCCGGAAACGCCAGTCGAAGAAGCTTCCAAGGTTTTCTCGCAAGAAGAATTGGACGCCATCGTTGGCAAACGCCTAGCGCGTGAACAAAGGAAATGGGAGCGAGATCAGGCTCAACGTTTTGCTGAACAACAGATCAGAACTGCTCCGGCAGGCGACTTGTATGTCAGCGATTTTGAGACCCCGGAAGCTTACGGCGAGGCGTTAGCCGAGCGTAAGGCCGAGGAATTGTTGGCACGGCGTGAAGACGCCAGACAGCAATCTGCAATTCTCGACGCCTATCACGACAAGGAAGAAGAAGCGCGAGCCAAATACGACGACTTTGAACAAGTCGCGTACAACCAAGCACTTCCGATCTCTAACGTGATGGCGCAAGCGATCCAAGCCTCGGATATAGGGCCGGAGTTGATTTATCACCTCGGTTCTAACCCAAAAGAGGCAGATCGTATCGCCCGTTTGCCCGCGATCTTACAAGCTAAGGAAATCGGACGGCTAGAGGCCACGCTGGCGTCGAACCCCCCGGTAAGAAAGACTTCATCTGCCCCGGCACCTATTGCGCCTGTTACCGCACGAGCCAATGGCTCTACCGCTTACGACACCACCGACCCCCGGTCTATCAAGGCCATGACTACCTCGGAATGGATAGAAGCGGATCGGCAACGCCAGGCCAAGAGGTACGAGGCTTCGCGTAACCGCTAACCCTTTGGAAGGTTCAAATGGCTAACTCCATTCTCACGATTGACATGATCACCAGGAAAGCCCTGGAGATCCTTGAAAACAACCTCGTCCTGACGCGCAACTGCAATCGTCAATATGACGATAGCTTCGCCGTTGAAGGTGCCAAGATCGGCTCCACCCTTCGTGTCCGTCTGCCCGACCGGGCTCTGGTCACGGACGGCGCGGCCCTGCAAGTGCAAGACGACAACGAGCAGTACACCACGCTCACCGTCGCTTCGCAAAAGCATATCGGCGTCAACTTCACCTCTGCCGAACTGACGATGCAACTGGACGACTTCGCCGAACGTGTCCTGAAGCCTCGTATCTCGCAGTTGGCTTCCAGCATCGACGCCGACGTCGCTAACTCCTTCCAGAGCATTTATAGCTCGGTCGGCACCGCCGGCACGACCCCGGCTACGTCTCTTGTCCTGCTGCAAGCTCAACAGAAGCTGAACGAATACGCTTCGCCGATGAGCGACCGTTATGCCACCGTCAACCCGGCTGCCAACGCCGGCCTTGTCGAAGGCATGAAGGGTTTCTTCAACCCGACCGACACCATCAGCAAGCAGTTCAAAAACGGCATGATGGGTACGGGCGTGCTGGGCTACGACGAAATCAACATGTCGCAGTCCGTCCGCCAGTTCACCACCGGCACCCGTTCGCTGGCCGACACAATCCTCGTCAACGGCGCTATCGCTACTCAAGGCGCTACGACCATCAGCATCGACGGCGGCACTGGCTCGGCGACTGTTGTGGTCGGCGACGTGTTCACCATCGCGTCCGTTTACTCGGTTAACCCGCAAACCCGCGAAAGCACTGGTTCGCTCCAACAGTTTGTCGTTACCGCAGCCAACACGGCTTCAAGCGGCTCTTGGACGAGCATTTCGGTTTCGCCGCCGATGTATACGCCCGTCAACGCCCTAGCTACCATCAGCGCGTTCCCCGCCGACAATGCGGCGGTTACGTTCATTGGTGCGGCTTCTACCGCCTACCCGCAGAACCTGGTGTATCAAAAGAACGCCATCACGTTCGCCACCGCCGACCTCCTGCTTCCGCAGGGCGTCGATATGGCGTCGCGTCAAGTCCACAACGGCATTTCGCTCCGCGTTGTTCGTCAATACGACATCAATAACGACCGTATGCCCTGTCGTATCGACGTTCTGTACGGCTACAGCGTGATCCGTCCGCAAATGGCCGTTCGGGTTTGGGGTTAATCTTGGTTGGCCCCCGGTTCGCCGGGGGCCACATTTAATCGAAAGGATTAAATTACTATGGCTATTTCCAATGGTGCCGGCGGCTATCAAGTCGGCGACGGCAACCTTAACGAAGTTGTCTTCACCAACTTCACCGTCCCCGCCGCGTATACCGCTGCGGCTACACTCACCACGGCTGACCTTGCGTCGGGCGTGGTCATCTATACCTCGGCCAGCACGGCCAACCTGACCTTGCCCACGGCGGCTATCACCGACGCCGCGTTCACCAGCGCCAAGGTTGGTAGCTCGTTTGACCTCGCGCTCGTCACTACCTCAACCGGCGTTCCGACCATCGTAATCGGCACCGGCTGGACCCTAGCCAGCACCTCTGGCGCGGGCGTGGCTTCTAAAAGCGTCCTGTACCGCGCCGTCAAGACCGACACCGCGGCGTATTCGCTTTACCGCATCGCGGGTTAATAGGTTCTGCCCCGGCCCTATGGCCGGGGCATTACTTTAAGGGTAACTTATGCTCATATACCTATGGCATCCCATCCAAGGCATTAAAATTGCCAACCTAGAAGCCGAAGCGGCTTACGACGAAGAAAACGGTTGGACCCGCTACGAACTTGGCGACAAGCTGCCGTTCACCCGCGAGATTGCAGAAAACGTAATTTTGAGTGATGATGGCGAAGCCATAAACAGTATGCCTCCGCGCCGGCGCGGACGTCCTCCGATAAACCGGGAAGTGTGACATGATTACCACGGCTGGCGATCAGATCAACGGCGCGTTGCGCCTGATCGGCATGTTGGCCGAAAGTGAAGTTCCGTCTGCCGCCACGTCGCAAGATGCGCTGTCGGCGCTCAATCAAATGATTGAAAGCTGGAACACGGAACGGCTATCCACGTTTTCGACCCAGAACCAAGTGTTTAACTGGGCTCCAGGGCTTATCAGCCGAACGCTTGGCCCTTCCGGTGATTTCATAGGCAACCGGCCTATCCTGCTGGACGACAGCACCTATTTTCGCGACCCGGCCAACGGCATCTCGTTTGGCATAAAGTTGATCAATCAACAGCAATATGACGGCATTGCCGTTAAAACTGTGACCAGCACATATCCGCAGGTCATGTGGATAAACATGGATTATCCTAACATCAACATGTTCATCTACCCAGTACCGACTAAAGTGTTGGAATGGAATTTTGTTTCCGTAACTGAACTTAGCGAACCTGCGGATCTGGCTACCGTGCTGGCTTTCCCTCCGGGCTACCTGCGGGCGTTCCGCTATAACTTGGCGTGCGAACTCGCGCCCGAGTTTGGCGTCGAGCCCTCGCGTCAGGTCCAGCGCATCGCTATGGCGTCCAAGCGCACACTGAAGCGCATCAACAACCCCGACGACATCATGTCGCTGCCCTACAGCCTTGTCGGCACCCGCCAGCGGTTTAACATATTCGCGGGAAACTATTGATGCAAACGCCCATACTCGGCGCGTCTTACGTCACCCGCAGCGTCAACGCTGCCGACGACCGCATGGTCAATATGTTCCCCGAGGCTATACCCGAAGGCGGTAAAATGCCGGCGTACCTACAACGCGCGCCGGGGCTAAAGTTCTTGCAGTCTGTAGGCACCGGCCCGATCCGTGGCCTGTGGGCGCACCAGACGAACGGCTCAGACTTCTACGTTGTATCGGGGCAAGAAGTCTACAAACTGTCTAGCACCAGCGCCACGCCGCAGCTACTAGGCGCAGTGAACGGCACCGGGCCGGTGTCCATAGCGGATAACGGCACGCAGATATTCTTCGCCTGCAACCCTGACGCCTTTATATACAACGAGACGCTTGGGACGTTCGCGAAAGTTACCGACCCCGATTTCCCCGGCGCGGTGACGGTTGCCTATCTGGATGGGTATTTCGTATTCAACCAGCCGAACAGCCAACTGCTCTGGGTCACTCAACTGCTGGACGGCACGCAGGTAGATCCGTTGGACTTCTCCAGCGCCGAAGGTTCGCCTGACGGCATTGTGGCTGTCATCGCCGATCACCGCGAACTGTGGGTCTTCGGAACCGACAGCACCGAAGTCTGGTACGACGCCGGCCTAGCCGGTTTCCCTTTGACCCGCATCGAAGGCGCGTTCAACGAGATCGGGTGCGTCGCGGCGTATTCCGTCGCCAAGCTCGACAACAGCCTTTTCTGGCTCGGCACCGACGCGCGCGGCCAAGGCATCGTCTACCGGGCGAACGGCTACACCGGCGCGCGGGTGTCCACGCACGCCGTCGAATGGCAGATCCAACAATACGCAACAATGTCGGACGCCGTGGCCTACACTTACCAGCAAGACGGCCATTCGTTCTATGTGCTTAACTTCCCTACGGCCAACACGACGTGGGTTTTTGACGTCGCCACCCAGGTGTGGCACGAACGCGCCGGGCTGACGGGCGGCGTGTTTACCCGCCAGCGCGCCAACAACCAGTGCAATTTCGGCGGCACTATTGTCGTCGGGGATTTTGAAAACGCCAACATCTACGCCTTGGACCTGAACACGTTTGCCGACAACGGCACCGAACAACGTTGGTTGCGCTCGTGGCGGGCGCTGCCCACCGGCCAGAACAACCTCAAACGCACCGCGCACCACAGCCTGCAACTCGACTGCGAGACGGGCGTGGGCCTCAACACCGGGCAAGGCAGCGACCCGCAGGTCATGCTGCGCTGGTCGGACGACGGCGGGCATACGTGGTCCAGTGAGTTCTGGCGTTCGATGGGCGCTATAGGCCAGTACGGCTACCGGACGCTTTGGCGTCGGCTAGGCATGACCACCAAGCTGCGCGACCGCGTATATGAGATCAGCGGGACGGACCCCGTGCGCCTGTACATCATGGGCGCTGAGTTGGTCATGAGCGGGACCAACTCGTAATGGCTGCTAACCCTATCGTCGTCCCTATCACGCCGCCACGGGTAGCCTTCCTGACGCCTGATGGTTTCATATCCCGCGAATGGTATAGGTTTCTCCTGAGCCTAGCCACGCAAGCCGCTGTGGGAACCGAAGACGTAAATTTCTTGTTGTTTGCCCCGGACACCGCGACGACGCTTGAAACCGGGCTGGACGACGTTCGGCAAACGCTAAACACGTTGCCGCCCACCGCGCAAGATCCGTTGCTGTTGGACACCCGGCAGGCGTTGGATCAGTTGCCGCCGGCGGCTACGGTGGACCAGTTTGCGGTTCTTCAATCAGCCATCGACGCGCTTGCCGGCGCACCCGCCGCCAATGCGTATAGCGTTGTTTACGGCGGCGCTCTCGGCACACCGTCCAGCGGCACCATCACCAACTTGACCGGCACCGCCAGCATCAACATTAATGGAACGGTTGGCGCTACTACGCCAACAACGGGTGCGTTTACAGCAATAACGGCGACCAGCATTAAATTTGGTTCTGGGACTGTTTTAAGCACGTATGAAGAGGGCACATGGGCTCCCGCATTTGCAGCGTGGACTACTGCGCCAACATTTTCAGCCGGACGATACATCAAGATTGGTTCGCAGGTAACCGTAATACTGTTAGGCCAAAGCGGCGTAAATGCGGGCAATCAAGCTATTACAGGCTTGCCTTTTGCAAACTCAAGCGCAGTTACCCCAACGGGTGCGTTAAAAGTTTTTGGCTCGTCTACACTGTCTAGTTTGTGCAACATTGACAACAGCGCAACATCAATAAATTCTTTTTCCCCTGTTACGTTAACCGGAAATTATTGGTCTTTAAGCCTAACCTATTTTGTGACGTTTTAAGGATACACCATGGCACTGACAAAAGTTTCTTACTCCATGATTAACGGCGCGCCAGCCGTTAACCTTGTAGATTTTGGCGGCGCTGCTGGCGCAAGTGATAACACTGCGGCGATGAATGCGGCTGCGGATGCAATCAACGCAATCGGCGGCGGCGTCATTCTCATCCCCTACGCTGGCGAATGGCGTATGAACTGGATCTGCCTGTACAACAACATCACAGTGCAGGGCGTTGGTGGCTCGGGTGAATTTAACGTCAACTGCATCCGGCCTTTTGTCATTACAAGCGCAGCAATTACGTTTGGTGACGGCAACACGATTGTTCGTTATTGCGGTTTAAATGATCTTCACATTAGCGGCATTCCAATAGCGGGTAGTTCAGCAGGAGGAGTTACGCAAGTTGCACTTAATGCCGATTGGGGTTTGCGTTTGCGTGGTGGTACGGTTAACTTTACTGCTAATCGCGTAGTGGTCTACAACGGTCGTAGATCGGTCAGTCTTGAGCCGAGCACAACTCAGCCTGTAACTGGGGTGCGATTTAACAACGGTACAATTAGAAACGATATAACAGACTCAACCGGCGCACGTTCTATTTATGTTGAATATGTCAATGCTAATGGGTACGCAACAGACAACAAGTTTGCCGAAACCAAAGTCAACGGACCGACACTTGGATATGCAGCAGTTGCTGTAGGATGCCTGCTTGAGGTAACAGACTCCTATTGGGATGTTAAGCCCGGACACGGAATTCTTTTATCTAATTCGTCTAGTCTTGTTTGCCACAACTTGCAACTTGATCCTGGAACAACTAATGCAATAGTTATTGCGTGGGACGACACTCAAACCAATCCGGCGCGTTTTATTCGAGGAATTTTGCGACATGGTGGGCAGCGTTGGGAAAATTCAACTGGCAGCGGCGCATTGCCGGATGAAGCTGACTCTTACGCTTATAAACCGTTGTTTAAAGATACTTGGTTAAGTAACGCTACTTATGTTACAAATGACTCAGACGCATTTAATACATCTGTATATTTATCAAGAGCTGTTGTTAGCAGTGGAACGGTTGTAGCGGTTAACGGCGCTGGTTTTGTGCCAAATCCAGATAATACTTACCCGCTTGGCGGTGCTGCAAACAGATGGACCGTTGTTTACGCCACAACAGGCACAATTAACACCTCTGACGCTAACCAAAAGCAAAATGTATCCGCATTAGATGAAGCTGAACAAGCAGCAGCAAAAGCCATTAAAGGTTTGATGAAGAAGTTTAAATTTAAGTCTGCTGTTGTTGAAAAAGGTAACGACGCTCGGTATCATTTTGGTGTCATAGCTCAAGAAGTTAAAGCAGCGTTTGAAGCGAACGGTTTGGACGCCGCGCATTACGGCGTGTTTTGCTCAGACACTTGGCACACATTAAACGGTGAAGTAGTTGCAGATAAGACCGTTGGCGCAACTGCGGTTACGCAATTGGGTATCCGCTATGATGAACTGCTTTGCTTTGTGATTGGGGCGATGTAATGTACGAAAAAACAACCGCTGTTGACCACATTGAAATACTAGCTGACCGCGCTGTCGCTGTGGCACAAACTAAGGAACAAATATGACCGTTAATCTCTCAGCGTTTGGCGGCGTCGGCTGGCAATTCTTCGACAACAACGGCGTGCCGCTGACCGGTGGTTTGATCTACACCTACGCTGCGGGCACCACGACACCGCAGGCGACTTACACAACCAGTACGGGAACGATTGCACACGCCAATCCTATCGTGCTGAATTCCGCAGGGCGCGTGCCTGGTGGTGAGATGTGGCTTGTGGCGGGGCTAAATTACAAGTTTGTCTTGCAGACTTCAACGGCAACCACAATTGCCACTTACGACAATATCTATGGTTCTGGTTCGCGGGTTGCGTTTTTAGACAACTTTACCGGAACTGGATCACAAACCAGTTTTACGCTAGCCGCTGCACCGTCAGATGAGAACAACACACAGGTCTACGTCAACGGTGTTTACCAGCAGAAAAACACTTTTTCGTTGAGTAGCGCAACGTTGATATTTTCAACCGCGCCGCCGTACACTTCAACCATTGAAGTCACTTATTTCTGATTGGACCCCGCATGACTGTCACCGTCAAAGTCCTGATCCCGGCCAAGGTCGCCGAGGCCGCGCAGACCACGCAGTACACCGCGACCGGCGTCACCACGCTGATCGACAAACTGACCGCCACGAATTACAGCGCCGTAGCGGCCACGTTGAGCGTCAACCTGGTGACGCTGGCCGACACCGCCGGCAACCAGAACTTGATCGTCAAGACCAAGACCTTGCAGGCCGGCGAAACGTACACCTTCCCTGAGATCGTCGGCGCGGCGCTGGCACCCAGCGGCTTCATCAGCACCATCGCCGGCACGGCCACCTCGATCAACATCCGCGCCAGCGGGCGGGAGATCAGCTAATGGGCGAAATCGTCCAGCTACAAGCGACGGCGCTCGACATGGCCGGTAGCATCGACACGCTTAAAGCTGAAATGCTCAAGCTGGAACAGTTTGAACCTGAAACGAAAAACATTTTCCACGGCGGAATGTACTGCCGCCAGGTGCTGCGCCCGGCGGGCTGCTTGATTGTCGGTAAGGTCCATAAGAAAGAACATTTCTATTTCGTCGTATCCGGCACCATCCTAGTGACCACGGACGAAGGCCCGCAAACCATTACCGGCCCGTACCTGTTATGCAGCACGCCGGGAACGCAACGGGCCGTCTACGCGCAGACGGATGCGTTGTGCATGACGTTCCACCGAACTGATGCTATAACGGTTGAAGATGCTGAGTTGGACTTGGTAGAAGAAGATTTGTCCAGCCCTTTTGGGCCGGGCAATAAAATTAAATCTGCGCCGATAGAGGTGTCGCCATGTCTTTCATAGCCGCCGCATTAATCACTTCCGCCATCGGCGCGGGCGTAGGAATTTACGGCGCTAACAAGGCCGCGTCCGCGCAGAAGAACGCCGCCAACCAGCAAGCACAGACGGCCACAGACACACTGGCCGCGCAGAGGGAGATCCAAGCGCCGTTCACGACCGCGGGGACCGCAGGCGTGAACGAACTTGCCCGGCAGTTGGGCGTGGCTGGCGACAGCGCCTCGGCTGGCTACGGTTCGCTGATGAAACCGTTCGACGCGTCAACCTTCCAAACCGACCCCGGCTATGCGTTCCGGCTGGCCGAAGGTAACAAGGCGCTCGAACACTCGGCGGCGGCGCGGGGCGGCTTGCTGTCCGGCCAAGCTATGAAGGGCGCGATGGACTACGGGCAAAATATGGCGTCGAACGAGTACCAGAACGCTTTTAACCGCTACACGTCCGAACGCGACAACCGCTATAACCAACTGCTCGGCCTGACCAACGTCGGCACCGGCGCGGCGGGTTCGATGACTAGCGCGGCGGGTACGGCGGGGGCCAACACCGCTAACGCGCAAGGCAACGCCGGCGCAGCTACGGCGTCCGGTTACGTTGGCGGGGTGAACGCCATAAACGGTGGGTTGAACAACGTGTCGAGCTACTTCCAGAACAAGCCGTTGAACGACATGCTGACGAATATGTACGCGCGGCCCATTACCAACTATAACCCGCAAAACCTTGCGGGTAGTTCCTCGCAATACGGGTACTGAAGCTATGGCCGACAATAGCATCGCTCTTGGTATTCAACCTATGGCAACGCCGGATTACGCCGGCGCGACCATGAACCGCCTAAACATGATGCAACACTTGCAAGCGCGGGATGAAGAACGGCAACAACGAGCTAACGCTATGGCGCAACAAACGCGCCAGAACGCGCGGCAGGATTTGCTGGATACGAACGCCGCTACTGACCGCGCAACGACGCTAAGCGACCAAGACCTTGCAAGGAAGGCAACGGCAAAAGCGTTGCAAGATGAACTTTTGGGCCGTGACGTTAATGCTATGCGGTTTATGGCCGATCCGACGCAACGCGCGGAATATTATAAAACTCACGTAGCGCCCATTCTTTTAACCCGAGGCATTACGCAAGAACAACTCGATCAAATTACGCCTGAAAGCGTGGCCGCAGGGCAACACCTGGCCAAAAACGATCTTGACCAACTCAGCGCGCAACTTGGCGAAAAGCGCCCCTTGCCGACGTTGCACGAAGCCGGCGGTCGGCTGTACGCGCAAGACCCAGTCACGGGTGCAGTTACGGCGGTGCCGGGCACCACACCAACCGCGCCGGCGGGGTACGTGTACGGCGCGGGCGGTAAATTAGCTTTCATACCCGGTGGCCCTGGCGACCCAAACCAAGCTGGCAACTTAGCTTCTGCTAGGCGAGCGCCGCCTACCGCTGCTGGCGGCGGTAAAAATTCTCCGTGGAGTAAATACTAATGGCTCTGCCCCCACCCCCGGTTGGAACTGTTGAAGAAGGGCATATTTACAAAGGTGGTCCCCCCGGCGATAAAAATTCGTGGGAGCCCGTTGGTAGGGGTTTGTCTTCGGTCAACGCCGCGCCTACGCCACAAGCGCAAACCGATGCGTATAAGACCGACCTAGAACGCATACAAAAAGACCGCGAAGAACTTACTAAGTACAATAGCCAACCCGCCGCGCTTAACCAATTTCTAGCACTCAATAAAAACACCGGCACGGGCGGTTTCGGCATGGCCCCAGAGCCCGGCGGGCTTAACATGTTAAACCCAATAAACTTTCCAGGTATGATAAGGCGCAATCTTCCGGGTGGCGTAAAATATAGTCCTGAACTTCAAACTATGGAAAGCATTACCGTGCCAATGCAAGGCGCAATGCGGCCTCAAGGATCTGGCGCTACGTCGGATTTTGAACAAAAACTTTTTTCAAAAGGCGTACCCGGAATAGATAAACTTGGCCCGGCCAACCAATCAATTATAGCTAACCGCATAGCCGTTATTAACGAACAACAAGATCGGTTAAATTTTAAGGAAAAATATCTGGCAACCCACGGGACGTTAAACGGGGCCGAACAAGAATTTCAAAAATACGTAACCGCAAACCCGTACACTAGGATGGCTAAAGGCGCAAAAGGACAAGACATTGTTGCCTTAGTGCCAGACCATAAGGCATACGGTGCCGCCGCGCCGACTGTAAGTAACTGGAACCATTAGGTAATGGCCCGTACAATTACGGTAACTTTTGGCGACAAAACGCAACACGTCTATCAAGACGTGCCGGATGACGTAAATCCGCAAGATGTTATTAAACGCGCGCAAACCGAATTTAGCAAACCCGTCATTAATGTTGATGGTGGGCGGGCGGCGAAAGCTGCGCCCGCAGCGCCGGCTGCGGAAGATACAGGCTTTCACCCGTTCCGTGACATAGCGGAAGGGTTTACGGAACCGTTCCGTCAAGTTGGGCGAAACTACGCTGATAGCGCCGCCCGCGCCAACGCTACCGCCACCGAACCGTTTAACCCTAGTAGAGCTATTCGCGACTTACCTGGCGGTATTGCCCGCGATGTTCGCAATGTAAGCTCGGTGCTTACCTCCGTTCCCAGCGCCTTAATGGGCGCGGTAACTAACCCTATCGCAGGCGCGGTTACGGCGGCTGGCTTCAGGGGCGTTAGCGGCCCTAGCGTGTCCACCCAAGGCGGGCTTCATGTTGATGCGGGCCGGCCCTTGAACAGGCAAGAAACGCAAGCTGCGCTTAACGCCGAATTGCAAACGGCGGCTTCGGGGGCAAGAGTTCCAGGTAAGCCCCCTGTTGGGATCATTGGCCCCCGTGCGCCCGCCCCGCCCGCAGCTGCGCCAGCGCGGGTGTTAAACGCAGGTGAAAAACAAGCCGCAAAATTAATTCGAGATGCGCTTGGCCCTGATGTCGATAAAGCCTTAGTGATATTGAAAAATACGCCCGAAGGCGTTTTGCCTACCCAAGCGCTTGCGGACGCTGGCATTGACGCCGACACCTATATGGCGCTCGCAAAAGCCGTAGCCAAAAGCCCCAAGGGCGCGCAGACGTTCCGCCGGATTGCGGAAGGCCAAGAAGCCGAACGTGTCAACACCATGAACCGGGTAGCCAGCGGTGCTACAGACACCAACGCCATGCAAGCCATCGACGCTTCCGGGCATAACCTTAACGCCCTGTCGGGGCCAATGCGCGAAAAAAGTTTAGCCCGCGCTAACAGGGGCAACACCGAAATTCCGCCGCTTGAAGCGGAAGCCGCCGCCGCTCGCGATTTAGCCACTATAAAAACGGCGCAAGCTCGGGCGCTTGGCCCGCTGGCACAACGCACGGCTAACGATGTAAACGCGCTTGATGCTGTAGGTCCAGAAATTTACAACTACGAAGCTGTAACCCCGACAACAGAACGCCTTGTGGCTAGTCCCAGCGGCGTGACCCAAGAAGTTATTAACCGGGCTAAAGTTACGGCAGGCCGCGCGGAGGAAGGGCTGTCCAACGCCGCGCAAAGCAGTCTGGCGGCGGGCGAAGCTGCGCGCACGGCAGAAAGCAAACTGGCGGATCTCAAAGCCGCTGACATTGAAAAATTAGACCTTGATAAACTTACGGCACAAATGCGTGCGCGTGTGTCGAAATCGGGCACTGAAACCGCTGCGCGCGACGCTGTTGAAGCTGCGATACAAGAGTTAAAAACGCGTGCAAAATCTACGGGCGGCATCGTCGATGCAAACGACGTATATGAAGTCCGTAAAAATTCTTTGAATGATGAAATCCGCAACCGGCTTAAGAATGAAAAGCCAAAAGTTCTTGATAAACGCGTAGCTGATATATTGTCTAGCCTTCGCCCAATGTTTGATAGCGCGCTTGAAGACGCAGGGGGAAAAGGTTGGACTGATTATCTAAACGTGCACGCATCTGGCGCGCGCAACATTGAACGTCAAAAATTAGGCGCGGAAGCGGGGCGTTTGTACCGCACCAGTAAACCTACGTTTGAAAGACTTGTGGGCGGTAACGCGCCAAAAATAGTCCGCAAAACTATGGGCGGCGGCACATATGACATTGAACAAGCCTTAGCGCCGGATAATCTTCCTTCGCGCCTTCCAGCGATGCAAGAAGTCGCAGGGCAACTTGCGCGCGATAGACGGATAGATGAGCTAGCGACATCAGGTCAATCAGGGGCGCAAGAGCTGCTTAAAAGAGAAGGTGGGTTAGCGCCCGCAGTCCTGCGTAAATTTCTGTTCCTTGGAAGCCCCAAATTGGCGGCTGTCGAAACTTTTGCGTCCACGCTAAATGATATGCGCGTGGCCCCGAAAATCCAAGCGGCCTTAGTCGAAGGGTTTCGCTCAGGTAAAAGCGCGTCTGAATTGCTTGCGTTCGTTCCCTTGCGCGACCGTTTGCGCCTTGCGCCTACATTAACAAACCCTTTATTTTGGACTACCGCCGGCGTAGTGTCGCAGGTCCAACCGAAGAACGCTATGGCGCCCTCCGCGCCGTCTAGTGTAAACGCGATGGGGCAGTAAAGCGTATGGAAGCACAGATCCACCACGTAGACGCGCATCTCAACCTACATGAGGCTGTCTGCGCCGAACGGTACGCAGGCATACAGTTTCGGCTTAAACGTATCGAGTATATGTTTGTAACTGGCGTAGGCGCTATTTTTGTGCTTCTGCTCGGTATCGTTTTGCAGCTAAGCATACACAAATGATCTTCGGGGGCCGGTCAATCAGTCGCATGGCCGGCCTTCACCCGGATCTGAAGAAGGTTATGAACCAAGCCATCCTGGCGACCGATCTAGATTTCACCGTTCTAGAAGGCGTGCGGACGTTGGAGCGCCAGAAGCAGATGGTCGAAAGCGGCGCATCAACCACGCTCAACTCCCGCCACCTAGACGGCCATGCCGTCGATATAGCACCGTTTGTCGGGGGCGAAGTCCGCTGGGACTGGCCCCTGTATTACAAGCTTGCCGGGATCGTAAAGGCTGCGGCCAAGGAAGTCGGCGTCCCGATTGAATGGGGCGGTGACTGGAAGACGTTTAAGGACGGGCCTCACTGGCAACTGCCGTGGGCAAAATATCCATAAGGAGAACTAGCATGGGCTTCCTAAAAGGCAAGAAAACCTACGTCACTGCGTTGCTGACCATCATCGGCGCTGCCGCTGCCTTCGCCACCGGCGACGCAACGGCCATCCAGGCTGTCCAGATGGGCGTCACGGCGCTATTGGCGGCGTTTATTCGTAACGGTATGGGCTAAAGCGCGACGCCGTAGAACTGGTCATTCCAGCCTTCCACGACGCGCATGGTATACTTAGTGGCGTACTTCGGCTTGACGTAGTCAGGCCGAAGGCCGACCAGCGCCCGCTTGCGTAGGGCGATGGCGTGGTCCAGGTATTCCTTGGTGTGGAACCCGTCGCCGGACGCCAGAAGCATCATCGACGTGTTGTAGATCTTGTAGCCCATAATGGGTAAACCGCGCAGCGGCTTGTAGGTGTCAATCTTAACGTACATTAGATGGCCCTTCGTTGTAGATCTCAATGCGTTCGCGCGCGGCGCGCAGGATGCCGTACCGCTGGTGCAGGCGGCGTAGGATGACCGCGCGGCGCGCGCCCTTGCGTTCCGCCGTCAGTAGATCCCATACCTCGGCCTCGGTCAGCGCCGTAAGTCCCGCGCACAGCGTGCGCCAGTTAACCACGTCCATTCAATTCCCCTAAAGCTATGTCGGACACCGCGCGCTTATCGTGCAGCGACGCCCATATTCGTTCGTCAATAGTTTTATTACCAATCAAAACATAACACCAGACATCTTTTGTTTGGCCGCTACGAAGGATGCGCCCCAAGGTCTGTTCGTACAGTTCCAAGGACCAGGGCAGCGAGACGAACACGACCTTGCTGCCGCCGTATTGCAGGTTCAGGCCGTGGCCCGCCGACTTGGGGTGTACCAGCAGCAGTTCGATCTGGCCGGCGTTCCAACGCTCGGTCGCTCGGTCGTCGTCGATGGTCTGCGCGTGCGGGTAGCGGCGTTGTAGCTCGGCCAGTTCTTCCTTGAAGTTGTAAACGATTAAAGTGTTAGCGTGCTGGTTCTCGGTTAGTAATTCGTCCAGCCGGTCGAACTTGTGGCTGCTAAACCAGTGCGCCGTCTTCGTCTGCTTGTACCGGCCATCGTCGATAGGCGCGAACGTCGTGTCGTAGATGAACCCTGACGCCATCTGTTGCAGCTTGCTTGTGACCGCTGCGGCGTTCAGCGCAACGATCTGGTCGTTGCCGAACTCGACCAGGAAGTCGCGTTTCATTTTCTCGTAGGGCTCGCGGTCGTCCAGGTCGCACCGCACCTCGACCGTGTGCAGGGGGGCAGCGT
>Ga0194048_10000265_pt1 | contig 24839 bp, 22 predicted proteins | sample JunL225m_MetaG_FD_161685 | JGI IMG/M metagenome (GOLD analysis project Ga0194048, IMG submission 161685) | Anoxic zone freshwater microbial communities from boreal shield lake in IISD Experimental Lakes Area, Ontario, Canada - Jun2016-L222-5m | ecosystem: Environmental > Aquatic > Freshwater >...
GTTTGATGGCGGTCGACCACAACTTGGCGTACCGCTAGCGACGATTGCACTTTTGACGCTAATTAGTGCGCTGCTTGCCGTGCCTGCCGAAGAGAACTGAGTACCCTTAAATCATGGCTAAAGCGAGCGCACCAAATTAAGTAGTTTCGTCGATGTAAACGCAACAGCCGCTGCAAAACTCAGCCAAATTGATTTGAATCGTCGAAACTCAATAATGAATTTAGTAAATGATTTAACAACGCTAGTGATTGCTGGACCGATTTATCGATATCACTGGCGGAGGACCCAAAAAGCGTAAATGTGGGCAATATCGCTTACCCAACTACCGCTAACCGCCCGTCCGATTCGGAGCCATCGCCTCACCCCGATAGGCTTACTATCTGAGAGCCAGATTTACACGGTAGATCAGGAGTAAATAGATGTCTTCGGAGTCCATGACACCAGAGAATCACTTTGGTGGATCATTCGGTCCAAACGAATGGTTAGTCGATGAGATGTACGAAAATTATTTACGCGATCCCAATTTAATTGAAGAATCTTGGCGCGAATTTTTTAGCAATTACAAACCTGGCTCACCACTTCCAGGAAACGCTCCCGATGTAACTCAAACTCCAAAACGTGGTGTGCCGCCCCAACCAAAATCAGCTACTCGGGTCCAACCTGTCATGGAGAGCGTTACTCCTCCTGCGCCGGTCGCGCCGTTAGAACCAGCAGTGCAAGAAGCGGTTGCCACATTTACGCCACAAGAAACTGTAAGGCCGGCAATACAAAGTACAAATCAAACTCCAGCAGATCCAATCGCAAAACCCGCTCCTGTTATCAACAACGGTGATGCGCAGGTTGAACCGATCCGCGGCGTAAGCGCACGAGTTGTGCAGAGCATGGAAGCTTCGCTTACGGTTCCAATTGCAACTAGCGTTCGGGCTGTTCCAGCAAAATTATTAATCGATAATCGAATCGTCATTAATAACCACATGAAACGCGCTCGCGGTGGAAAAATTTCTTTTACCCATTTAATTGGTTATGCAATGGTTAAAGCGCTACGCGCTATGCCAGAGATGAATAACTTCTATACCCAACTAGATGGCAAACCAGCGCTTGCTCATCCAACTCATCTAAATTTGGGTATCGCAATTGATTTAGCAAAACCAGATGGATCAAGGCAGTTACTCGTACCTTCCATTAAAGGTTGCGAAGCCATGGATTTCCGAGAATTTTGGTTGGCTTATGAAGAAACCGTTAAGAAAGCGCGAAGTGGCACGCTAACTGTTGAAGATTTTGCTGGAACGACCGTCTCGCTAACAAACCCAGGAACTATCGGAACCGTCCACTCAGTACCGCGTTTAGTAGCGGGCCAAGGAATGATCCTCGGAGTTGGCGCTTTGGATTACCCGGCCGAATTCCAAGGCGCAAGCGATGCCACACTCTCTAAATTAGCAATTAGTAAAGTAGTAACTCTTACAAGTACTTATGACCATCGCATAATTCAAGGCGCGCAATCTGGTGATTTCCTAAAACGTATTCACGAAATCTTGCTTGGCGAAGATAATTTCTACGATGAAGTATTCGCAGCGCTAAGAATTCCTTATATTCCAATCCGTTGGCTTGTAGATATTCCAGAGAGCAAAGAAGAAGGCTTAAACAAAGCTGCCCGAATCCAAGAGTTAATTCACGCATATAGAAATAGTGGCCATATGTTGGCTGATACTGATCCGTTGGAATATAAACAGCGATATCACCCAGATCTTGATGTTGTCACACACGGTTTAACGCTCTGGGATTTAGATAGAGAATTTGCAACTGGTGGATTTGGCGGCGAATCACATTCCTTACTACGAAAAGTTTTAGGAAGGTTGCGTGATTCTTATTGTCGTTCCATCGGTGTTGAATATATGTATATCGAAAACCCAGAAGAGCGGGTATGGATTCAAGAACATTTTGAAGTTGGTGCGCCACGAATTGCTCGTGAAGAACAATTAAGAATTTTACGGAAGATTAATAGCGCCGAAGCTTTCGAAGCGTTCTTGCAAACTAAGTTCGTGGGGCAGAAACGATTCTCACTTGAAGGTGGTGAATCGGTAATTCCAATTCTTGATGCGATTTTGACAGGTGCTGCAGAAGCTGGACTAGATGAAGCTTGCATCGGCATGTCACACCGAGGTCGGTTAAATGTATTGGCAAATATTGCAGGTAAATCTTATGGCCAAATTTTCCAAGAGTTCGAAGGAAATTTCATCGAGAACTCAGTCCAAGGTTCAGGTGATGTTAAGTACCACTTAGGAACTAAGTCGGTTTTCAAAGCAGAATCCGGGGCAACAACTAATGTTTATCTTGCTGCTAACCCTTCCCACTTAGAAGCGGTTAATCCCGTTTTAGAAGGAATCGTGCGCGCGAAACAAGATATTTTAAATAAGAAAGAGATTTTCTCAGTCCTTCCGATTTTGGTACATGGCGATGCTGCTTTTGCTGGCCAAGGCGTTGTGGCAGAAACCTTAAATATTTCGCAATTACGTGGATATCGAACTGGTGGCACTATTCACGTAGTAATTAATAACCAAGTTGGTTTCACTACTTCACCGAACGCTGCGCGCTCTACCCGATATGCAACTGATGTAGCAAAGATGATTCAAGCGCCGGTATTCCACGTAAATGGCGATGATCCCGAAGCTTGCGTACGCGTTGCTCGATTAGCATTTGAATACCGGCAGAAATTCAATAAAGATGTTGTAATCGACATGGTCTGCTATCGCCGTCGCGGCCATAACGAAGGTGATGAACCAAGTTTCACGCAACCACTTATGTATAAGTTGATTGAAGCAAAGCGAACTGTGCGAAAACTTTATGCCGAAGCTCTGGTTGGTCGCGGCGATATCACTCCCGAAGAAGCCGATGAAATTGCAAAAGATTTCCATGCTCAGCTAGAAGCAATCTTCAATGCAGTGCATAACAACGCACCAGAAGAAGATCCAAACTTTAAGGTTCTAAAAGCGCCAGCGCCAGAATCTGTTGACACGGCACTTGCCGAAGAAGCTGTTCGTAAAATTGCAGCTACTCAAGTTGCAATCCCAGAAGGATTTACGGTTCACCCAAAACTATTGCCACAATTAGAACGTCGCGTTGCAATGTTGCAAGATGGCACTATCGATTGGTCCGGTGGCGAAATGATCGCCTTTGGAGCAATACTGCTAGACGGGCATCCGATTCGTGTTGCTGGACAAGATGCCCGACGTGGCACATTTAGTAATCGTCATGCGGTAATTATTGATAAAGAGAATGGCAGCGAGTGGACCCCACTTCGAGGTTTGATCTCAGATGAAAACCAATTCTTCGTTATTGATTCCAACTTAACAGAATATGCCTCGATGGGATTTGAATATGGATACTCGGTTGAACGCGAAAATGCTCTAGTTATTTGGGAAGGCCAATTCGGTGATTTCGCCAATGGCGCACAAACAATTGTCGATGAGTTCATTTCATCTGCGTTACAAAAATGGGGCGAGCGTTCCTCGCTAGTTTTGCTACTTCCACATGGTTACGAAGGACAAGGTCCAGATCACTCTTCCGGAAGAATTGAACGTTACTTAACGCTTTGCGCTGAAGAGAACATGACTGTTGCACAACCATCTAATCCAGCTTCATATTTCCATTTGCTTCGCTGGCATATGAAGAACCCAGCTCGACGACCACTTATTGTTTTCACACCTAAATCGATGCTCCGGTTAAAGGCAGCATCTTCTGCAATTACTGATTTCACTAGTGGGACTTTCCGTCCGGTAATTTCAGATCCGAATGTTGAAAAAGCCACTCGCGTTATTTTCTGCTCCGGCAAGATTTATCACGATTTAGTTGCCGAGCGCGAAAAATCTGGCGAGCACACCACCGCAATTGTTCGCGTTGAACAACTTTATCCATTCCCAACTGAGGCTATTGCTAATGAGGTAGCTAAACATTCTGGTGCAACTTTGCTTTGGGTACAAGATGAACCAGCAAATCAAGGACCTTGGCCATTCTTCGCACTTCAACTGCGCGAAACTCAAAATGAAATTTTACAAGGTGCTAATTTCCGGAGAGTTTCACGACGTGCTACTGCTAGCCCAGCAACTGGTAGCCACTATGTCCATGAAGAAGAAGAAAAAGCGTTATTAATCGAAGCGTTTTCGCGCTAACCTAAAAATAACTTTTCCGCGGATTTCGTGCGGTGGTATCCAGCCCCAACTTCTTGAGTCAGTACTTTCTTCTGCATCGCCTTCTACCCAATACTTGTTGCCATGCGATTTTTGCAATCTCTTAATTAAAAAGATGCCCGGCCGCTCGTCACGTTCAATCACAATCACGCTGCCGAGTTTTATTGAATTTGGCAGTGTTTCAGATTGTTGATTCCAACGAACAACCAACAAATCGCCATTTTGGTATGTGGGAAGCATGGAGCTCCCAGCAACATTGACTGTGCCAAACCCGAACATGCGCGGTAGTCTTTCACACACAGCAAGGCCAAATTTTTCTTAACCGGAGAGGTTTATATGTTCACTCAATTCTTAAAGCCAAAGACCACTGTTTACGCACATTGTGATCTGCCATGTGGTGTTTACGACCCAGCACAGGCGAAAATCGAAGCGCTATCAGTTAAGGCATGCATGGAGAAATATGCTGCTTCAACCGATAATGATTTCAAATCTCGCGCAGTTGCGATTAAAGAAGAACGATCAAATCAAGTTAAAGAGCACCTATGGATTCTTTGGACTGATTATTTTAAGCCGCCTCACTTCGAGAGCTACCCACAACTACATTCACTATTTAATGAAGCTACAAAACTTGCTGGCGCAGCTGGCACAAAAGGCACAAATGATGTCGCAGTAGCAACTAAGTTAATCGAAAAGATTGACGAAATTGCAGAAATTTTCTGGGCAACTAAAAAATAATTACTAGTTTGTTTGGGCTTGTTGCGAAATAATTGAAAGTGCAGCGGTCCGCGCTAGGAACGAAACTCGTTCCACCATTGTGCGTCGCATTATTGCGGCCGCAACCAAGCGCGGACCGTCATGTATTTCACAATCAAAAATTAAAGTGTTTTCTTCTAATCCAATACAGGTAGCTGCACCTTGTACTTCAATGCCAATTGGAACTGCGCCGTGAACTTTTAATTCAATTTCGGAGAGAATAGTCGTTTCACTATTTTCCAAATACTCACCAATAGAGGTAATCGCAGCGCTCTCCATCAAAGTTACTAAGAATGATGATGAGAGCGTAGGTACATCCCCACTGCCATGAGCAAGTGCAGTATCCCCGGGTCTAACTTCCATCGATGAAATTCCAACTGCACCAATTATTAATTCACTCTGCATAGGTAGCCCGAGCTACGGCTTCTCTTCAAGTCTAATTAATAAGTCGCCTTCTTGAATGACATCCCCCGGTGCAACCGCAATTTCAACTACGGTGCCAGGAATTTCACTAAGGACTGGGATTTCCATCTTCATTGACTCAAGGAGAAGTAGAACATCGCCTTTGGCAATTGCGTCGCCAATTGAGACCGAAATAGATAAGACGTTAGCAACCATCTCAGCGCAAATCCGGGTTGGATGCGAATTCATGTTCGCTAACTTAGCCTAAAAATCCCGCCAAATTTCGTGAGATGTTTCAATTTCTATCTGTGTTTCGCCATCAATCGTGATTTCGGTGCGGCTGTACTTGGTAATAATTTCGGTCTGTCCCACAAAGCCAATAGCTTCGGCTTGCGATAATTCTGCAGCCAACGCACTCACTTGTCCGGCAATTCGCACAAGCAATTCCGCGGGCGCGGTTTCGCAACAAGATCGATTTAGTAATGATTGCACCATCTGTAATTGTCGTCGCTCTAGCTCCATAACATCTCTACAGCCATCACATTCTTGAAGATGGAAAGCAACTGCATTGAATTGGGCTGAATCTTCAATCTCATTATCTATAAATAGCACAATCGAATTTAGAACTTGGTTACATTGTGCAGCAAATTCATTATTAGGGGTCATGACTTATCCCTCGTTCCAGTTCCAGTTCCATATCCGAGTTCTTTTGCGTATTCCGTTAATTTCTCTCGCAATTGTTTACGGCCGCGGTGTAAACGTGACATCACAGTTCCGGCTGGCGAACCGATAATTTCGGCAGCTTCTTTATAGGAGAAACCTTCTACATCTACTAAATAAACAGCAATTCTAAATTCTTCTGGAATCTCTTGCAGCGCACGTTTAATGTCGCTATCGGGTAATTTCTCCAACGCTTCAACTTCAGCAGATTTACCTTGGTCACTGGTATGCGAAGCAGATGCAAATAAATCTTGATCAGTTAATTCGCCATCTGAAATTTTGGGTTGTCGTTGATTTTTACGGTATTTATTAATGAAAGTGGTAGTAAGAATTCGATACATCCAAGCACGTAAATTGGTGCCGGGTTCGAATTGGTGGAATGAAGTAAATGCTTTTGCGTAAGTATCTTGTACTAAATCTTGAGCGTCATCGGGATTCTTGGTGTAACGAAGCGCAGCTGCATAAAGTTGATTTGTATACTGCATTGCATCACGTTCAAAACGTGCGGTTCGCTCCGCTACGCTTTCTTGCTCGCGGTCGACATGAACTAATTCACCAGTTGCAACTGATCCGCCAGTTGCTTCAAGTTCGCGCGAAGTATCCATCGACATAAAGGTTATCGCCAAAGCCTGAGTACCTCATTTCGAACGGGAGGTTTTGATTTATTACGCGGAACTTAAGGGGTATAACACCCGAGCCGCGTCCGTTATTCCCTTAAAAAAGAGTTTCTGGCTCTCCTAGTTCAATCTCTTTCACTAGCTCAGCTCCATTATTTCTAATCGAATTTACCGCATCAGAGACGGGCCAAAATCTTAGGCCCACAGCAGGTTCGGAGACTTCCATCAACGAACGTACTTTTGCAATGTCATTGTTCTTCTTATCGAGCCAGTGATCCCAACGATCTCTCGGCAGAAAGACTGGCATTCGATGATGAACTTCTGCTAATCCAGCAACAGCTTCGCGTGTAATAATCGCGGCACTCTCTTTAATTTCACCAGTAGGAGAAATCCATTTCTCATAAATTCCAGCAAAAGCTAATGGTTTTCCAGATTCATTCGAAATAAATACTGGCTGTTTAGTTTTATATTTCCCAAATTCGGTAGCCCATTCATAATAACCAGTTGCTGGGATTAAACACCTACGAGCTCGAAAAGCGCTTCTAAATGTGGGCTTCTCGTGAATAGATTCAGAACGAGCATTGATTGCTTGCGATTGACTCCGCAACGCTTCAACTTCGCTTTTACTCCACGGAGCGATAATTCCCCAAGAAGTTTTTGCTAGCTCTCGCTCACTTTCGAAATTTCGAATTATATAAATTTCTTCAGTAGGTTTGATATTCCAATTAGCAGGTAGCGGGTCAACGTTCGGTGAAATTCCAGTAATCGCAAAATCCTCGATAAGTTCTGACTCATTTTGCGTCAATGCATATCTGCCACACACAGCCTTGAGAATACCTGCGAATATGAAAATCGCCGCTTCGAATACAACGGGTAGGCTTCGCACATGCAGGCTTACTCCGAATCGCACGCTTTATGGCGCGCACCCTTTCGCGGAGTAAGGCCGATAGATGTTCGAGTAGAGATTCCTGGATCTAAATCTGTAACTAATCGTGCGCTAATTCTTGCGGCTTTAGCTAATTCACCTTCGACGCTTCGAAAGTCGTTGCACTCGCGCGACTCCGAATTGATGATTGCCGGACTCCGTGCTCTTGGCGCTGAAATAACTGGTGAATCAGAATTAACCGTAACGCCTCGAAAATTAATGGGGCCAGCTTCAATAGATGTAGGTAATGCCGGAACTGTGATGCGTTTTTTGCCGCCAGTTGCAGCGCTTGCGCAGGGATTAATTCATTTCGATGGTGATCCACGTTCACACGAGCGACCACTTGCGCCAGTTATTAAAGCGCTCGCGAGTTTAGGCGTAACTATTGAGCACGGTAATCGATATAGCTTGCCATTAACAATCAATGGCAACGGCTCTTTGAGCGGCGGAGATCTAGAAATTGATGCAAGTGCATCTAGTCAATTTGTTTCCGCACTCTTGTTAATTGGTCCTGCGACAAAGAATGGAATCACCTTAAAACATATTGGTGCATCGCTGCCATCTGCGCCACACATTGAAATGACAATTCAATTGCTTCGAGATTTTGGTGCAGAAGTTGTAGTTGGTAAGAATGAATGGCGGGTAGAGCCTGGAAAGTTAAATGGCCAAGATTTAACTGTCGAACCAGATTTATCGAATGCAGCACCGTTCTTATCTATTGCAATGGTTTGTGGCGGATCCATAACCATTGCCGATTGGCCAAAAAATACAACACAACCTGGTGATCAACTCCGCGAATTATTAAGTGCAATGGGCGCCAAGATTGAGTTTGTTGAAAGTAATAGCGGTCAAGATTTGAAATTAACTGGGAATGGCGCAATTAAAGGAATTGATGTGGATTTACATGATGTCGGCGAATTGACTCCAGCAATCGCCGCTCTTGCTGCGTTAGCAGATTCACCATCATCACTTCGCGGTATTGGTCATTTACGGATGCACGAAACCGATCGTTTAGCTGCGTTAGCTCGCGAGATAAATGGGCTTGGTGGCAGCGTAAAAGAAGAAAAAGATGCGCTACATATAACGCCAGCTCCACTTCATGGTGGCACTTTTCACACCTACGACGATCATCGATTAGCTACAACTGGCGCTGTTATTGGGTTAGTTACCGAAGGCGTTGATGTTGAAAATATTGAGACAACTAGAAAAACACTTCCTGATTTTTCTGGGCTATGGAAACGTCTGGTTAATTGATGGCTCGTAAATATGATGAATCTGATGCAAAAATAAGGCCGGCGCGTTCAACTCGACCTCGTAGTAAAGATCGCCCATCACATGAGAATGCAATTCGAGGTTTTGTAATTCAAGTTGATCGCGGACGTACAAGTTGTGTTACTGAAACTGGTGTATTAGTAAGCGCAATGAAAGCTCGCGAACTAGGTAAGAACTCTGTGGTTGTTGGTGATCATGTCGCACTTGTTGGCGATACCTCCGGAAGTGAAGGTTCGCTATCTCGAATTGTTTCAGTATACGAACGTAAGAATTCACTCACAAGAACTGTTGATGATGTTGGTGCTTTAGAGCGAATGATTGTTTCTAATGTAGATCAAATGATAATTGTCATTGCGGCTGCTAACCCCGAACCACGAAGTGGTTTAGTTGATCGTTGTCTTGTTGTGGCATTTGATCAGGGAATAGAACCAATAATTCTGATTACAAAAAGTGATCTTGCAGATGCTAGCGATTTCTTGAAACCCTATATAAACCTTGGCGTGCAAACCTTGCAAAGAAAACGTGGTGATGATTTAGCGCCGATAAAAGAGCTACTTCGGGATAAAACTTCGGTGCTAATTGGCCATTCCGGTGTCGGAAAATCAACTTTAGTTAATGCACTACTAGACACTGATGCGCGCGCAGTTGGCGATGTTAACGATGTAACTGGCCGCGGCCGGCATACTTCATCGAGCGCAGTAGCGTTGAAATTACCTAATTTAGATAACCAAACCAACTCGGGATGGATTATTGATACTCCTGGGGTTAGATCATTTGGGTTACGACATGTTGACCGCGACCGTGTAATTGGATCATTCTCGGATTTTGCAGATGTAATAAATAAGTGTGCAAAGAATTGTTCGCATGATGAAATTGGCTGCGAATTAGAGGTCTGGATCGGTAGCGATAGTGCCCGCATGGAGCGCGTGAAAAGTCTCCGTGGCATGCTCAACTCAAACGAGTAAAGTGGGCGCCACAATGACCAATCAAAGTAAATCTTTTGCAGCAGATCTCGCACTTGCTCATAATTTAGCGGATGCAGCCGATGTAATTACTTTAAATAGATTTAATGCGCTCGACCTTGTTATTACTACTAAGCCAGATAACACACCAGTAACCGATGCGGATAAAGCAACTGAAGAGAAGATTAGAAATTTAATAAAAGCTGCTAATCCAGGAGATCACATCATTGGTGAAGAATTTGGTGGCAGTGATGAGAAACCAAATCGATACTGGGTGATTGATCCAATTGATGGCACGAAAAATTTCATGCGAGGTATTCCAACTTGGGCAACTTTAATTGGGCTCGTTGAAAATGGTGAAGTTGTTGTTGGCGTAGTTAGTTCCCCAGCACTTTTCCGAAGATGGCATGGATCAAAAGGTGGTGGCGCATTTTTATCAGTAAATAAAAGCGAACCAAGTAAAATCAGCGTTTCAAAAGTTGCGAATTTAGAAGATGCATCGCTCTCTTTCTCAGATTTGTCTGGCTGGGGAGATAGCTTAGAAAAATTCTTAACTTTAATTAAGAAGATTTGGCGAGTAAGAGCGTATGGAGATTTTTGGTCACATATGTTGGTCGCTGAAGGAGCGGTCGACATTGCAGCTGAGCCTAAATTAGCGCTCTGGGATATGGCAGCGCTTGATGTGATTGTTCGCGAAGCGGGCGGTACATTTACTGCACTCGACGGTACGCCTGGCGTATTTGGAAGAAGTGGATTATCTACTAATGGATTATTACGAGAACAGTTCTTGGATGCAATTAAATGAGTAACACCCAAATTATTAGCGCAAGCGAACAGATTGATTTAAAAGTTGAGGGCATGACCTGCTCGGCATGTGTTGCAGCAATTGAACGATCCTTAAATGGTTTGGAAGGAATTTCCGCAACCGTTAATTTCGCAACTGAATCCGCCCATATTTTGGCTCCCAAAGGTTACAAAGCTAGCGCTCTCATTGATGTAGTGAAAAAGACTGGATATGGCGCAAAGTTATTGGCTGATGAAACCGAGAGTTTTTCCCGCTCCCGCCGAATGGGATGGCGGGTTTTCTTCGCTGCAATTTTAGCAATCCCAGTAATTGTAATTTCAATGTCCATGTCTGTGCATCATTACCTTGAACCAAAAATAATTAGTGCACTTGATTATTTTGGAATTGCACATCCGCTTTACTCCGCAACTGGATGGCTCTCAATCGCAATCACTACGCCAATAATTCTAATTATTGCATATCCAATTCACCGAACCGCTATCCGCAATATTGCTCATCCGACTATGGATACGTTAATTTCGCTCGGTTCAATCTCAGCATTCTCGTGGTCGATATATGCCAACGCAACTGGAGCTGGCGCTATTTATACCGAAGTTGCTGCTGCTGTTATTTTCTTTATAGTGCTAGGAAGATACTTTGAAAGTAAGGCAAAACGTCGAGCCGGTTCGGCACTCGCAAACTTATTGGCGATACATACCAAGGAAGTTACAATTTTGCGAGGCAGTGAAGAAGTTGTCGCGCCTATCCAATCTTTAGAGATTGGAGATAATTGCATTGTTAAACCTGGCGATCGAATCCCTACTGACGGAATTGTTATTTCTGGTGAAAGCAGCGTAGATAATTCGCTAATTTCTGGAGAGTCACTGCCTATTGATGTAAAACCAGGGTCACTTGTTATCGGTGGCGCTATAAATTTGAATGGCAGATTAATAATTCAAGCGCAACGTATCGGCAGAGATACTGAACTCTCCCGCATAACTTCAATGGTTCTTACGGCACAGAGCGAGAAAGCTCCGATACAAAAAACTGTCGATCGAATTAGCGCCATCTTTGTTCCAATAGTTTTGCTAATAGCAATCGGCACATTTGCCGCTTGGTATCTCACCGATCATTCCCTGCAGGTATCAATTGCTTCTGCCGTAGCAGTTTTAGTTATCGCCTGTCCCTGCGCTCTCGGATTAGCAACGCCGGTAGCCCTTTTAGTGGCCACTGGCCGCGGCGCCCAACACGGAATTGTGCTTCGCAAAACCAGTTCATTAGAGATCGCTCGCACTATTAATACTGTGGTTTTTGATAAAACTGGAACTTTAACTATTGGCGAAATGCAGGTTATTGATTTAACTTTCGCCGCTCATCCTGCACTAAAGATCTCATTATCTGAATTGTTCACTGCAATACATACCGTTGAAGCAGATAACAGCCACCCAGTAGCGCGGGCGATTACAAGATATTTAATAGGTCAAGGAGTTTCTAAGAGTTCACTCTCTGATTACTCTCAAACTTCGGGGCAAGGAGTCGCCGCTCGTGTAATTATCGGCGCCGTTGAACTTCCGGTTTTGATTGGTACTCCTGCTTCAATCCTTAAGGCAACTTTCACTTTCCCAAGGGAGTTGCAAGATGCAATTGCTCGGGCGGAAATGAATGGCCACTCAATTTCGGTAGTTGCGATTGACGGTGTTGCGTTAGCTACGATTGAAGTTGGCGACACGATTAAGCCCGATGCGGAAAAATCTATTGGCGCACTAAAAAATGCCAACATGGAAACTTGGTTGATAACTGGAGATAACCAAAGTTCAGCCGATGAAATTTCAAAGTTAGTTGGAATTTCTGCGGATCATGTGATTGCGCAAGCATCGCCAGAAGATAAAGTTTTATTGATTAAAAAACTTCACAAAGATGGAAAGAAAGTACTAATGCTTGGTGATGGCATAAATGATGCCGCTGCCTTAGTTGAGTCAGATTTAAGTATGGCCATGGGAACCGGAACTGATACTGCTATTTCAAGTGCAGATATAACTTTGCTTCGCCCAACTTTATTTGCGGCGCTAGATGCGATTAATCTTTCTAAGCGCACATTGCGCACAATTAAAGGTAACTTGCTTTGGGCTTTTGCATACAACGTAGTTGGAATTCCAATTGCTGCTTTAGGCTTTCTTGATCCAATGTATGCCGGTGCCGCAATGGCTGGTTCGAGTTTATTTGTAGTCTTGAATTCGCTTCGAATTAAGGTTCGCCAAACCCGTTAAGAAATTGGTAGCGGGGGCAGGATTTGAACCTACGACCTCTGGGTTATGAGCCCAGCGAGCTACCGAGCTGCTCCACCCCGCGTCGGTTCGCCAATCTTATTGGGCGAGTGAGCTATTGGGAAATTCGCTCACTTACTTAATGAAATTAACCGCGTTGTGCGGAAATAGCTGCTGCAATCGCTGCTTTCAAACGATCTTGTGCTTTTCCATAAGCAGCAAAGTCACCATTCTTTAAAGCTACTTGCGAATCTGCAAGAGCAGATTGCGCACTAGCTAAAGCAGATGCAAGTGCTTTATTGGAAGCCGCTGAATTTGTAGTCGTGCTTGTGCCGTTACTAGTAGGCAAGTTACCAATTTTCGTGCCAGAGTTTCCAGCGAATACTTGATCCAGCGCACCTTGTAGCGAACTATCAAATCCAATTTGATCTCCAAATGATACTAAAATCTTTTGAAGCAATGGATACGCCGAAGAGTTCGAAGTTGCGCGAACATAAACTGGTTGCACATAGAGCAGCCCGCTACCGACTGGCAAAGTTAACAAATTACCAAGTACTACATCGGAACCACCTTGGCGTAACAAAGATAATGCGGTTGCAACTTCAGGTTTTGCCTCAAAGTTAGATGCAACTTGTGAAGGTCCGGCGATATTTGTAGAACGAGGTAATTGCAGAACCGTAATTTTTCCGTAATCTGGACCTGGATCTGAATTCACAACTGCGAATGCAGATAAGTTTTCACGACCACCTCGCGGTACAAATGGAGTTGTTAATGAAAATGCAGGCTTCTTAGCACCTGGCATTTCAAGAGTGTAATAATAAGGTGGTTGCGCACTTGCGTTAGAACCAAATGTTGATGGGTCTCGTGGTACGCGCCAGAAATCTTGACCGCCATAAAAAGCATTAGCAGTTTGTACATGGTACGAACTTAAAATATCGCGTTGGACTCGGAAAATATCTTCTGGGTAACGAATATGGCTCATTAGCGCATCAGAAATTTTGCTCTTAGGCTTTATAACTCCTGGGAATGCTTTGCTCCAAGTAGCAAGCACTGGATCTTTCTCATCCCATTGATATAGCGAAACCGTGCCATCGTAAGCATCTACCGTAGCTTTTACCGAGTTACGGATGTAGTTAACTGAAGTATTTGATTGTGCGGTTATTGAAGTGGAATTGACAGTCAGTGCATCCGCAGTTGAACCAGAGAGTGATGTCTTCTTCGCATATGGATAACCTGCACTAGTTGTATAACCATCAATTATCCATATCACTTTGCCATCTATTACTGCAGGATACGGATCGCCATCAAGAGTTAACCATGGTGCTACTTTTGCAACTCGATCTCTTGGGTTGCGATCAAAGAGAATCTTTGAGCTTGAGTTGATCAAACTTGACAACACAATTCGTTGTTCTTGATATTTAATCGCAAATAGCAACCGGGAGAAGAGCGATCCCATTGGAACGCCACCTTTACCGGTATATGTGTAGTTAGTTTGGCCATTCGCAGATTTATCATCTGGATAATCGAATTCAACTTTTGTGCCACCAGTTGCGCCGCCAATGATTGAATAATCTGGCACGTTCTCACCAAAATAAATCCGAGGTTCAAAATCACCTAGCGCTTTAGTTGGTGGAATATCTCCGATAATGAAATTTGGTTTTCCATCAGCATCTACTGAGTTTCCGTAGGCACCGACAAATCCAAACCCATGGGTATAAACCAAGTGATCATTAATCCAATTACGTTGTGGATTTCCAGCAATATTCAATTCGCGAACGGCAACAACCGCATCACGAGTTACGCCATTTATTGTGTATCGATCAATATCTAAGGATTCACCGAATGTGTAATACGGCTTAATCTGTTGGAGTTGACGGAATGTGGCCGAAAGAACGTTTGGATCCATTAATCGAATATTTGAAATCGTTGCAGCATCATTTGCTAACTGCCCTGCAGTTGTTGAGATTGTTGCTTGATAATCTTGCATGTCGATATCGGTTAAACCATATGCAGCTCTGGTTGCATCAATATTTCGCTGAATATAAGGCTCTTCTTTAGAAGATTCGCTTGGTTTAACTTGGAATTGTTGAATAATGCTTGGATAAACACCACTAATTAGTAATGAAGATATCCCAAGAAGTGCAACGCCAGCAGCTGGTAATACCCATGAGCGACGAATGATATTTGCAAAGAAGAGCAGTGAGCAGATAATCGCAATGCCAGTCAAGATTGCTTTTGCTGGCAGCACTGCGTTTACATCGGTATATGTAAGGCCAGTTATCAACTTGCCATCTTTCAGGGCAAGTGCATACCGATCTAGCCAATATGCGGCAGCTTTAACTAAAACTAATACGCCAAGGAGAACGGAAAGTTGGACTCTCGCCGCAACAGTGGTTCGCTCTTCCCGAACCTGTGGTCGAATACCGCTATATAAATAATGAACAATTGTTGATGCAATTAAAGATAAAACTAAAGTTGAAGAAGCCCAACCAACAACAGCTTGCCAAAACGGCAATTTGAATGCAAAGAATGAAATATCCATATTAAATTGCGGATCTTTAACGCCAAAAGAAGTTGAGTTCTTATACATCAACCAAATTTCCCAGAGCCGGGTACCGGCTGAACCTGCGAAATAAAATAGCGCAATTGCAATTCCGATAATGCTTATCTTCCGAATCGGTTCGATCTGCGCCCGATATCGCTCCAAGTTATCTGCCTCAACAGTTAGCGGCACATAAATTGGGCGTTTCTTATATGCAATGAAAACATTGCTGGTGATAACTAGTGAAGTTGCCAATCCAAAAACTACGAATAGCTCAATCTTGGTTAGGAGGATGGTGCTCCATACTTTGGTAAAACTTACCGATCGAAACCAAAGGAGATCGGCGTAAAAACCGCTCAAGCTCACTAGTACAACGGCTGCCACTGCGAGCACAATGAAGGTAATTGTTAGTGGGCCAACTTTACGATTTTTTGGACGTAAGTTACGGAAGGGATTATTTGCGAATTCACCAAAGGTCATGGCGCTACTTTAGTCCGTACTTTTACCTACTTGCACCCCGAGATAGTGGCGGGATTCTCACTTTTTAAGGCTGATACTGCTGCTTTTAAGGTCTCTACTGGGATTACAAGTAACCCTTTAGGGATGTGCGTTAAATCAACACAATTTGCTGCAGGAGCTAGAAAAATTGTAGCTCCAGCTTTCGCAGCACCAATTAATTTTTCATTTATTCCGCCAATGGGTCCAACATTCCCAGCGGCATCAATCGTGCCAGTACCAGCAATTTTTCGGCCATGAATTAAGTCTTCTGGAGTCAATTTTTCGATAATTCCCAATGAGAAAATTAAGCCGCCACTAGGTCCGCCAGTTCGCTCCAAATTGAATTTAATCGAGATCGGAAAATCGTAGGAATTAGTTACAAAAATTCCAATAACTGGGGCGCCAGCGCTGCTAGCCATTAGTTTTATTTGAAGAGTTAAGTTATCTCGCGCAATTTTAATGGATGCGAGATCGCCGACCTTCTTATTTTTCAAAACGTCGCGAATATCGGTGGTCTTGGTAATTGCGATTCCATCTACAGCGATAATTTGATCACCTTTTTGCAATTTCTTAAAAGCATCTGACTCACTTTTGACATCTGTAATTTCAACTACGCTTTTCAGGTTATATCCAAGGTAATTTAAAGAAGCAGCCGTGGCGTCATGCTGAGAATTCTTCATATCAGCCGTGTTTTCCGCAGTGACTTCAGCTTCGGTCTTTTGCGGAGGGAAGATGGAATCGTGCGGTAATACGGCGGTATCTCCGCTAATCCAATTTAATAGGATTTCACCACCGCTGATATAGGAATTTGGATTTGTGACTAAGACTGAAGTTATAAATAGTCGGCTCTTTAAATTCTTATCTTTTGCCCGATCTTGGAATGTCGGAACATTTTCAATTGTGATTAATTTGCCTAAAACATCATCTGGAGTACTAGGTGCAATCAATACATATGGAAGTGGCGCTAAGAAAGCGGCGGCAAAGAGCGCTAAAAGTATTACTTTTGAAGGGGTGTGGATTTTATTAACTAGAGGCGTTATCGGCACTCTTATCCTCATTTGGCGTGATGATTTTAATTGGTGCTTGCTGTACCGCTAACGAATCTTGAAACCTGCGAAAATTATTAACAGAGCGGTTGGTTTCATTTTCGAATTTAGATTGAAACTTCGCCAGCCAGAGAACGTAAGCCAAAGCACCTATTAGCGCAAAGAGTGGAATCAACCACCAGATCAGCGCAGATACTGGTGTGCTAGTTGTTCCTGCTGCGACTGAGTAGCTTCCTAGGTTCATGGCCGTAGCCTAGAACAGTTGGGAAGAAAGCGAGTACTTTTACGGTTATAGCGGTAACTTCAGAAAGGGCAGAAATTAAATGAGTGGAAATTTCGGATTTGTACCGCCTAACGATGATGGTTCAAATAATCCAGAGAACGGCAATAACAATCCGGAAGATAATCCGCAATTCTCTGAAATATTTAAGCAATTCTCAGGAATGGGTCTTGATATTAAATCTTTAATTGCCTCCTTAAATGGCTCTGGCCATTCCGCAAATCTCTCTCGAGATGTGATCCGAGATATCTCTCGAAAAACTTTAAGTGCGCACGGAGAATTGCCAGTTGGGGTTGCTGAGTTAAATCAAATTCGTGAAGCTTTTACAATTGCAGATCTATGGGTTGATGACGCAACCACATTCCCCTCCTTGGGTATCCCCGAAAATTGCGCAATGGGACGTCGTGAATGGATTGATGCATCACTAACTGGGTGGCATGAATTGGCAAAGCCATTAATTGCGGGCTTGAGCGAGGGCATGGCAAGCGCAATTACTAACGAAACTAACGCCGCAGAAATGCAAATTCCTGGAATTGGAAATATTGCTGGCGTGATGTCCTCGTTCATGAGTTCAATGATCGCAACCCAACTTGGCCAAACTATTGGAAACCTCGCAACAACAGTTACTAGCGCTAATGATGTGGCGTTGCCATTATTGAGGCCGGCTCGCACTTTCTTGATTCCACAGAATGTGGCTAAGTGGAGTGATGGCCTGGAAATCCCAGAGACTGAAGTTCGAATTTTCTTGGCGTTGCGCGAAATTGCAGCAGCTCGACTTTTTGCTCATACACCTTGGTTGTCAGCGTATTTAGAAAATACCATTACTGCATATGGCAAAGGCATTCGAATTGATTTTTCAGCAATACAACAACAAGCACAGGATGCGCTTTCATCAGGAGAGTTAGATCCAGCAAATCCAGAATCAATTTCGCATGCACTAACAAGTGGAATGTTCACACCGGAAGAAACAAAAGAACAGAGCACCGCACTTGCAAAACTAGAGATGGCTTTGGCGCTAATCGAAGGATGGATTGATCAAGTTGTAGTTGATGCTGCGGGAGATCGATTACCTTCGTTAATTAGACTTCGCGAAACTCAAAGTCGTCGGCGCGCAACTCAATCCCCTACTCAACAATTATTTGCAGCTTTAGTAGGTTTAGAAGTTTCACCTAGAACAGCGCGAGAATGCGCCGCTTTCTGGCGTGGAATCGGTGAAATGAAAAATGAAAATCGCGATCGACTTTGGGAAGATGCAGTTTTGCTCCCACAACAGAGCGATCTAGCTGATCCAGTTAAATTTCTAAAGAGCACCGTCGTTCCTGATGACCTATCTGGATTAATTTAAGAGCTAAATAAAAAGCGAAGCCCCCGGGCGCACGATTCTTTATCTGCCTTCCCCTTGCAGATAATGAACGGTTATCCGAGGACTTCGTAACCGCAAAGTACGACACTCACAGTCAATTATCAACTTAAATCGAGTGACATTCGCAAATTAAATTTTGAACTGCTTATAAATAAGCCTAAATAGAAAAAATATTTTCATAAGATTTATAACAATTTGAAAACCTAGCAACTCTCAATTAGCACTTAAGATTTCGCGTAAAAAAGTGGCTGTTGATAAGGTGTTGATAACTCGAACTTTTAAGTGGATAACTCATACTTAGCTGTGTAGAAAGCCTAGGTAGCGTTAAAAGAACCATTCACTAGTACCGGATTGAAATTGAGAGATTGAGAGAAAAGTGGATAAGAACGCGAGATCCTTTTCTCTGGATAACTTCATTCAAGGTGAGATCTTTCCCGCTAACTTCACGGACATGCCTGCCAATCAAATCGATAAGAAGCGGCGAGCGCCAAAACGGCTCCGGAGCGGAAAATCCGAAATCCCGATCGCCCCAGAAGTGAGAATTCCCGCTTCGCCCGCAACCGGTGGTGCTGAGATTCGAGTAATTAGAAATACCCGGCGGAGTAAATCAATTAGCGCTTATCGCGAACAAGGCGCAATCGTGATTCAAATTCCAGCGCGGTTACCTCGCAGTCAGGTCGCTGATTTGATTCCAGAGATGGTGCAACGAGTCTTAACTCGAGAGGCTCGTGAGCGAAGTAGCGATACCGATCTAATCGAGCGAGCTATCGAGTTGATGCAGATATATCTGCCAGAATTTAATGAACGACCGGCTAGCGTGGTCTGGCGGGCAATGAATGAGCGCTGGGGTTCTTGCACCACAGTTGATCGGACCATTCGGATTTCAGAGCGGCTAAATGGAGCTCCTAGCTATGTCATCGATTATGTATTAGTACACGAATTGATCCACCTGCGGATTCCAGACCACGGAAAGGCCTTTATTGACCTTCTGGAACGCTTTGGTGAGAGCGAACGGGCGAGCGCCTTCCTAGAAGGCTATGAATCTGGGGCTCGAGCGTAAAAAAACCACCCCACGCCTGCGTAATCAGTGGTTTAAGCGTGGCGCGGGGGTATCGTGAGCGCATTCGCAAGGCGATAGCGGGAGGCTCTCGCATCGGCCTGCGGCGATAGGAGAAAAAAATGGCAGAGACATATAAAGGCGAGGCTTATTGCGTTAAGTGCAAAGCAAAGCGCGAGTTCGAAGGAAACGTAAAAGTCTCCGAGTCAGGTCGTCGCATGGCACAGGGTATTTGCCCAACATGTGGCACCAAAGTGAACCGCATTCTCGGCAAGGCGCAATAAAGCTTTTCCAAAAGAATTAAAGGTCGAGGGCCTCCCTTTTGGGGGTGTCCTCGACTTTTTTGTTACCACAACGTTCTATCGCATCAACGCCCCGCACATTTAAGCGAGCTACTCCACAACCTTTAGATAACAAGGGCAAGCCATTTATCGCAATCGCCCAATCTTGCTTTATGAGCTACTCAATAACCGAGACATCCCAACCACGATTAAAAGTTGGCGTTACCGCAACTTCCATCTCATCCAATTCTAGAGACTCAGCTTCGCCAGTTCCTAAAGGTTTGCAAGTTTATGTCGGGGGTAAATCACGTGGATTAATTTTAGAAGGGAGCTACTCACCTGCTTTTGTATTGAAGGTCCTCACTTATTTCACCGGCAAGATTTCACTCGCTCAGATTTCAGAACGTAGCGGTGCTGCAATCTCATTATTGAAATCAATCTCAACCCAATTATCAAAATCTGGGTTAATTGACTTAGCAGAACCTCGTTTAATTTTAAGCCATCGCTTCGAAGATAAAGGAGATAGCGCAATACTCGATGGTTCCATGCTCGCAATAAATGAAAGACTCTTGCCAGAATTAGAAATTGCAACTTGGCGCGTAGGTGTTCGAGATAACGGAATTTCAATTATGCAAAACCGGACCCAATTTCCAATTTTAATATTTGGGAAATCTAGAATTGCGATAAATCTTGGTGCCGCTTTGATGGCAAGTGGCTTTCAGTCGATTTACTATTCTGAGCATGAAAAGAGAAGTGAAACAGAGAGCGCATTTTCTGCGCTCGACCTCTCTGGAAATTATCTCCGCAATAGCGATATAGGTGTAGAAAAGTCAGTTGCTATCAACGAAATGGCAACGCATTGCGCCTTATTTCCAAAATCTAGGAAGGCCACCTCTGGGAAGAATCGGGTCCGCATATTTACGCCAAAACTCATTATTTCAATAGGTTTTCCAAAAGCAGATTATTTGCAGAGATGGATGTCGGAGCCAGTGCCATTTCTAATTATTGATGAACTTTCTTGTGGGAAATTTTCCGTCGGACCGATGGTTCGTTCTGGCCAAACTCCCTGCTTACGTTGTATTGAGTTGACGCAAAGAGATCGGGATTTTAAAAATTATGAAGTTTTACAATCTCGCAAACTGCTACCGCAACGTGAAGTTCCGGCAGCAGTTGCAACTTTTATTGCTGGTTTGGTCGCCCTCGACACTGCGCAATTTGCTGATTGCGGTACCTCCGAATTCCTTGGAACTATTACAGAGTTCCAAGTAGATCGAATTTCACAGCCAAACCGATCGCGATGGGGTTTCCATAACGAATGTGGTTGTCATTGGAATTAGCTGGAATTAGCTGGAATTAGCTGGCCACTGACTCCATCAACTCTGCAAAATCAACTTCAACTGAAGTTGACTCAACAATATTTTTTGGTCGACCTGGCATCCGCTTTGCTGCGATGACTTTGCCATCTTCAAAGAGCTCACCGCCCCATACGCCAATTGGTTCTTGGCGAGAAAGAGCGCCTTCCAAACATGCGCGTCGCATTGGGCAATCGCCACAGAGCGCCTTCGCATATGAAATCTCGGCCGGCTTATCTGAAAAGAAGGTTTCTGGGTCAGTGTTATGACATGGCAACGCGGTTGCAGCGCTTTCGCCATATGTGGATCCGTAGTTGCCGGTAACTGCGTTTAAACCAATCTTTGCGTTCTCGCCTTCGGCCCAACCTGGGATTAATAACTCACTGAAGAGAACTGTCATGTCCTCACCTTGCCTTTCGATTAGTACTGCTGGTTTATTTCTGATGGTTATTTCTGATGGAATGAAAAAAGGGCCCGAATCCTTTTTGGATTCGTGGCCCCTGGGGTTCCTCTCGGTTTTTAATTAACCGATAGTGCTCCAGGTGCCTTGGTAGGCCTTAGCCGAATAGCTCTTGGTTGCGAAATAACTCGTAAAGCTATTTGCGACAAGAACGCGAGAATATGAACGGTTATCTCGGCGGAGAGCAGGCGCGTGCCAGCCCGCAACAGCGGTGCCTTTGCTTGCGATAAGCGTTGCGCTCATCTTCTGCCTCCAGATATTCGTCTTTTACGCTTGGTAAAAGGTGGAAAGGTAAGAGTAAACCATGGGTAGAGAGTGGCGCAAATCAATTAATTACGGGCTTACTAATCCAGCCTCTGCTAGGAATCGGCTCGGGGTTTGATGAAAGGTAAGCGTCAATGAGCGCTTCGCCCGCGTCAGGCCAACATAGAAAAGTCGGCGCTCTTCTTCGATTGGTTCGCTCCAAGGCAGAACCCCTTCACTGACGCCAATTAAATAAACCCGCTCCCATTCCAATCCTTTTGCTGCGTGCAAAGTGGCTAGTGCAACGCCAGGAAGGGTCGGCGGATTATTTTGCTCAGCGCGATCTTCTAACTCTCGCAAATAACCGCGTAATGAATTCACGCCTTCTTGGGAAAGTTCGCGACCTAATTGCAAAAAGGCTCGGACATATTCACCATCACCGAATGGCTTAATTGCTGAAATTAAATCATTTAACCAATCGCCATTTACCTCCGATAAAACTGAAGCGTTCCGAATAACTTTCATTAGATCTCGGACCTCAGTGCGATTAAAGAATCGTTCCGAATTTTTAACTTGATGTTCAATTCCGGCTGCGATAAAAGCTTTCTCTAAGACATCAAGTTGCGAATTAGTTCGGGCAAGAATTGCAATATCTTGGGCAATCACGCCGTTTTCTAAATCATTTTTGATAGCCGTTATAACAGCGCTGGCTTCCTCTTTATCGCTGGCGAACTTATGAACTGTTGGCCGATCACCATGATCATTGTGCGCAGAGAGTTCATGGCCAAGTAGCGAGTTACGTAGGATTGCGTTTGCAGTGTTAATAATCTCTGGTGATGATCGATAGCCGCGACTTAATCGAACCACTTCAGCATCGGGATATCGGCTGGTGAAGTTCAACAAGAAGGCCGGGGTGGCACCAGCAAAGGAATAAATAGTTTGAGCAGGGTCGCCAACCACACATAAATCTCTCCGGGTGCCAACCCAGAGATCTAAAAGCCGTTGTTGCAACGGCGAAACGTCTTGATATTCATCGACAGTGAAATAACGGTATTGATCCCGCACGCGCTCTCGCACATCCCGATCTTCTTCTAACATGCCAACTGTCAATAAAAGTACATCTTCAAAATCAACAGCGCGCTCTTGTTGCTTCAACGATTCATATGCTTGATAAATCTTGGCAATATCCTCGGAATAGAAGCGATTTCCGCTGACTTTTACCGAGCGCGAGTAATTATTTGCAGCCTCCGGATATTCCGCTGGCGCAAAGCCGAGAACTTTGGCCCATTCAATTTCACTTGCAATATCGCGCATAAGTGCATTGTTCTTCGGTGCATTTACTTCAGCCCGGTTTATTGCTTCGGTAATGAAACCAGTCTTAGAAGTTAATAGCGATGGAAAGCGACCACCTAATACATGGGGCCAGAAATACATTAATTGTTTTAAGGCTGCCGAGTGGAAAGTTCGCGCCGCAACGTTTGAAATTCCAAGAGTTCTAAGTCGGGCCCGCATTTCACCAGCTGCGCGGGCCGTAAAAGTTAACGCCAAAATTTTATTTGGTTCCACAATTCCAATATCAACTGCATAAGCCAATCGATGGGTAATCGCACGAGTTTTTCCAGTGCCAGCGCCAGCGATTACACAGACTGGTCCGTGAACTGCGAGCGCAACTGCGCGTTGCTCTTCATCAAGGGCTGCCAATATCTCTTCCGCTAGCTGCGCCATGCTTCACCACCAGTTAAATCATTTGCAGAATCTGGGCCATACCAACGATTAATCATCGCGCGAGCTACGCTAATTGTGGGCGGTAAAATAATTTGTGCAGCATCAACTGCGGCTTTCATCTCCGCTCGGCTAAACCAACGTACTTCCTCAATTTCTTGGCCATCACCCTTAGCGGCTTGAGGATTATCAATTAGCGCCTCATAAGCAATCATTATTGAGGCTGGAAATGGCCATGGTTGTGAGCCTAAATAGTTCATCGAAACTACATTGACGCCAGCTTCTTCAAAAACTTCACGACGAACACATCGTTCAAAAGATTCACCTGGTTCCACAAAACCTGCAAGCGTTGAAAATCGATTTGTTGGCCATATTTTCTGATGTCCTAATAAAACTCGATCCTGCGAATCCTTTACCAAAACAATAATTGCCGGATCAGTTCTTGGGTGATGCTGTTGTTGATCGGCTACGCACTCTCTTACCGAACCGCCCTGTACCGATTCGGTCTTAGCGCCACATTTTGCACACATCGGATGCGCATCGTGCCATTGCGAAAGCGCTAACCCATGCGCTGCGATCCCAATCTCTAAATCATTTAATAGCGCTCCAATTTCTCGCAGTGATTTAAAAGTTCCAGAAGTTGGCTTAGCATTCTCATTAAATTTGGTATGCCAGAGAAAATATGGTTTACCGCTCTCTGCGATTCCTAGAAAATATCGTTCACCTACCTCATCCGTTATTGCATTTGCAGTTAGAAATTCCAATGAAACTCGCTTGCCCTCATCGCTACTTAAAGTTCGAAATCTATCTCCAGATATTTGCGCAATCTCAGCGCGATCCCACATTTCATCGAGCGCACTTTGATCTAATCGAAGATGAGCTGCGCGATCTAATTTAGTTCGCGATAGCGCGAGGTCGAGCTCTTGGAAGCTAGATTCTGCGGACATAGAGCCGACCCTACTAGCCTGCCCTAATGAAGGTCACCTCGTGGAATCTGCTCCACGGCGCTCGAATCCCGCCTAAAGATGATGAACTAAATCCAAAGCAATTACTTCTAGATGGCTTTGCCCATTTTTCGAAAGATTTCAAGCCAGACGTTATGGGTTTGCAAG
>Ga0194048_10000266_pt1 | contig 24814 bp, 20 predicted proteins | sample JunL225m_MetaG_FD_161685 | JGI IMG/M metagenome (GOLD analysis project Ga0194048, IMG submission 161685) | Anoxic zone freshwater microbial communities from boreal shield lake in IISD Experimental Lakes Area, Ontario, Canada - Jun2016-L222-5m | ecosystem: Environmental > Aquatic > Freshwater >...
CTACCAATGTCACTCATGAATGCAGAGTTAAGTTCGGCACTTCCACTCGAAGGTGGTTTCTATTCGTGGGTAAAGATTGCCTGCGGATCTTTTTTAGGATTTATGGAGGCGGCGCTTAGTTGGATGGCATCGTGGCTTGATACTCCACTCTATGCAATTATCTTCGTGGATTATTTATCTATCTGGTTTCCCGATGTTGCACGAGGCAAGCACGTTCTCTTCTCATTCTTTGGTGGAAATTTCAGCATAGATTCACATTGGCTCATGGCGATTGCCATCATGATTCCTCTGGCAATCATCAACATTCTTGGCGTGAAACTAGTTGGGCGCGGCTTGGTTATTTCGATGGCTTTACTCTTCGCACCACTTATCGTCTTTATCGGGCTAGCAATCTCGCACTATGTAGCAAACCCAACTACTGCAATTTTCTCTCCGATGGTTCTACATGGACAATCATTTATGAGTTCTGCAGGTGCAGGACTTGGCATCATTCTCTGGAGCTATATTGGCTACGACTCTGCAACTACCACTAGTGGTGAAATTGAAAATGCATCATCAGCGTACCCGCGTGCGCTTTTCTATAACTTACCTCTCGTAGTTCTGAGCTACACATTGCCAATCCTGGCCGCTCTGGCATCAGGGTTACATCAAGGTGATGTTGGAAAGTGGGATAACGGAGATTTTGCACTTGCTGCAAATATCTTGGGAGGAACGTGGCTCAAAAATGGCTTGATCATCGGGGCGCTCGTTGCTCAAGCCGGCCTCTTCTCCAGCTTCTTACTCTGCATGTCTCGATTGCCATTTATGTTGGCTGCAGATGGATATCTGCCGCGATCTATGGCTCGTGTAAATCCCAAGACAAATACGCCCGTTAGAGCAATCATGATCAGCGTTCTTATCTACGCATTCTTTGCATCGCTTAATTTCACCACGCTCATTGATTCGGATATGTTCCTCACTTTATGCGCCCTACTCCTTGAGTTTGTAGCGCTACTTGTCTTGAGATTTAGATTCCCCAATATGAAACGTCCATACAAAATACCTGGAGGATGGTGGGGCGCTATCGGAGTGTGTATCTCACCAACTCTGCTGACTCTGTGGCTTCTACAAAATACTTTTGTTTCTGAACCACTTGCTTTTTGGCTAGGGGCGGGGCTTTCAGGCGGTGCGGCAATCTCCTACTTCATACTCGCAAAATATGTGAAGAAGGATCAACCCGATGCAGAGCTAGATATATCCGGGATAGATTTTGGAGAACCGCGCTAACAACCAAGATAGACTGCGCACTCACATTGGCCCCCGTAGTCCAATGGCAGAGACAGAGGACTTAAAATCCTTCCAGTATCGGTTCGAGTCCGATCGGGGGCACAACGTTAGATAAGTCGCTTAGCCTTCGTATTGAAGGATATAGAGCCCTGCGTTGTAGTCAGTCATATAGATGACACCGTTTGCATCGACAAAGCAATCCGCACTTTGAATTACCTGTGGACGATTTGGACGGTTATCCCACATACGTTCTGGCTTAGGTGGTACCCAGTATGCAGTCTCTTGAGGATCGAATTCATTCTTTAGATCAAATACTCGAACTCCAGCATTTTGATATGTAACAAAGAAGATTTCATCGCTGACAAAAGACCCAGGACGATTCTCGTGGAAGTTGTGAAGTCCAAAGTGGCCGCCCTTATTTGGGTAGTCGACTTCACTCGGAATTGGGAATGTTGAAATAGAGATTGGATTCTTTGGATCGCGGATATCGAAGACCCAGATTCGTTTAATTCCATCGATGCAATCATCCATGGTTCCTTCATCGCCAACTAAGAGAAGGTTACGGTTTGGCAAAGGTAGCGGGCTATGTGTTCCACCTTCAAATGGTGGAGCCCATTGTTTGTGAACAATAAGTTCTGGCTTAGTGCGGTCCTTCACGTCGAGGATGACAAGAGATCCATCTCGCCATGCTCCATAGGCTGTATCTCCAGCGATGACTGAGTGGTGATGACCGTAACGCCACTTGAGAGGATCCCATGATGGCTTTTCGCCGGCGGCTGTATTTTGACCAGGAATCCACCACTTACCGGCTATCTTTGGCTTTGTTGGATCTTCCATATCGATAGTAATAAACATGTAATCGGTAAAACCTGTAAGAAGAGCTGATGCATAAGCCCAACGACCACCGGTGTACCAGATGCGGTGCAAGCCGACGCCATCTACATCCATGAATCCAATTTCACGTGGGTTTGCTGGATCTTTTAGATCATAAACGCGCATGCCAGCTTCATAATCTTTTGGTTTCTTCATAAAAATTTCGCCGAATGATTGGCCGTAGTAGTCGGCTTCATTAGGCAGTGCGGCAAAGAGATTTGCAGCGCTGATAACCAGGAGCATGTCATCGCCAACCTGCATGTGAATATTCCATGTGCCAGGTGCTGCTGGATAATACTTTCCAGGAATTGGTTTGCGTGGATCACGAACGTCAATCACAGTAAATCCATTTGAGAACATGTGTGAGACATAGGCGTAACCCTTATGCACCATCAACTGCATTCCATCAGCGCGTTCACCCTGAGTTGTGTGCCCTAGGAATTTAATTCCCTTTGCAAAATCTGGTGTTTCTACAGCCATTATTAAACTCCTGTTTGAAGGTTGGATCGCTGGTTAGATAGTGAAGGCTACTTTCATTGGGGATGCTGAGCAATAGGCTATGGGTTATATTTTCGATAGAGTTCCGCTGTTGAAATCTCACATTGTGAAAGGTACGACATGACAACGCTTTCAGAACTTCTACCAAATGGTACGGCCGTCGATAAGGTCTATACAGGTGCTATTTGGTCAGAAGGACCATGTTGGATTCCAGAACGTAAGTGCCTTCGCTGGAGTGATATTCCTAATAACCGAATTCTCGAATATTTCCCAGCAACTCGTGAGACCTCTGTCTACAAAACCGATGTTGAATTTACAAATGGTCGCACCTTGGATCTAGATGGTTCAGTTTTGCAATGCTCACATGGATATCGTCGCCTCGAGCGCGATCGTGGCGGGGAAGTCACCTCAGTTGTAGATTCCTATAACGGAGTTCGCCTTAACTCTCCCAACGATGTTGTTGTCTCTCGTGATGGAACTGTCTGGTTTACCGATCCTCCCTACGGAATCATCGTTGAAATCGAAGGGCACCCGGGAGTCAAGGAGTACAAAGATTGTTTCGTATTTGCAATCGACGCAAAGACAAAGAAACTTCGTCCTGCTGTCACTGATGTCGAAGAGCCAAATGGTTTAGCTTTCTCGCCAGATGAATCCATTCTCTATGTCGCTGACACCTCAGTCCTTTTTAAAGCAACAGGAAATCACCACGTACGCGCTTACGATATGCAAGATGGGCGTCCAAAGAATGGGCGCACAATTATCACGATCAAAGAAGGCGTTGTAGATGGATTACGCGTCGATAAAGATGGCAATATTTGGTGTTCCAGCGAGATTGGTATTCAAATCTTTACGGCAACGGGTGAACCAATTGGAATTATTCCAACTCCAGAAAAGGTAGGAAACCTAGCATTTGGTGGAGATGACGGTAAAGACCTCTTTATCGCAGCAAATACAAGTCTCTATCACATCAGAACTTCAACCACCGATGCTGCAAAGCATTACTAGAAGATAGGAAGCGACTATGAGACTTGCTCGCGTAAAGACAGCTAGCGGAATCCACCAGGTAGCTTTCAAAGACGGCACCTGGCATACCGTCACAGATATTTTTGCTTCACCTCTTCAGTACACCGGTGAATCCTTTGCTGAAAAAGATTGCACTTTCTTAGCACCCGTAGAACCTCGAGTCATTTTTGCAATGGCACATAATGGAACGCCAGACCAGATAAATAACCCCCCGCAGGCATTCCAAAAATCAACACATACCCTTTCAGGTCCCGGTGATCCCATTTATCGTGATGCAACACTTGGACAGATGGATGTCGAATGCGAACTCACGGCTGTGATCTCAAAGACTGCGCGCCACCTGACGTTAGACAATGCCTTAGATCATGTTTTAGGTTTCACGATTGGTAACGATGTGACGCTGCCTGAACAGACTCCGCACGATCATCTGCTCTTACAGACAAAAAATGGTGATGGATTTACTCCACTTGGACCATGGATTGAAACAGATTTTTCAAAGTATGACGATGCAACGATGTATGTCCGTGTAAATGGCAAGCAAGTAATTCAGTCATCAACCAATCAACTTGCACGTGGTGTTGCAGCTCAACTTGTTTACCTTACTAAATACACAACTCTTGGTCGTGGAGACGTATTGCTTGGTGGTTCTCCTACATCAATGTATGCAGTGCACGCAGGGGATCAGGTAGAGATAGAGATTGAAGGAATCGGCGTACTTGCCAATCCTGTTGTTGCTTCTTAGGCAAGCCCGACAATCTCTAACACCTTCATTAAGGTATCTGAATCTCCAACGCTGCCAGGGACGATAACTAAGAGAAGTTCGCGATTGCCGCGATCTTTTACCTTCCAGACTGAAATTCCAGGCAGTATCTGCCCAAGAACCCAGGCGTCATCTGCACCAATTCCTGAACGTGCAACTTCTGCAGATGTGATTCCGCCTTTTGTTACAACGATATCTGCATCAATACACAACTCTTTCACAGCGCAGATAAGTGAATCCATCACCTTTTCTCCATGTGCAAGAGTGTTGTGCTCTGGAAGCCGGTGTCGCTCTGAAGTAATTATTGCCAGAGAGTCGCTTTGAAGTTTGAGCTTGCCTTCAGTAATCGCACTAGTTGCTGCCTGAGCAGGGTTTTGCATTGCAAGAGCTGTATCGATAACTTCTGCTTCGCCCCAGCGAGCTGAGATCTGAGCTAACTGTCTTGTTGCACCATCTGTATGCGAACCTGCAATCAGCAGCGTTGAGAAATTACCGGTCATCAATGGGGAGGCAAGAAAACCACTGCTTCGGACTCCTGCCAGTAATGCAGCAAGTGGCGCAGAACTTCTGACGACGAGTTGTGTGCCACCATCTCTCAGCAGCCTTATCGCATCGGCGATTATTTCAATATCTGCATCGGATTCGGCATCAGGCACAATGACACTGCCAGCGGGAATTGCTGCAAATTTTTGAGATAACGAAAGGGCGCCCTTGCGGACTTCAGCAATTGAAAAATGAATTCCCGTGCGGTTTGATTTCTCTGCGACAAAATCGAGAAGTGTTTTTGCTGAGTATGAGAAGACTGGATCCTGAGCAAACTCAGTTTCGTGTGCTGGCTTATCTACACCTTCAATGCGAACGTAATGGACTCCATCAAGTGTTCTACGACCAACTTCAGGATAGGCGGGAAGAAAAATAATTGAGTTAGTGGAGTTGAGGAAAACTTCAGATTCTGAAAAAACATGACCTCGCAGGGTTGAATCTCCACGTAGTACATAGTGAATCTCTTCACCGATTGCTAAGCCGACTGCATCGCCGTCACTCTTGATGCGCTGAGCTAGAGCAACAGCATCGGGCTGATTAAGTGCCCTTGAGTTGGTTAAGAGATAGACGCTTTCGGCTTGTGAGAGAGCTTCAGTGAGAGTTTCTACGTTCCACCTCAAGAGGACTCGTACGCCACTTGCACATTGAGTTCCTGTTGGATCATCGTCTAGGACGATTGTTTTCAATTCTTGATCGCAGACATTAAAAGTTGAGCCAAAGTAATTCCCTCTACTCCTTCAAGTTGCTCGGCTTGTGTTCGACATGAGAAACCATCAGCAAGAAAGACTGTCTTTCTGTCTCGCGCCCTGAGTGCAGGCAATAGGGCATTTTCTGCCACTGCGACAGAGAGGTCATAGTGGCCTCGTTCCATTCCAAAGTTACCTGCAAGCCCACAGCATCCTGCTAGTTGCTTAAAGGTAATGCCGGTGCTCTGTAAGACTTCTTGATCATCTCTAAAGCCCATCACGGCATGTTGATGGCAATGTGGCTGAACAACGAGATTCATATCTGATAAATCAGGAGCCTTCCAATGTAACTTTGGATTTGAAGGAACTCGAGAGATTACTTCTGCAACAGTGCGAGTTGCTTCAGCAACTTTGATAGCACGAGGGTCTTGCGGCAGTAGGTCGAGTAAATCTGAACGAAGAACAGCGGTGCATGATGGCTCAAGTCCGACAATTTCCATTCCCTGTTCGACATACGGTGTGAGAACGCGAAGCAGATTTGTCAGACGCTTCTTCGCACCGTCTAGCTGCCCGGTGCTAATCCAGGTCAAGCCGCAACATGCTGCTTCATCTGGAATAAGTACTTGGTAACCAATATGTTCCAATAGTTCTTTAGCAGCTTGCGCACCTGTAGGAGTAAATGAATCTGTAAAGGAGTCGACCCACAGAAGAATTTGCGGCTGATCGGTGCGCAACGTTTCTTTCTCCTGCGATTTGAGGAATGGTTCCTGCGCAAAGCGTGGCAGTGATCTCTTGGAATCCATTCCACCAAGTAGAAGCGCCATTTTGCTTCCCATACGAGACTGTGTGGCTGCATTAACGACACCAGGAGCAATCTGCACTAAAGCAGACCAGCGAGGTAGCCAACCAAGTACGTAATGACTGATTGGTCGAACCTTTCCTTTATAGCGACGATAGAGAACCTCAGATTTGTATTTGGCCATGTCAACTTCTGCTGGGCAATCACTGGCGCAGGCTTTACAACTCAAACACATATCGAGAGATTCTTCGACTACAGAAGAGCTCCAATCGGTCTTCTTGCCAGTTTGCTGAGTTAGCTCTTGTAGGACACGTGCTCGTCCACGTGTAACGAGTGATTCATCCTTTGTAGCAAGATAAGAAGGACACATAAATCCACCTGTGCTTGTGGAATCTGCGCGACATTTACCGACTCCAACACAGCGATGTACCGCGTTGGTGAAGTCACCGCCATCTTCACCAAAGGAGAAACCACCAGCCTGTGCAATAGGTACCGCAGTTGGGCGTCGTAAATCTTGGTCAATTCTGCGCGGTTTGACGATTACTCCAGGATTTAAAATGTTAAGTGGATCAAAAATTTCTTTGAGTTCTTCAAACATCGTAATTGCAGCCGGAGAATACATGCGAGTGAGCATCTCACTTCGGGCTCGTCCATCACCGTGTTCGCCAGAAGGTGAGCCTCCGAGTCTTAAGACAATATCAGTGGCACTTTCAACAAAGGTTCTAAAAGTCTTGGTTTCTCGATCAAGTGGGAAGTCGATGCGCACATGGATACATCCATCACCAAAGTGCCCGAAGGGAACACCCTCAAGTTTGTGGCGAGCCATGAGTTGTTCCATCTCGCGCATATATCTTCCAAGGTTTGCAGGTGGAACTGCAGCATCTTCCCAACCCGGCCATGCTTGATTACCACTTGCCGTGCGACCGGCATATCCAGAACTATCTGCACGTAATTCCCAAATGGTCTTTGCCTCTGGCCCTGCAGGAAGTACCCGTGAATCAATTGCGTGTGATGCTTGAGCAATAGCTTTACCTTGAGCGACTGCTTCTTCGGCAGAGTTTCCACCTACCTCAATCATCAGCCATCCCTGACCCTTTGGTAGTTCTGGAAACCCCTTTCCCTTCCAATGCTGGCGCGCAACTTCGATTAAGCGAATATCTAAACCTTCCATGGCAAGGGGAGTAAATTTCAAAAGATTTGGAACATCATCACCGGCATCTGGCATCGTTGCATATCCCAAAATGACCAGTGCGGGAGCGGACGCTTGAGGTACTAAGCGGAGCTTTGCTTGCAGAATTGTTGCCAAAGTTCCTTCAGTACCAGTTAAAGCAGCTGCAAGATTGCTCCCATTTTCCGGCAATAGATGCTCAAGCGTATAACCACTTACTTGACGCCCAAACTTCCCGAACTCGGTACGTAGTACCGCTAAATTCTTTGAAACTAATTGCTGCAGCCCTGGAATTGAATCGAAACCTTTTTCAGCGGTGAATTTTCGAAGTCGACCATCTAAGAGATCTAACGAGATTACATTCTCTGCAGTCTTTCCATAATGGAGCGCATGTGGCCCACAGGAGTTATTACCGATAAGCCCACCCAATGTGGCACGGTTTTGTGTAGATGGATCTGGTCCAAACCTCAGACCATGAGGTGCGGCAGCACTTTGCAATGAAGAAAGAATTACTCCGGGTTGAACAATTGCTGTTCGGTTTATTGGATCAAGATCAAGAATCTTATTCATATGTACAGATGTATCAATTACGATACCTGTGCCTATTGAGTTACCAGCGATTGAAGTGCCTCCACCGCGGAGCGTTACTGGCACTCGATCATTGTGGGCAATTTCCAAAATTGTTGCGAGATCTTCACTATCAATGGGTGTGACAACAACCTCTGGCACGACACGGTAATTGGAAGCATCGGTGGAGTACTCAGCTTTTTTTATCTGAGTATCACTGACAGAACCACGCACATCTTTGCGAAGGCGCGCAATCGTTTCGCGCACTTCACCAGATGCAATGGTCATGGATTCATTCTTTCTCTAAAAAAAGTAAACTCCGGTGAAGTTAGTTTCCTAACCTCACCGGAGTTTACAGTGCTATCAAATTAATTCAATTCGAATTAATCAACTGCCCATAGCTTGAGGTACACAGCACGATATCCAGATGCTGGATCGAATGTGTTACCTGCAGGCACGTTTGTCTTGTCGATCAAGCCAGGTGCTGCAACCCACTGCGCAATTGGAGACTTTGCGAATGTGCTGTTGATTGCATCAACGAGCTGCCAAGCCTGTAGGTAAAGAGGCTCTGCAACTGTTGCCAACTGGTACTTGCTTGTGCGGATACGGTTGAGCTCAGCGCTGTCTCCGTCGCCTGCAGCAATTGCGTAAGGCGCTCCTGTTGGCTTGATTCCAGCTGATTGAAGAGCTGGAGCTGCACCGTTTGCGTATGCACCGTTAATACCGAAGAAGTATGTGAAGTTCTTTCCGTACTTCTGAAGCATTGAAGCGATGATTGCTGGCATCAACTGTGAAGTTGAAGAAATTGGAGTGTCTTTGATTTCCAATACCTTGCCGTATGGATCCTTCTTGATTTCTGTAGCAATTGCATTTGACTTAGCGATCGCAACTGCGTACTGGCTATCAGTAAAGATAACTGCACCGAACTTTGTAGTTCCTGACTTTGCGATTGCGTAAGAAGCAGCTGTACGTGAAACAACAAGTGGATCAGTTGTTACGTTGGTCTTCATTCCAAGGCTTGCACCTGGAGTTGGACCTGAGTGCCAACCGAATGATGGAATTCCAGCAGCAGTAGCAGCAGCAACCTGAGCTGCTTGTTCTGTTGCATCTGTTCCGCCGAGGATGATGGCATCAACCTTGTCCGCAATTGCAGCGTTCATAGCAGCAGTACGTCCACTTGGTGTTGCCTGTCCGTCGTAAACCTTGATCTTCCAATCGAGGTGAGCAGCAGCTTCCTTAACGCCTGCGAGGACGCCAGTGATTCCACCGTTTGATAGATCTGATGCAACGAATGCAATCGTTGCGCCCTTCTTCTGTGCCTTTGAACCTACTGCGGGAGGGGTGAACCCAGATTTCGCAGAGAGGCTGTTAGCCACATATGCCTTAGCAGCTGCAACAACATCTTGCGCTGCTGAAGCTTGGTTGGCAGTAACGACTGCTGGCACAACCATAGTGATACCTAATGCAGCCGCGAGGCTGATTCTTAGGAGTTTCTTCATGTGTATCCCTTTCTTTGATGTGGGGTTTTGAGTTTGAAAGGCAGCTCCGCCGCTATTTCTTAACTTCCCCTTCCGCACGAGAGGTTTTCTCGCTCGGAATTTCTTTATCTACCTTATTACGCCTATTGCGACTTGCGATAGAGGCGATCGTGATTGCCGTGACCAAGGTAAGGCCGTTGAAGAGCGGTGTTAGGAAGAAGCTTCCTGGGAACATCTGAAGGAGGCCAGAGATTCCGATAACCGCAATAAATATGCCAACCACAGTACCGAGCGGATTTACACGCCCTGGCCGAATAGTTGTGGATCCAATGAATGCAGCGGTAAGCGCTGGCAACAATAGATCAGGCCCAATATTACTTTGGACGTTTCCGAGTTGACGAGCACATAAGAGATAACCGGCAAGACCAGTAATCATTCCTGAAGCGATCATCGAACCGTAGATGTATCTGCTTCTCTTAATACCCATCAATTCTGCTGCACGAGGGTTTGCACCTACTGCGTACATATAGCGCCCTACAGGTAAGTATTCGAGAACGATAAACATTGCAATCGCAATTGCGATGGCTACCAAAAATGATCCTGGGATCCGATCAATAGACCAGGTACCAAATTTATTAAATGCCTCACTTCGCTGGTTCTTGAGATCGATAATCTGCGTGCCACCAGTTACAGAGTATGAGATTGCATAAATTACTTGTCCGGTCGCAAGTGTTGCAATAAATGCATCTACTTGAGCAAGCTCGATAAGAAGCGCATTAACAACTCCAACGAGTGCGCCACCTACGATAATCATGAGAAGAACTAGTCGATAATCAAGTCCATCCATCTGCCAGACGAGTGCCATAACCTGCCAGAGTCCAACACCGTAACCGAAAGAGAGATCGATTTTTCCGACAGCCATTGGGAGCGTTACACCCAGCGCCAGAATAAATAGAACAGCATTACCTGAAGAGAGAATTCTAAAATTTTGAAGCGTTGGGAATGTATCTGGCTTGGCGATAGCAAAAATAATGAAGAGCACGACAATAATGGAGACCATGCCGTAAACAGGAACTACACGTCGCATAAAGCTTGAGCCCTTAGGCGCTTCGAGCGCAGTTGAAACCACTGAATTCTTGCTCATTTAATTACTTCCTCCTGAAGATGCCATTGGAACTAGATTTGAAGCGATTGAGATTAAGTTATTGAAGGTGATATCTGACTTTTCAACAATCTTGACTGGTTTTCCTTGGAAGAAAACCACTGCACGGTTTGCAACGCGTACAACTTCTTCCATATCAGTTGAAACAATGATCAAAGAAGTTCCTGCCTCTGTGACATCTTTAAAGAGGCCATAGATATCGGCCTTTGCACCAATATCTACGCCCATCGTTGGTTCTTCGAGAACCATCACATTAAATGAAAGACCAAACCAGCGAGCAAGAATTACCTTCTGCTGATTTCCTCCGGAGAAAGTATCTAAAGAGAGATCTGGATCTCGGGGGCGAACTCCAAATTTATCTAGATGCGGGTAGGACAAGCTTCGCTCTTTCTTATTACTTATTGGGCTAAACATGCGCCGACCCCATAAGTTTGGGTTTAAGAAGAGATTCTCTTTCACAGACATTCCAGGGGCAATCGCTTCAGTTTCGCGGTTGGATGTACTAAATCCAATTCCAAGTCGAACTGCTTCAGAAACTTTTCTATATTTTAGATCTTTGCCTGGCATCGAGATAGACCCACGAGTAGATGCAACTACACCTGCAATGGCGCGACCAATTTCATCTTGCCCCGCACCACGCAACCCGCAGAGCGCAATCACTTCGCCCTTGAATACATCAAGTGACAGTGGCCCCGCTTGGTGGGTTCCAAATTCACGGAGTGAAACCTGAATATTCTGAGTGGGAGGAGCAAATTCAGTATCAAGAACTTCCTTACCCACGATCAAACTGACGAGTTCAGTCTTTGGAAGAGAATCAACTTTTCGGTTAGCAACCACAGAACCGTTACGCATAATTACTGTTCCGTCTGCTATTTCATAGACTTCATCAAGGCGGTGAGAGACATAGATGATTCCAACGCCACTCTTTTTGAGTTCACGTAAAACTTCAAAGAGGCGCACTACATCGTGAGCAGGAAGCGATGCGGTTGGTTCATCAAGAACCAAAACTTTTGGCTTTTGAATCAAGGCGCGCGCAATTGCAAGCAAGCTGCGATCCGTACGGCTTAAGGTAAAGATTCGAGCTTCTGGATCGATACCGCCTGCAACGATCCCAAGCACATCTCTGGCTTGTTGATTCATCGCCTTAATGTTGATTAAACCTAATCGACGTGGATATCCAATGATCTGTGCAATATTTTCAGCAACTGTCATCCACTCAATTAATCCAAGTGTCTGGTGAACGAATGCAATTTCGGGATTCTTGCCATCGAGATGAATTTTTGCTCCATCGATAAAGACTTCACCGAAATCAGGTGTGTACACACCAGCAAGCATCTTGATGACAGTTGATTTACCTGCTCCGTTTTCACCAAGCAGTGCAACTATTTCTCCAGAGTGCACATCAAATGAAACATTATTTGCAGCATGCGTTGCGTAGAAGGATTTATCTAAACCATTAATTTGTAAAACTGGTTGTGAATTAGACACCATGAAAACCCCTGAACATTTAGTGAGGCTAACAGGGTTATGAGCCTGGCGATAGTTAAATATGAAACGTTATAGGTTCGTTATCAAATGTATTTACCCATTGGTACGGGTTACTATTCTTAGCATGCCCATTGCTCTCTACGCCTTAGCGCTCGGAGGCTTTGGAATCGGCCTCACCGAATTTGGCACAATCGGCCTACTTCCACAAATTGGCAGCGACTTCAATATTTCTGCAGCAACAGCCGGATATCTTGTTTCCGGTTATGCCATCAGTGTTGCTTTTGGTGGAATATTTATCACAATCGCTGTGACTAAATTGGAACGGAAAAAAGTGCTACTCGGCCTGATGACGCTCTTTATTCTAGGAAATTTCATCAGTGGAATTGCCAATACTTTTCCCATCATGATGGTGGGTCGAGTTGTTGCCGCGTTATGTCACGGTGCATTTTTCGGAATTGGAGCAGTGGTTGCAACAGATCTTGTTGACTCAACTAAAAAGGCTCGCGCGCTCTCCATTATGTTTACGGGACTGACAGTGGCTAATGTTCTGGGAGTCCCCTTTGGCACATGGCTTGGACAACAATTTGGTTGGCGCTCGACATTCTTAGCTATCTCACTTGTGGGAATTTCAGCTTTTCTCGCAATCGTATTTCTCGTTCCCCTCGACCCACCTAACAATCCTGAGACGGGCGCTCGAAAGATTCGCGATGAATTGCGCGCATTCACACAGCGCCAGGTTTGGTACTCACTTCTCGTGACTATCTGTGGATTTGGAGGAATGTTTGGCGGCTTCACATATATCGCTTACACCTTGACACGGGTAACTCACTTTGCCGATTCCTCTATCCCTTACATCTTATTCCTCTTCGGAATCGGAATATTTATTGGTAATTACTTCGGGGGAAAGTCTGCAGATAGAAATCTAAAAGCGACTATCAGTGGTTACCTTTCGGGCCTCTTTGTCATTCTCGTGATCTTTGCAATGACTGCAACAAGTAAGCCTGCCTCCGTTCTATCTATTTTCCTCATGGGAATTCTGGGCTTTGCGCCGGTATCGGCAGTGCAGATGAGGGTTATGAAGTTTGCTTCAAGCGCCCCAACTCTTGCATCGGGTGCAAATATTGCATCCTTTAACATCGGTAACACTATTGGTGCTGCAGCTGGTGGGTATTTGATTGCAAAGAACTTCGGCTACACATCCCCACTATGGTCTGCTGCTGCGCTCACAGCCCTTGCCGTTATTATATTTTTTATCGCAGATTTTGATGAAAAGAAAGCGCTTAAGAAAGTATCGCTCTCTTAATAACTTCCGCATCCTTACTTGGCGAGTCACTGAGTTCTACAACCAGCCTGGAGGCCGCTCGATAGAGGGGATCTCGACGATTAAATCGTTCAATAAGAATATCGCTACCAGCGTCTTGAAGTACTTGGCGGCCAACTCCGGAACTACCTGCTCGTTCAATAATCATTTCGATAGGAAGTCTTAGATAAACACTAAAGACCGAGTCGAGCAGAAGGCGATTCTCTTCGTTATCGATGACTGATGCGGCAGCTCCCGAGATGAAGGAATCAGGTCGACCGAGTACATCACGTAGATATTGCGTCTCTAGCGCATGCAATTTTTCAACTGGAAGTTGAGAAACTTCTTTTTCACTCAACCCATAAGTCGTGGTTATCTCTACATCATTATCAAAGTATGGCCACTTCAAGTCGTGCGAAAGAATTTTGCCCAGGGTGGATTTGCCAGCGCCCATTGGACCCAACAAAATCACCTTCACCATGCACCTCTATCTCTTGACTCGCGGATTCGACTAGACTTCCTCTACAAAGTTTCCTCCAGAGATAGCAATGGTACTCATTCATGGATTTCACAGTTGGACTCACTCGAGACTTATCCGACGGAGCAGGTGGATTTAGCTGGGGAGATGTTTCTATCGAAACTCTCGCACCACTCACGTGGAATTTCATGGCCAATGCAGAGCCTTTTTTAACACCTCATGATTTTGACGGATTGAGCGCAGTTGCATTCGCTGGAGTGGGTATCAATGCTGAATCTTTTGGATCACCTTCCAAATCTCCCTTGGTAATCTCGCGTTTTGGAGTTGGATATGACAACGTTGATTTAGCGGCGTGTACAAAGGCAGGTGTTGCGCTCACAATCACACCAGATGGATCTAAGAAGCCAGTTGCAACTGCGGCACTCACTCTCATGCTGGCAACGATGTTTCGTCTGGTAGCGAAAGATCATCAGGCTCGATCTTTCGATTGGGGAAATCGTATTAAAGGATTGGGTACCGGTCTTAATGGAAAGACAATTGGCACCATTGGACTTGGTAATGTTGCTAGCGAATTTTTCAGACTGATAGCTCCCTTTGAGACAAGACGCTTGGCATGTGATCCATGGAAGAAGAGCGAAGAAGCCGCAGCGATTGGCGTAGAACTTGTAGATTTGGAGACACTTGTTGTGCAATCAGATGTCGTTGTTGTCACTGCAGCCTTGACTCCCGAAACACGACACTTGATTGGTAAGGCCCAATTTACGTTAATGAAGAAGAGTGCAATCTTGATCAATATTTCCAGAGGTCCCCTCGTTGATGAAGAAGCGCTAGTAAGCGCGCTCAAGCAAGGTGAGATTGCTGGGGCAGGCCTTGATGTATTTGAAGTTGAGCCGATTGCTGAGAATAATTCCCTTATGCAGATGTCCAATGTAATTGTTACTCCTCATAATCTTGCTTGGACTGATGAGCTAGCGCTAGGCATGGGAAAGAGTGCATTCGGATCTATCGTGACCATGAGCCGCGGAGAAATTCCTCAATACGTTGTTAATCGTGATGTCCTTGAAACTCCTCAATTTAGAGAGAAAATTGCGAGAGTTCTATCATGAGCGAAAAGACGAAAGTAGCCGTTATTGGATTAGGTGCGATGGGGCTTCCTATTGCTACAAATTTGGCCCGGGCTGGGTATCCAACACAAGGATGGAATCGATCAACAGGACCTCGTGAGTTAGCCGCACAACAAGGAATTGCTACCCCTGCTAATCTCAATGAGATTGATGCGCGCATTGTCTTTGTAACTCTTCCAGATCTACCTCAGCTGATTGAAGTTCTTGAAAATGGATTACAGAGTGCTCTTAAACCTGGTGATTATCTCGTCGTCATGAGCACTGTCTCGCCAGTGGAGATAATTAACTTTGCTGCATCCATGAAAGAGCGCGGCATTATTGTGATTGATGCACCTTTAAGTGGAGGAGAACTCGGAGCCCAAGAGGCAACACTTTCTATCATGGTAGGTGCAGATGACGAGAATTTTAAGTTCTTGCAACCCATATTTGCGATACTTGGAAAGACCGTAGTTCTACTCGGTGGCATTGGTGCCGGACAATTAACAAAGGCAGCAAATCAAATTGTTGTAGCGATTAATCTGGCAGCCATTGGCGAGGCGGTAACACTTGCTCGGCGAGCAGGCCTTGATGCAAGTAAAGTTCTTGAGATATTTGCCGGTGGCTTAGCTAATTCAGCAGTCTTACAACTTCGACGCCCAAAGATTGAAGCGATGGAATTTCCAGCTGGTGGAAAGTCAAAGTTCTTGCTGAAAGATCTCTACTTTGCACTCGATGCAGCAAAGTCTGATGGAACTGAGCTGCCAGTGACTGAGTTGGTAACTCAGCTTTACGCACAACTCATTGAAAATGGGGATGGCGAGTTAGACCACAGCGCAATCATTCGTGAAATCGAGCGTTTAAGTAATTAGCCCTGCGCAACAATGTTTGCTGGTTCTTCACCACGAGCCACACGTTCGAGCTGGCTTGCAATAAGTTTCTTGGCGCGACTATCAAAAGCTGTTGAGTTTCCGCCTACATGTGGCGAAAGTACAAGATTTTTAGCGCTCCACAATGGGTGCCCTTCTGGAAGTGGCTCGGGGTCTGTGACATCTAATCCTGCGAATAAGCGGCCCGAATTGAGTTCGGCAATGAGGGCATCTGTATTAACGATTGGACCACGCCCTACGTTGACCAAGACAGCCCCATCCTTCATCTTTTTCAAACGTGCCGCGTCGAAGAGATTCTTTGATTCGTCGTTGAGGGGAAGTACGAGAAAGACGATATCTAATTGTGGGAGATGGCTATCTAGTTCAGAGATTTTCACAGCACCATCAATGCCTGATCGCGAGAAGAAGGTAACTTCAACATCGTACGGCGCAAGATAGCTAGCCAGAGTGTGTGCAATCGAACCTGCTCCAATAATGCCAATCTTACTATCGTTAAATGAGGAATATCTTTTATTTGCCCATCTACCTTCAGCCTGAGCGATTGCAAAGTCATAGAAACCTCGGCGAGAGCTGATAGCTAAAGCCACTGCTAATTCGGCAGTAGATGCATCATGCACACCTCGTGCATTGCAGAGCGTCACACCTGGTTTGAGAAATTCGAGAGCATCATCGAAGCCGGCATTGGGAACTTGAAGAATTTTAAGGTTTGACATCGCTGTTGTGTACTCGAGCGCTTTTCGACCACCCATATACGAAGCGACATAAAATGAAATCTGAGAAAGATCACTGCTATCAAGCGGAAAATTCTTTGGATTCAACGCCTGTATACCTTCTGGAACTTGAAGATCTTCCCACTGGGTCCACACTGTATATTTCTCAGGATTTGTCATAGCGCAAGCATAAGGCAAGTAGTAGCATCATCTACTTACTCAATAACCAGTTGATTCGGGGAATGATGAAAGAAGCTAACTCGCGATTAAGCGCACTTGTTGATGGATTATTCGATTGGGAAATTGAACAATTTGTCTATGTCCCATCTTCGCATTCTGCGCCTGTGATTCGCTCTCTCGAAGCACGCGGCATCAATGGCGTTATGGCTAATCGTGAAGAAGAGGCTGTTGGTATTGCAGGAGGAATGGCTCTCACGGGTAAGAGAGTTGCCATGGTGATGCAAGATAATGGCTTTGGAAATGCACTTACAGCTCTTGCAACATTCGCTAATTCGTATCACATCGGTTTTCCAATCTTTGCGAATACCCGCGGTGGTCTTGGCGAATACAACGCAATGATTCATTCAATTTCAGACTCCGCGCCAGATTTATTAAAGAAGCTAGGAATCCGCGTAGAAAATCTTGGAATTTCGGATTCAGTAGAGGTATGGCGCTCTTCAACCACTGCAGTTTCCAAGCTGTCTGTTATTCAACGCAGACCAATTGTTACTATGTTTGAATCACTTCACCCAGGTATGGAGACAATCAAATGAAGAGAATAGAAGCTCTCGCAATTCTCAATGATGTATTTGGTGATGATCCACTGATCATTACATGTGGTGCAACAGCGCGCGAGATGGCTAGCCTCTCACGCAAGAAAACCCATCTCCCACTTCTTGATTCGATGGGTCTTACAACTCCAGTTGGACTTGGAATAGCACTTGGACATAAAGGTCGCGTTGGTGTCATCGATGGTGATGGATCACTTCTCATGGGTTTTAGCATCCTCCCAACACTGAAAGCCTATGGACCTAAGAATCTCATTGTGGTTGTTTTGGATAATGGCCAACATGCTTCTGCTGATGGCATGTATTCACAAGCAAATGTTGTCGATATTGCAGGGGCTGCAAAAGGCCTTGGGCTATGGACTGCTCAATGTGATTCTGGTGAAGAGATGAAGAAGCTCATCGTTTCTCGTGATAATTGCGATGCGATTTCAATGATTTTTGTGAAGATTGAGACAGGAAATACTCCTAATATCCCGTTCTATCTTGCAGATCCAGCAAAACTTGGAGCTGACTTCGTTGAAGCAGTCGCAGGTTAATTAATCTGGACGAGTACTTTCCCAGATTTTTCTGAATCCCTAGCAATCTCGAAGGCAGCTGTAGCTTCACTTAATGGCATGACATGAGTGATGATGGACTTGATCCATTCATTTTCTGCCAACATTGTCACTGCATCGCTAATCTCATCATTAAAACGGAAAGTTCCTCGTAGTTGAATTTCCTTCGAGATGAGCGGAGCGATTGCGATTGGTTGAGGTCCAGCGCTTAACATGCCGACCTGTACGACCACACCTGCGCGACGAACAGATTGAAATGCAGATGAAATAGCAGCGGGTGCTGCTGAACATTCAAAAACTACATCAAACTCATTCTCTGGGAGCTGATCTTTGCCGATTTGAATTGTTGTAGTTGCACCAACTGCTTCTGCACGTTTGAGGGCAGAACCAAGAATATCCGTTGCGGTGATAGAGGTTGCACCAAGAATCTTTGCAGCAGCTACAACACATAAACCTATGGGTCCTGAACCGGATACAAGTATTCGCTTACCTTTTACTCCATCAGCAATGTTGATCGCATGGATTGCAACTCCAAGTGGTTCAGCTAGCGCTGCAAGTTCGAGAGAAAGGTTCTTTGGCAATACACGAACCATAGATTTCTTTGCTACAAAATATTCAGACATTGCACCCTGTGTATGAGGATGAGTAGATGCGCTTCCAAGATATGCACCTTTAGGCCAGAGATACGGCTTAGCTTCAATTCCTCGTTCAATTACCCCGTAAGTTGCTGGGTGGAGAGTGACATTTGTACCTTGCGCGTATTCACCAGTGGGATCTTCATCAACCACGCCGCTGAGCTCGTGTCCTGGAATGAGTGGTTCTTCAACTACAAATGCTCCATTTGCACCATCGAAGTAGTAGTGGAGATCGGAGCCACAAATTCCAACGTAAGAGATTTTTATTCTGACTTCATCTGCTGAAAGCTTTGAATTTGGTACCTCAATCAGCGCGCCATCGAGTTTGCCGTTGATTACAAATGCTTTCATGACTTCATCCTACACATGAAGATAATTTGAAGGTACCCTCCTTTCTATGAATTCGATGGAACCACTTTCCCTTCGTTCTGTCACTCCCAAAAATTTGATATTGAAGAAACGTCCAACCATTACTGGAATTGTGCATATTGGTCTGGGCAACTTTCATCGCGCTCATCTGGCTATCTATACCGCAATTGCTATGGAAAAATTCGGAGGTAATTGGGGCATCTGTGCGTACTCAATGCGTAATGAAAAACTAGTCTCTGGGATGAGAACCCAGGATAATCTCTACAGTGTTGTCGAAATAGGGCCTGAAACAGAGGCAGTTGTCATTCCTGGCGTTCACACCCGCACGCTTGTTGGGGAAAGCGATCTACCCGAGTTGATTGCCCAGATTGCGAATCCTGAAACAAAGATTGTTTCATTGACTGTAACGGAAGCTGGCTACTACATTTCTCAAGGAAGTAGAGGGCTAGATATTCAACATCCTGATGTCATCAATGATCTTTCAGGAAAAATTTCTAAAACAATTTATGGAATATTGACTCAAGCTCTTTCTATAAGAGCAAGGACCGGAGCTGCGCCAATTACCATTCTCAGTTGTGACAATGTTGCCAGTAACGGATCTCAATGCCACTCACTTATTCTTGAATTTGTAGAACATATTGGTAATAGTGAATTAAAGGATTTCATCTCCACCCAAGTCAGTTTCCCAAACTCAATGGTAGATCGCATTGTGCCAGGTACGGAAAGTGCGCATCTCACGATGGCAGCGAAGCGACTTGGTGTTACTGACGCAATTCCAGTCCCTGCCGAAAAGTTCACTATGTGGGCAGTCGAAGATAATTTCATTGCCGGACGTCCTCAATGGGAGGCTGCAGGTGCAATATTTACAACCGAAGTTGAAAAATTTGAAGTAATGAAATTGCGATTGCTCAACGGTGCCCACTCTCTACTCGCATACGTGGGCGCACTGAGCGGACACCAAACTATTCCAGAATCACGATTTAATCCGCTCATTGAGCGCGCACTTAGAGAAGCTCTCTACAAAGAGTATTTGCCTTCACTAGAGATGCCCTCGGGTTTAAACGCTGATACATATATTGAGCAATTATTTATGCGCTGGTCAAATACTGCACTTGGCGATAAGACCGCTCGCGTAGGTAGCGATGGCTCTAGCAAATTACCGCAACGAATAACAGTTCCGGCGCTAGAAAGCTATGCACGGGGGGAAGAACCAAAAATTCTTGCTCTCACTGTTGCTGCCTGGCTAATGTGCATTTCAGAATTTAATGGTTTTGAACGAGGCCCCTATGCCGAACAGATGAAAGATCCGGCTCGATTAAAGATTATTGAGATAGCCAAGAGTTCTGCTGAGGTTGCCACACTAGTCACACGCTTCTTCGCGGAGAGTGGAGTATTTTCAAATGAGCTTTCAAATAATGCATCTTTTGTTCAGCTAACAACTAGGTATACAGAGATAATCATGTCTCAGGGGATTGCAGCTGCAATTACTGCATCTCTCTCCTGATTGTGAAAGGATTTAAGTGAAGAGTTCGAAAATTGTCGGCACAATTCGTGGCTTGGTACGGGCTACTCACTTTGGTCCTACCGTTCTTGTTGTCACCATGTCATTCTTTTTATCGCTCTCACCTTATTCAGCAGGTGAAGCACTCCAGATTGCTGTTGCAGTTCTTGCGGGTCAATGTGTGGTGGGTTGGACAAACGACCTGATTGATTATCCGCTCGATGTGGCAGCATCTCGTTCCAAGAAACCACTCGTGGCAGGCATGATTACCGCAAAGCAGTTAAAGCCTGCTGTCTTTATTGCGCTGTTTTTTGCATTACTGCTCTCACTGATTGCTCCTTGGGGAGTAAAAGGAACAGCACTGCATTTTTTAGCTCTGTTAAGTGCAACTTTATATAACGCGAAATTGAAGAAGAGTCTTCTCTCTGTTCTGCCTTATCTAGTCTCATTCGGAGCTTTGCTCTGGGGGATTTATTTAGGAGCAGATGAGAATCCTCCGCTATGGCTCTTCGTCGCGTTTTTATCCTTTACCTCAGCCTTTCACTTCCTCAATGTATTAAAAGATTTAGAGATGGATCTTGCCCAAGGGATACATGGTCTACCTCAACGCTTAGGAAAGAACCGCAGCATTGCTGCCGCTGTGATTCTGGGCTTGGTTGGAAGTTACTTCGTATTTTTTAGATCTTAGGCAGGTGTGATGCACGCGTCTCAGGCAATTTTGTTGCGACAAGAACTGCGAGCGACATGAGCACTGCAGATACTAAGAAGGCCGGCCTAAATCCATAGTGATCAGCGATCGCGCCAAGAACTATTGGCGCAACCATCGCACCCGCATCTCCTGACATCTGGAAGAGGCCGATTACCTGTCCACCTTTACCTTCGAGAACATCGCCGACAATCGATGATGGTGTTGTTGAAAGGAAGGCGCCACCAAACCCAACAATGACACTTGCTGCAAGAAATTCCCATGGCTTGGTTGTAAATGCGATTGCAATAATAAAGAGTGTGACAAAGGATGTGCCTATTACTGCTGAATAGCGACGTCCATTTTGATCCGAGAGCCTTCCAGCTCGTAAAAGGAATAGCCCATTAATAATCGTTGAGATAGTAAATCCAAGTCCCATGAAGCTAGGAGTTACCTTGATTTCCTCCACCATAAAGAGTGGCAGAATCGAGCGACTCATACCAAAGAGCACCCATGATGTTATAAAAGAGATGATGAGAGCGCTGCGATAAGGACTTAAGGCGAGAGCTGATTTAATCGTGATTGTTTCACGCTCTTGGTTAGCAGTGGGTTTGGCGGCAAGTGTTGAATTACGTAAGAGAACTGCACCAGATGTACTTGCTCCAATGAGCAAGAATCCATAGATAAGAAGTGGCGCACGCAGTGAAATACCAGAGAGAGCGCCACCAACAACAGGTCCGGCCATCATTCCAATAAGAAATGAGCCGTTGTAGAGCGACTGAACTCGTGCACGATGATCATCATCGACGGCGCGAAGCAAGATAGAACCGGCTGCAACAGAGAACATCGATGAACCAAGCCCACCCACTGCACGGAAGATAAGAAGTTGGCTGTAGTTCTGTGCCATTCCTGCTGCAAATGAAGTGATTGAGACAAAACCAATGCCTGCTGAATAAACGAGTCTTTCGCCAAAGTGGTCTACGAGTTTTCCAGAGATAAGTCCTGAAGCAAATCGTGCGAAGGCAAAGGCAGAGAGAATCGCACCTACTTGTGCATTATTTACTCCGAAGGAGCGAGCAAAGAGCGGCAAGGTCGGAGAAATGATTCCGAAGCCAACTGCGACAAAGAAGGATGCGAAAACAAGAACACCAACCTCCCGCGGAAATTCCGCAAAGGGGTTGGTGAACTTATCTGTAAATTTCTTAACCAAGTGCCTCGCCTGAAGCATCTTCACGCGCTTGTGCGTAATCAGCATTGGTGCGAAGTGGTGCTTCGCGCAATAGAAGCGCAATGACGAATCCGACTGCAACTACAGGGGCGGCAACGAAGAAGACTACGTGGAATGAGTCCACGAAGGCGTTGAGCGCTGTGACCTTGATTGCTGGTGGAAGTGTCTGCAGAACTGCGGTGTTGTTTTGAATTCCAGCAAGTTGCTTGGGATCAAAGTTTGCAACTGCTGCGGGATTCTTAACTGCCAACTCTGTGAAGTTAAGAGTTAAGTAGTGTGCAACGCGGTTGGTGAGGATTGTTCCAAATACTGCAGTTCCGAATACAGAACCGAGTGAACGGAAGAAGGTATTTGAGCTAGTTGCTACTCCCATATCGCGGAAATCAACAGAGTTCTGGAGCGCGATAACAATGGTCTGCATAGATAGACCAAGGCCAGCGCCAACCATGATTGCATAGATTGATAGCTGCCAATAAGGAGTATCAATCTGTAGACGTGTCATCGCCAAGATTCCAAGAGCCATAAGTGCAGTTCCTGCAATCGGATAACGCTTGTAGTGACCATGTTTGGTAATCAACTTACCGCTGATGATTGAAGTCGAAACGATACCGAGCATCAATGGAATCAATTTAAGACCTGCAGAGGTGGCTGAGTAACCCTTAACAACCTGCATGTAGAGAGGCAACATAACGATTGCACCGAACATACCTGCACCAATGATGGCACCAAGAATTGATGTCACTGTGAAGGTGTGGTTCTTAAAGAGATAGAGAGGAAGGATGGGTTCAACTGCCTTTGACTCCACATAGAGAAATGCGAAGGTAAGGACGATTCCGGCAGCTAAGTAACTCAGGGTGTGAGAGTCAGTCCAACCATCTTGCGGTCCATAGATTGATACGGCAAGAAGAGTTGTTACAACTGCAGCAACTAGAAGGAGTGCACCAAGGTAATCGATCTTATGTTCGCGCTTGACCTTTGGAATATGAAGAACAGCTGAGGTAATTGCAAGAGCTGCGATAGCAAATGGAATATTGATGTAGAAAATCCAACGCCATCCAGTGATGCCAAAAATTTTATGGTGATCTGAGAAGAATCCACCAAGAAGTGGGCCAGCAACTGATGAGAGGCCCCATACTGCGCCGAAGTAACCCTGGTAGCGGCCACGTTCGCGTGGAGGAACGATGTCACCGATGATGACGAAGGTCAGTGCCATCAAGCCACCTGCACCAAGTCCTTGTACTGCACGTGTTGCAATCAACTGCGTCATGTTCTGAGATGCACCAGCGGCAAGTGAACCAATCAGGAATGTCACGATTGCAAATTGGAAGACGATACGTCGACCGTAGAGGTCAGAGATCTTTCCGTACAACGGTGTCGATGCGGTGGAAGTAAGAAGGTATGCGGTGACTACCCAGGTGTAATGGTCGAGGCCATTGAAATCTTCAACGATGCTCTTGAGAGCAGTTGAGACGATGGTCTGGTCCAGGGCTGCAAGAAGCATTCCTGTCATCAAACCGCTGAGAATAATCATGATCTCGCGATGCGAGAATTGCTTTGATGGCGCGTTTGTAGTCATAGGAGGTAAGTTTACTGTGTGAAATCAGTAATAGCAGACGAACTCGTGAAGACCTACGATAAAGGCAGAGTTCGCGCGCTTGATGGCCTCAGTCTCGATGTTGAAGAAGGCACTGTTCTCAGTGTTTTAGGACCTAATGGAGCAGGTAAGACAACCGTTGTTCGAATTCTGACAACGTTATTGCGCCCAGATTCTGGAAGCGCAAGCGTTGCAGGTATCGATGTTATAAAAAACCCTGAGGAAGTACGCGAAGTAATTGGTTTATCAGGTCAATATGCAGCTGTCGATGAAATTCTTACTGGCTACGACAATCTCGTCATGTTCGGTGAGTTGTATCACCTTGGTAAGAAGCAAGCTGTTGTACGCGCACATGAATTACTTGAGCGTTTCTCACTCACAGAGGCGGCGAAGCGCCCTATCAAAACATACTCAGGTGGAATGCGTCGCAGACTTGATTTGGCCGCATCGCTGATTGTGAAACCGAAAGTTTTATTCCTCGATGAACCTACGACAGGCCTTGACCCACGTGGGCGCCAAGAGATGTGGGGAGTTATTCAAGAGCTAGTAAAAGGTGGAGTAACACTTCTTCTCACAACGCAATATCTTGAAGAAGCAGATCAATTAGCAGATGAGATTGCAGTCATTGATACAGGAAAAGTTATTGCCCGCGGAACATCTGATGCACTTAA